>OCZS010000221.1_pt1 | contig 18473 bp, 21 predicted proteins | sample 1539071 | NCBI WGS metagenome assembly OCZS01 (sample SAMEA3113584, study PRJEB22503) | soil metagenome
GCTGACCCCCGCCGTGGGAGGTGAGGACACGCCGCTCCTCCGCGACCACCGGAGGTGGCGTGGCTCCCTCGCCCCGGCCGCCTAGGGTGTGGCCATGCGCCGCCCCCTCGCCCTCGCCGTCGCCGCGATGCTCGCCGGTGCCGCGCTCGTGGGGTGCTCCGGCACGGACGAGGGGGCGGAGGGTGCGTCCGAGCCGTCGCCGACGGAGCGGCTGTCTGCGGCGAAGGCCACGTTCGACGCGGCCGGGAGCGTCCAGCTCGACCTCTCCAGCCGGGACGTCCCGCCGAGGGAGAACGGCGTCACCGCCGCGAAGGGCGCCGGCGCGATCAGCGCCACCGAGCCCGCGTTCTCGGGCACGATCACCGGCACGATCGAGGGCGTCGCCGGCACGATCGAGGTGATCGCCGTCGGGGAGACGGCATATCTGAAGTTCTTCACCCCCGACTACGTGGAGACCGACCTCGACACCCTGGGGGCGCCCAACCCGGCGATGTTCTTCGACCCGGCGAAGGGGATCTCCGCGTTGCTGCCGCAGACGGGGGACCCCACGTCGGCCGGCCGGACGAGGGCGGGCGCGGAGGTCCTGGACCGCATCGACGGGACGCTGCCCGGCGCACCCATCGAGGAGCTCTTCCACCTCGGGGACGGAACCGGCACCTACAAGGTCAGCTACGGCCTGACGTCCGCAGGAGAGCTGCGCACCGCGACCCTCGTCGGCCCCTTCTTCCCGGGCGTCGAGGCGACGTACCTCCTCGCCCTCACGGACTACGGTGCGCCCGTTGAGATCACCCGCCCCTAGGGCGCTCCTCACGACGGCCGCGGTCGCCGTCTCCCTCGCCGCGGCGGACACCTACGTGGTCGTCCTGGCCCTCACCGACATGATGCGTGGCGTCGGCGTGGGCATCGACGCCCTCCAGCGGGCGACACCGATCATCTCGGGCTTCCTCCTCGGCTACGTCGCGGTGCTTCCGCTCATCGGCCGGGTCGCGGACCTCGTCGACCGCCAGCGGGTGCTCCTCGGCTGTCTCGGTGTCTTCGTCATCGGGTCGGTGATCACCGCGCTGGCGGTCGAGCTGCCCGTGCTGGTCGGCGGCCGGGTGGTCCAGGGCGTCGGTGGGGGAGGACTGGTTCCGGCCACCCTCGCGATCGTGGCGCAGCTCTGGCCGCCCGACCGGCGCGGGGTCCCGCTCGGCGCCGTGGGCGCGGTGCAGGAGCTCGGATCGGTGCTGGGACCGGTGCTCGGGGCCCTCGTGCTCGTCATCGCGGACTGGAGGGCCATCTTCTGGATCAACGCGGGGCTGGGCCTGCTCCTCGCCGGGGCGGTCGTGGTCACGGGCGGCGCGGCGGTGCCGCGCCCCCGGCCGGTGCTCCTCGTGCTGGCAGCGGCCGCCGCCATCGCGGGCATCCTGGCCCTGGCCGCGCCCGACTCCCTGACCACGAGCGTCTCCCTGGGCCTGCCCTTCGTCCCGTTCGGCACCGCGACGTCGCGGCTCGCCACGCCCATAGGGCTCGTGGCCGGCATCCTCCTCCTCGCCCTGCTCACCGTCGGTGGCCGAGGCTTCTGGGGCCTCCTCCGCCGGGCCGACCTGCTCGGTGCCCTGCTCCTCGGCGGTGCCCTCGGGTGTGTCGTCCTCACCTTTGCCGCGTCGGAGCCGGAGAGCGAGGTGGTGGGGCCGCTCGGGATCGCACTCCTCCCGGTGGCCGCGCTCCTGGCGGTCGGGTATGCCGTCCACCACCGCCGTTCGCCGTCGCCGCTCGTTCCCCACGGCCTGGTCCGCGGGCGGCTGGCCTGGGCACTCGTCGTCTCCCTCCTCGTCGGCGTCGCGCTGGTCGCGGTCATCGTGGACGTGCCCTTGCTGGCCCGCCTCGTCCACACCTCGAGCCAGACCGAGGCGGCGCTCGTCCTCGTGCGCTTCCTCGTTGCGGTGCCCGTGGGCGCCCTGGCCGGCGGGTGGGCGCTGCGCCGGCTGGGCGACGCCGTCGTGGCGGCGCTCGGCCTCGGCGTCGCGGCGGCAGGACTCGCCGTGATGGCCACGTGGGGGGAGGGCTCGCTCGACGACGCGTCCTCGACTTCTGTGCTGGCCCTCACCGGGCTGGGGATCGGTCTGACGCTGGCTCCGGTCAACGACGCCGCGCTGGCCGAGGCGTCCCGGGACACCCACGGCACGGCATCCGCGCTCGTCGTGGTGGCGCGGATGGTCGGCATGGTGGTCGGCGTCGCGCTCCTCACGGCCATCGGGCTGGGCCAGTACTACGCCGCCGTCTCGGCCCTGCCGGATCCGACGGACACCGAGGCCCTCAAGGAGGCCGCCGTCGTCCAGGTCGCCTGGGTGTTCCGCGGGGCTGCCGTGGCCGCGCTGCTCGGTGCCGTGGCGTCGCTCGCCCTCGGTGGACGCCGCGAGCACGCACCGCCGGCTCCGCCCGTCGTCGGTCTGTGACCGGCGGCGCCGCACGGGCGGGTAGCGTCGGCACCATGGCGACGACGGCCGACCTCGTGCTCGACGCCCTCGGGCGGGTCCGCGAGACGGTGCACGAGGTGCTCGACGAGACGCCCCCGGAGCGGTTGGCGGAACCACCCGCCGAAGGGGCGAACACCGTGGCGTGGCTCGTGTGGCACCTCAGCCGCCTCCTCGACGACCACGTCGCCGCCGCGTTCGGCGTCGAGCAGGTGTGGACCTCGGCCGGGTGGTACGACCGGTTCGGGCTGCCCTTTCCGGCCACGGCGCACGGCTACGGGCACTCGACCCGCGACGTGCTCGCCGTCCGGGCCTCCGCCGACGACCTGCGCGCGTACCACGACGCGGCCCAGGACATGGCTGCGGCGGTCATGCAGGACGTGACCGACCGCGACCTCGACCGGGTCGTCGACGAGCGCTGGGACCCGCCGGTGACCCTGGCCGTCCGGTTGGTGAGTGTGCTCAACGACTGTGCGCAGCACGCCGGTCAGGCGGCGTACGTGCGGGGGCTGCTCACCCGGTGACGGCGGTAGGACGGCCGCACCAGTCAGTCCTCGAGCTCCACGACCACCGGCGCGTGGTCGCTGGCGCCCACGCCCTTGCGCTCCTCGCGGTCGATGACGGCGCCGGCGATGCGCGCCGCGAACGCCGGTGAGCCGAGGACGAAGTCGATACGCATGCCCCGCTTCTTGGGGAACGCCAGCCGCTGGTAGTCCCAGTACGTGTAGACGCCGGGTCCCGGCGCGTGCGGCCGCACCACGTCGACGAAGCCAGCGTCGAGGAACGCATGGAAGGCGGCCCGCTCGCCGGGTGAGACGTGGCTCTTGTCGAGGTAGTACTCCATCGACCAGACGTCCTCGTCGAAGGGCGCGATGTTCCAGTCACCGCACAGCGCGACCTGCCGTCCACCTGCCGCCCAGCCGCGAGCCTGCTCCTTGAGCTCGGTGAGCCACGAGATCTTGTACGCCATGTGCGGGTCGCCGATGGCGCGTCCGTTCGGCACGTAGAGCGACCACATCCGGATGCCGGCACACGTCGCCCCGATCGAGCGGGCCTCGGCGGCGAGCGGTTCACCCCACCCGGGGTCACCACTGAACCCGACCTCGACCTCCTCCAGCCCGACGCGCGAGAGGATCGCGACGCCGTTCCACTGGTTCATGCCGTGGTGCGCCACCTCGTACCCCAGGGCCCGGAACCGGTCGTAGGGGAACTGCTCGTCCTTGGCCTTGGTCTCCTGCATGGCGAGGACGTCGACGTCTGACCGTTGGAGCCAGGCCTCGACGCGGTCGATGCGGGAGCGGATGGAGTTGACGTTCCAGGTCGCAATGCGCACCGCATCACCCTACCCAGCGGTACGCCACGCCTCCCTCGGCCCACGGGAGCGGCATACAGTGCTCGGACCATGAGCACCGCACTGATCACCGGGGCCTCGGCCGGCATCGGCAGGGCCTTCGCCGAGCGGCTGGCCCGCGAAGGAGCGGACCTCGTCCTCGTCGCTCGCGACCGGGCCCGGCTCGAGGAGCTCGGACGCTCGCTGACCGCGAGCCACGGGGTGGCCGTGGAGGTGCTCGTCGCCGACCTCGCGGACCGCGAGGCGACGGGCCTGGTGTGTGACCGGCTCGCGGACCGGGACCGACCCGTCGACCTGCTCGTCAACAACGCCGGGTTCGGTCTGAGGCGGTCCTTCCTCGACAACGACCTCGCATCGGAGGAGACCGGGCTCGACGTCATGGTGCGGGCCGTCCTCCTCACCTGCCACGCCGCCGGGCGAGCCATGCGCGAGCGCGAGCAGGGCGCGATCGTCAACGTGTCGTCCGTCGCGTCCTTCATCGCCAACGGGACCTACTCCGCCGAGAAGGCGTTCGTCACGGTCTTCTCCGAGGCGCTGGCGGGCGAGCTCGCCGGCACCGGGGTCACCGTGACGGCGTTGTGCCCGGGCTTCACCCGCACCGAGTTCCACCGGAGAGCACACATCCAGCTCTCCATGCTTCCCGCCGCGCTGTGGCTCGACGCCGACGACGTCGTCCACCAGGCGCTCGCGGACGTCGCGGCCGGCAAGGTCGTGTCCGTGCCCGGCGCGCAGTGGAAGGTGCTGACCACCGTCGTCCGAACCCTGCCTCGCCCCCTGGTCCGGGGCCGGGCCGTGCGGACCCTCGACCGCTTCCGCCAGCGCGACTGACCGGCCGGTTCCGACCTGCCGGCCCAGCGACTGGCAGCCAGCGGGTGTGGAACTCGCTGTCCCATGTCGGCGGCCGGGCCTACCATCGACGAATGGGTCCGGGTGCCGAACCCGAGGTGCTCCGCGAATACCGACACCTCCTGCGCACCGCCTCCGCCGACTGGCAGGAGACGGCGCACCGGCACGCGCTCTGGGCCCTCGGCCCGGGCCCGCGCGGGCGGGTCCTCGCCGAGGGACGGCGGCTGCTGCTCACCGGCTACCGCGTCGACCCGGACGACGTCCACACGGTGGCACGGCTCCTCGTGCTCGCGGAGCGGCGGAGGCCGCGGACCATCCTCGACGGGATGCCGGCCGACCTCCTGGCCGAGCTCGCGGCCGCGGTCGTCGCGAGCCCGGTGGGTCGGATGCTGCGCGTCGGCATGGACGTGTGGGACGGCCGCGAGCCGGTGCGCCGCCCCGACCCGGCCCCGGAGCCGGACCACCACCAGCGCTGGCACGAGCAACGCGCCACACCGGGACTCGCGGGAGAGGTCGAGGCGTTCCTGCCCGGTGCCCGGCGGCGCTTCGAGCACCGTCGGCGCTGAGCGGGCCCACGGCATACCGTGGCCGTGTGCCCGACATCGCCACCGACCGCGCCCGCCTGCTCGACATCATCCGTGACACGGCGGTCGTCCATGGCCGGGTGACGCTGTCGTCGGGACGGGAGGCCGACTACTACGTCGACCTTCGCCGGGTCACCCTCGACGGTGAGGCCAGTCCTCTCGTCGGACGCGTGATGCTCGACCTCACCGACGACCTCGACTACGACGCCGTCGGTGGGCTGACCCTGGGAGCCGACCCCGTGGCCACCGCCATGCTCCACGGTCGCGCCGCAACCGGGGGACGGCTCGACGCCTTCGTGGTGCGCAAGGCGGGGAAGGCGCACGGGCTGCAGCAACGCATCGAGGGTCCGTCGATAGCGGGTCGACGGGTGCTCGTCGTCGAGGACACGTCGACGACGGGTGCCTCGCCGCTGGAGGCCGTCCGCGCCGCGAAGGACGCCGGCGCCACGGTGGTGGGGGTGGCCACGATCGCCGACCGGGCGACCGGTGCCGCGGACCGCTTCGCCGAGGCCGGCCTGGAGTACCGCCACGCGTTCGGTCTCGCCGACCTCGGCCTCACCTGAAGCGACCGCACACGGGTGAGCCCTAGGATTCGACGAGACCCGCCCACCGAGGAGAGCCCGTGACCATCGCGATCATCGTCATCGTCGTCCTGCTCGTCGCCGTCGTGGGCTGGGCGGTCCTCACCTACAACGGTCTGGTTCGCCTGCGCAACCTCGTCCAGGAGGCCTGGCGCCAGATCGACGTCGAGCTGACCCGTCGGCACGACCTCATCGGAAACCTCGTCGAGACGGTCAAGGGATATGCCGCGCACGAGCGGGGCACGCTCGAGGACGTCATCCGCGCGCGGGCGGGAGCGATGGCCCCGGGCCAGTCACCCGCGCAGCAGGCCGAGAGCGAGAACATCCTGAGCCAGGCGCTCGGCCGGCTTCTCGCCATCGCCGAGGCCTACCCCGACCTCAAGGCCAACGAGAACTTTCTGGCCCTCCAGTCCGAGCTGACCTCGACGGAGGACCGCATCGCCTCGGCGCGGCGCTACTACAACGCCACCGTCCGCGACCTCAACACCAAGGTCGAGACCGTGCCCAGCAACATCGTCGCCGGGGTGCTCGACGTCGAGCGGGCGGAGTACTTCGAGGCGGTCGGCGAGCAGCGCGAGGCCCCGAGGGTCGACTTCGGGCAGCGCGACGCCGTCATCCCGCCCCCGAGTGGGTATGCGGGGGCGCCCGGGGCGGCCGCGCCCTCCTCATCCTCCACCACCGCGCCGGCACCTCAGGAGGGTGACCACCCCGCCCCCTGAACCGCACGTCGACGCCCCCGGGCCCACGGCGGACCGGGGCGGTCGGTCCACCGGTCGGTGGACGTGAGATCCACCGCGCAGCCGTCCCGTGCAGGTCACGGCAGGAGCACGCTGGACCCATGCCAGGCGCGATCAGCATCAGGGGACTCACCAAGAGCTACGCCGGCCGCAACGCCGTCGACGGCCTCGACCTCGACATCGACGTCGGCGAGTGCTTCGCGCTGCTCGGTCCGAACGGCGCGGGCAAGACGACCACGGTCGAGATCGCCGAGGGCTTCCGGGCGCGGGACGCAGGCGAGGTCCGGGTGCTCGGCACAGACCCCCACGGGGCAGGTCTCGAGTGGCGGAACCGGGTCGGCATCGTGCTGCAGTCGACCGGCGGCCTCGACCTGCTCACCCCACGCGAGGCGCTCGCCAGCACCGCGAAGGCCTACTCGCACCCCCATGCAGTCGGCGACGTACTCGCCTCGGTGGGCCTCGACGACAAGGCCGACACCCGCATCGTCGGGCTGAGCGGCGGCCAGCGACGGCGCCTCGACGTGGCACTCGGCATCGTCGGTCGCCCCGAGCTGCTCTTCCTCGACGAGCCCACCACCGGCTTCGACCCCCAGGCCCGGCGCGACTTCTGGGACCTCATCCGCTCCCTGGCCGCCGAGGGCACGACGATCCTGCTCACCACGCACTACCTCGACGAGGCCGAGCACCTCGCCGACCGGGTCGGGGTCATCGCGGCGGGCCGGCTGCTCGCCCTCGACACCCCCGAGGCGCTGGGCGGCCGCAGCGCGGAGGAGGCGACGGTCACCTGGGAGGAGGGCGGCATCCGGCACAGCGTCGCCACCGCGACGCCCACCGCCGAGGTCGCCAGGCTCGCGGCCCGGATGCCGGGTGGCGAGGTCCCGGCCCTCACCGTCACCCGCCCCTCCCTCGAGGACACCTACCTCGCGATGATCGCTCCGCACGTCGCCCATGACGCCCACGACGCTCACGCCACCGACGCCAGGACGGAGGTGACGGCATGAGCGCCCTCGCCCTCGGCCTCGACCGCACGCTGCTCGAGCTGAAGATGTACTCCCGCGAGAAGGAGGCGGTGTTCTTCTCCTTCCTGTTCCCCATCCTGCTTCTCGCGCTGTTCTCCGTCATCTTCGGGAGCCAGTTCGACGGGGCCGACGGCGGGATGACGGCGGGCGGGTACTTCCTGCCCGGCATGCTGTCGGCCGGCGTCCTGCTCACCAGCTTCCAGACGATGGCGATGTCGGTCACCGTCGAGCGCGACGACGGCACCCTCAAGCGGCTGAGGGCCACCCCCATGCCGCCGGTCGCCTACTTCTTCGGCAAGGTGGGCCTGGTGGCCGTCTCCTCCACCGTCCAGGTGGCGCTGCTGCTCCTCGTCGCCCGGCTCGCCTTCGGCGTCGAGCTGCCGTCGACGGCAGACCGCTGGGCCGTCTTCGCCCTCGTCTTCGTGCTCGGGGTCTTCGGAGGGACGGTGCTCGGCGTCGCGTACTCCTCGATGGCCACCGCCCGCACCGTGGGCGCCGTCGTCCTCGGCCCGATGCTGGTGCTGCAGTTCATCTCCGGTGTCTACATCGCCTTCGACGACGTGCCGCAGTGGCTGCAGCAGGTCGCGTCGCTGTTTCCGCTGAAGTGGATCGCCCAGGGCATGCGCTCGGTGTTCTTCCCCGAGCAGCTGGCCGCGGCCGAGATGGCCGGTTCCTGGGAGACCGGCCGCACCGCGCTGGTCCTGTTCGCCTGGGCCGTCGGGGGACTGGTGGTGTGCGCGCTCACCTTCAAGTGGTTCAAGCGCGGGACCACGTGAGGGCTCGCGGGCGACAATGACCGACGTGACGGCAACCGCGGCGAGCTCGCGCGAGGAGTTCGGGGCCATGTGGCGCCGGCAGCAGCCCTACTGGCACGCCGTGTTCGCCATCGTGTGGGTGGCCGCTGCCGTCGTGACGCTCATCGACGACCCCGGGCCGCGGGGCCGCGCGCCGTCGCTGGCGCTCCTCGGCGTGATCGCCATGGCGTACGCCGTCCTGGGTACCCGCGCGATGACATCCCGTGACCTGCGCTGGGCGGTGGCCTACCAGGTCGTCGCGTGGTCGGCACTGCTGGCGATCCAGTGGGTCGACCCGAGCACCCAGGCGTGGCTGTTGTACTTCACCCTCTTTCCGCAGCTGTGGGCGATGGTGCCGACCCGCTGGGCCGCGATCGGCACCGTGCTCGTTGTCGCCGCGTTCGCGTTCGTGCGGTGGGCGCAGACCGACTTCGCCACCGACAGCCTCACCGAGATCCTGATCTCCGGGATGATCTCGATGGGCCTGTCGCTCTCGCTCGGCCTCTTCATCAACCGGCTCGTCAGCGAGGCCGAGAGCCGCGCCGAGACGATCGACGCGCTGCGTGCCACCCAGGCCAAGCTGGCCACGGTCGAGCGCGACCGGGGAGTGCACGAGGAGCGCGAGCGCATCTCGCGCGAGATCCACGACACCCTCGCCCAGGGCTTCACGTCCGTGGTGGCGCTGTCGCGGGCCGCCCAGGCGGCGCTCGCACGGGGGGATGCCGGCGCGGCGGGTGAGCGGCTGGCCCTGATCGAGGCCACCGCTTCGGACAACCTCGACGAGGCGCGGCTCATCGTCGCCGAGCTGACGCCGGGACACCTCCAGTCGCGCACCCTGGGTGAGGCGCTCGAGCGGCTGGGTGCCGCGGTGTCCAGCGAGACCGGCCTGCGCGCCGCCGTGCGGGTGGCCGGCGAGCCCGTGCCGCTCGGCGGGTCGGCCGAGGTCGTCATCCTGCGCACCGCCCAGGAGGCACTGTCCAACGTGCGCCGCCACGCCTCAGCCGCTCGGGTCGACGTGACCCTGGTCTACGACCGGCCCGACGAGGTGGTGCTCACCGTGCGCGACGACGGGCAGGGCTTCGCGCCGGGGGACGCTCGCTCCGGCTTCGGCCTCGATGGCGTGCAGGCGCGTGCAGCGGAGGTCGGGGGAGCCGTGCAGGTGCTCAGTGAGCCCGGTGGTGGCACGACGCTGGTCCTTGTGGTGCCGCGGTGATCCGGCTGCTCGTCGTCGACGACCACCCCGTGGTGCGGGCCGGCATGGTCGCGGTGCTCGGCGAGGAGAGCGACTTCGACGTGGTCGGGGAGGCCGCCAACGGCGCCGAGGCGCTCGCGCTGGTGCCGCGGCTGCGTCCCGACGTCGTGCTCATGGACCTGCGGATGCCGGTCATGGACGGCACCGAGGCGACGGCCCGGATCGCCGCGGGGCCCGGCGCCCCACAGGTCCTCGTCCTCACCACCTACGACACGGATGCCGACATCGTCCGGGCCGTCGAGGCGGGGGCCCGCGGCTACCTCCTCAAGGACGCCCCGACCGGCGTGCTGGCCGACGCCATCCGACGCGCCGCGCGGGGGGAGACGGTGCTCGCACCACCGGTCGCAGCCCGCCTGGCGGACCGGCTGCGTGCTCCGACCCGACCCGAGCTCACGGCCCGCGAGCTCGACGTCCTGCGCCTCGTCGCCCGTGGACTGTCCAACGCCGACGTCGGGCGGGAGCTCTTCATCGGCGAGGCGACCGTGAAGACGCACCTCATCCGCGCCTTCGCCAAGCTGGGGGTGACGGACCGTACGGCAGCCGTCACGGCGGCATACGCGGCTGGGTTCCTCGAGCTCCCCCGGCAGTGAGACGCCGGCCCCCATCGTGGGCTGAAGCGTCAGAGGGTGCCGTCGCGAACGTCGTCGACGACCTCGTCGATCTCCTGGATCGCGGTCTTCGTCGCGCTGCGGTGGCGCACGAACTCGACGACCATGGGGAGCAGCGAGAACCCGACGATCACCAGGACGGCGACCTCGAGGTTGTCGTGGATGAACTCGACCCCGCCGAGGAAGTAGCCGAGCAGTGTGATGCCCGTCGCCCAGAGCACGGCACCCACGCCGCTCCACACGAGGAAGTGCCGGCGGTCCATCCGGCTGACGCCCGCGACCACGGTGATGAAGGTCCTCACGATGGGCACGAAGCGGCCGATGACCAGGGCCTTCGCCCCGTGCTTCTCGAAGAAGTCGTGGGTCTGGTCGAAGTACCTCTTGTTGATGAACCGGCCGTTGCGCTCGTAGAGCGGGGCTCCGATGAACCGGCCGATCTCGTAGCCGGTGACGTTGCCGAGGAACGCGGCCAGGCTGAGGACGACGCAGGCGAGGACGATGTTGACGTCGATGTCACCGCGGGCGATGAACAGCCCGATCGCGAAGAGCAGCGAGTCCCCGGGGAGGATCGGGAAGAGGAGCCCGCACTCGATGAAGACGATCGCGACGCCCACCCAGAAGAACTGGGAACCGAAGCGGTCGAGGAGCCACTGCGGGTCCATCCAGTCCGGGCCGAGGGAGGGCATCACGCGCCCAAGGGTATGACGGGTGCCTGCCTGCCCGGACCCAGGCCCGAGGACAGAGGCCGGGGTGACCGTAGCCTCGGAGCCGTGGAGGAGGAGCGGGAGGTGGGTGTCGGGCCGTGGGAGGGCCCGTGGCCTGACGGCGCCCACTGGGACCCTGCCCTGCTGCGGGACGGTGACCGCCGCAACGTCGCCGACCGCTACCGGTACTGGCACCAGGATGCCGTCGTCGCCGACCTCGACGCCCGTCGGCATCCCTTCCACGTGGCGATCGAGAACTGGGGTCACGACTTCAACATCGGCTCCGTGGTGCGCACCGCGAACGCGTTCAACGCCGCGGCGTTCCACGTCGTCGGCCGGCGCCGCTGGAACCGCCGTGGGGCCATGGTCACCGACCGGTACCAGCACGAGCACCACCACCGGAGTGCCGCGGAGCTCGCGGCCTGGGCGACGACCGCGAGGGGTGATGGCAGCGGCATACCCCTCGTCGGCATCGACAACGTCGCTGGGTCCCTCCCCATCGAGACGTACGACCTGCCGCGGGAGTGCGTGCTCGTCCTCGGGCAGGAGGGACCGGGACTGACCCCCGAGATGATCGAGGTGTGCCACCTCGTGCTCCACGTCGAGCAGTTCGGTTCGACCCGGTCGATCAACGCCGGCGCCGCGGCGGCCATCGCGATGCACGCATGGGTGCGGCGCCACGTGTTCGGACAGTCGGTGACCTAGGAAGGGGGATCGCGGATCCCGTCGTAAACCCGGTGCGGGACGACGCGAGATGCCCTGGAATGGGCCCATGACCCCAGGAGACCTGCTGGCCCGATTCCACACGGAGGTGCGCCTCGCCGACCGCGATGCCGCCCCGGGCTTCGTCGTCGACCGCGACGGACCCGTGCACCGCACCTATCCGCCGAACCCGACGGAGCACGGCGCCATGGTCGAGTGCCCGGAGGGGCTGGGCGACGACCCCGACCACTGGGTCGCCCGACAGGTCGAGTTCTTCGGACGGCGGGGGCAGCGGGTGGAGTGGAAGACCTACGACTACGACGAGCCGGCCGATCTCTCCGCGAGGCTGGAGCGCGCCGGGTTCGTCCCCGAGGACGAGGAGGTCATGCTCCTCGGCCGGTGCGCCGACCTCGTGCACGACGTGGCGCTTCCGGGCGGCGTGCGGCTGCGCGACATCGAGAGCGACGACGACTGGGACCGAGTGCGCGTCATGGCCGACCTCGTCTGGGGGACGGACTCGTCCTGGGTCAACGACAGCCTCCGCGTCGAGCAGCGCGCCCGTCCCGACCTCATGACCGCGACCGTCGTCGAGGACTCGGCCAGCGGCGCCGTGCTGTCGTATGCCGTGCTGCGCCTCACCGAGGGCAGCTCGTTCTGCGGGTTGTGGGGCGGGTCGACGCTGCCCGAGTGGCGGCGTCGCGGCCTCTACCGCGCGCTCGTCAGCCACCGGGCACGGGCAGCCGTCGAGCGGGGGGTCCCGTACGCGCGGGTCGACACCACGGCGGCATCCCGACCGATCCTCGTGGCCCTCGGGATGCACGCCGTCTGCGCCACCCGGCCGTGGATCCTCGAACCGGCCGTCACCCCGGACGTGGGGTAGCGGACACCCCGTGTTCCGGTCCCGCCATCCGTGGAAGGATCGGGGCGTACGGCACACCACCAGCCCGCCGAGGAGATCACCGTGCCCATCGCCACACCCGAGGTCTATGCCGACATGCTGGACCGGGCCAAGGACGGCTCGTTCGCGTACCCCGCCATCAACGTCACCTCGAGCCAGACCGTGACGGCCGCCATCCGCGGGTTCGCCGAGGCCGGGTCCGACGGCATCCTCCAGGTCTCGACGGGTGTGGCCGAGTACGCCTCGGGCTCCACGATCAAGGACATGGTGACCGGCTCCCTGGCCCTCGCCGCCTACGCCTCGGAGGTCGCGAAGAACTATCCGGTCGACATCGCGCTCCACACCGACCACTGCCCCAAGGACAAGCTCGACGGCTTCGTGCGTCCGCTCATCGCGGCGTCCACCGAGCGGGTGCAGGCCGGTGGCCTCCCGATCTTCCAGAGCCACATGTGGGACGGCTCGGCCGTACCGCTGGAGGAGAACCTCCAGATCGCCCAGGAGCTCCTCGAGCTCTGCCAGGCGGCCCGGATCATCCTCGAGGTCGAGATCGGCGTCGTCGGCGGCGAGGAGGACGGCGTCGAGGGCAAGATCGACGACAAGCTCTACTCCACCCCCGAGGACGCCATCGCCACGGCCCGGGCCCTCGGCACCGGGGAGAAGGGCTCCTACATGACGGCCCTCACCTTCGGCAACGTCCACGGCGTCTACAAGCCGGGCAACGTCAAGCTCCGCCCGGAGATCCTCAAGGCGGCCCAGGACGCGGTCCACCAGGAGCTCGACACCACCGACGACAAGCCGTTCCACCTGGTCTTCCACGGTGGTTCGGGTTCGCTGCCCGAGGAGATCGCCGCGGCGGTCGACTACGGCGTCGTCAAGATGAACGTCGACACCGACACCCAGTACGCGTTCACCCGCCCGGTGGTCGACTGGATGCTGCGCCACTACGACGGGGTGCTGAAGATCGACGGTGAGGTGGGCAGCAAGAAGCAGTACGACCCGCGGGCCTGGGGCAAGGAGGCCGAGGCGGCGATGGCCGCACGGGTCGTCGAGGCGTGCGAGAACCTGCGCTCCGCCGGCACACACCAGGCGTGAGCCCCTCGAACGAGCGCCGCACCGACGCGAGAGGCACCCGGTGAGCTCCGACCTCCTCGGCATCCCACCGACCCATCTCCCCGACGACCCGGCTGCCGGCCCGCTCGAGGACGGTGTGGCAGCGGACGCCGTGGCTGCCGCCCACCCGGCGTCGTCGCTCGCATGGGCGGTGCTCGCCGAGGACGCGCTCTCCGACGGTCAGGCCGTCACTGCATACGCCTACGCTCGCACCGGGTACCACCGTGGGCTTGACGCGCTGCGCCGCTCCGGGTGGCGAGGTCAGGGGCCGATTCCCTGGGAGCACGCGGGTAACCGCGGCTTCCTCCGAGCGCTGGCGGCACTGTCCCGAGCGGCCGGGGAGATCGGCGAGGAGGAGGAGCGCCACCGCTGCGCGGAGTTCCTTCGTGCGTCGAGCGCGACCGGAGCCCGCGAGCTGGGTCTCTGACACGCCCACGCCTGCACGACAGGGCGAGGGGCCCGGGCGCTGCGCCCGGGCCCCTCGCTGCCAGCCGCCCCCGAGACCGAGACCTGTGGGCGTCTCCCTCTCGCCAAGAGACGCTCACCGCCTGGTCCCCCTGGAACCTCGGCTGTGCCTCCTCATCGTGCATCTCCTGCGGAGGGCAGTGCGACACTTGGCTGCCAGTGGCAGCAATCGGCCAGCGAACGACGACCGGAGGTGAGCGCGTGGGCGAGCCGGCGGCATTCGACGGTGGAGCGCTCCTCGTGCTCGAGGAGCACCTGCGGCGTGAGCTGAGCCGCATCGACGAGCGACGCCGCGACCTCGACGCTTCGCGCGAGCTCCTGGCCAGGCTCACGAGCCGGGCGCTCGGCGCCCACGAGCTGATGCTCGAGCCCATCGCCGACGCCCTCGCGCCTGCGGTCGTGAGCCGGCTGCTCGTGGAGAGCACCGGCCTCCTGCGCAACTACGTGCTCACGGTCGTCGAGGGTCCTGCTCTCGACGAGGCCACCATGCGGGCCAACGAGGACCGGATCCGTCGTGGTGACGACCAGTGGGCGATCTACCCCGCGAGCGCGTTGTCCTCCCCGCAGGGGCAGCGGTGGATGTCAGGGTGGGCCGAGGTCGGCGAGGTCCAGCGGATCCTGCCGACGACGGAGACCGAGTTCGCCGTCTTCGGCACCGCCGCCGTCGTCGCGCTCGCCGGCTGGGACGACCCGTCCCAGGGGTATGCCGTGATCCGCGACCCGCTCGTCGTGCGCCTCTACGCCGCCTTCTTCGACCTCGCCTGGCGGCACGCCGCGCCCGCCCCTGTCGTGGGTCGGGAGGGCAACGGTGACCCCAAGCTCGTCGAGCTGCTCGAGCTCGGCCTCAAGGACGAGGCCATCGCTCGGTACCTCGGGGTGAGCCTGCGGACCGTGCGACGTCGGGTCGCCCACCTCATGGCGGTCAACGGCGTGGACACCCGCTTCCAGCTCGGGTGGGCCCTCGCCCGGCGCCGTCACTGACCGCCCGGCACGCCGCGATAGGGTGCGGTGTACGAGGCCCCGGCGCGTATCCGCGAGGGGCCTTCGGCGCGTCAGGTGCTGCGACCGGCGCACGTGTGTGGAAGGAGCCGGCATGCCCGCGATCGTGCTGGTCGGTGCCCAGTGGGGCGACGAGGGCAAGGGCAAGGCGACCGACCTCATGGGCGGGGACGTCGACTACGTCGTGAAGTTCAACGGGGGCAACAACGCGGGGCACACCGTCGTCATCGAGGGGACCGACGGCACGCGGGAGAAGTACGCGCTCCACCTGCTCCCGTCCGGCATCCTCACTCCGTCCGTGACGCCGGTCATCGGCAACGGGGTCGTCGTCGACCTCGAGGTGCTCTTCGACGAGATCGACGGGCTGGAGGCTCGTGGGGTCGACACGTCCCGGCTCGTCGTGTCCGCCAGCGCCCACGTCATCGCGCCGTACAACCGCACGCTCGACAAGGTCACCGAGCGCTTCCTCGGGGCCCGTCGGATCGGGACGACCGGGCGCGGCATCGGCCCGACGTACGCCGACAAGATGAACCGCGTCGGCATCCGGGTCCAGGACCTTTTCGACGAGGGCATCCTGCGGCAGAAGGTGGAAGCTGCCCTGTCGCTCAAGAACCAGGTCCTCGTCAAGATCTACAACACCCGGGACGTCGACGCCGACCGCGTCGTCGAGGAGCTGCTCGGGTATGCCGACCGGCTGCGTCCCCTCGTGCGTGACACGTCGTTGGTCCTGGAGCAGGCGCTGGATGCCGGTGCCAACGTCCTGCTCGAGGCGGGCCAGGCGACGCTGCTCGACGTCGACCACGGGACGTACCCGTTCGTGACGTCGTCCTCCGCGACAGCCGGTGGCGCGTGCACCGGGTCGGGGATCCCGCCGACGCGCGTGTCGCGGGTCATCGCGATCCTCAAGGCGTACACGACGCGGGTGGGCGAGGGCCCGTTCCCCACGGAGCTGTTCGACGACGACGGCGAGACGCTGCGCTCCGTGGGTGCCGAGTACGGCACCACCACGGGGCGCCCGCGCCGGTGCGGGTGGATGGACACCGTCATCGGGCGCTACGCCAACCGGATCAACGGGGTCACCGACTTCGTCATCACCAAGCTCGACGTGCTGACCGGCTTCGCCAAGGTGCCGGTGTGCGTCGCCTACGAGGTGGACGGGGTCAGGCACGACGAGATGCCGGTGAACCAGACCGACTTCCACCACGCCCGGCCGGTCTACGAGCTGCTCGACGGGTGGGAAGAAGACATCTCGGGTTGCCGCACGTTCGAGGACCTACCCACCGCGGCGCAGGCCTACGTCCTGCGCGTGGAGGAGCTCGTCGGGGCTCGGGTCTCGGCCCTCGGCGTCGGTCCCGGTCGGCACGAGATCATCCAGCGCCACGCCCTGCTCGACTGACGTTGCGGCTGGGCGTCGGACCGGGTCGCAGAGTCCGCTTCTCACAGCCATCGGCGGACGCGGGCTCGGTACTCCTCGTACTCCGAGCCGAACTTGCCGGACAGGTAGCGCTCTTCCGGTCGAATAGCCCCCCACCAGAGGGCAAGAACACCGATGGGCACGAACACCAGCGCCCAGAAGGACTGGGCCAGCAGCGCCACCGCGACGTCGAGGACGACCAGTCCGACGTAGAGGGGGTTGCGGCTGAGTCGAAACGGCCCGGACTGGACGATGAGTGCGGTCGCGCCGCCCGGGAGGATCGCTGTGCGGTTGCGCGCCATGACCCAGAGGGTCCATCCGTTCCACAGCACGAACGCAACGGTCAGCACCCCACCGATCCATCGGTTGACCGAGCTCTCGGTCGAGATCGGATCACCCACTGCCGCGGTGAGCACGAGTCCCACGGCGAGCGGTACGCCAAGGGCCACCGGTGGCAGGATCCGAAACGCCGGGGAGTCCACGGGTGCCATCGTGTCCCGGCGTCCACCCGACGACAAGGTGGCCGCCAGTCGACCTGAGTTCGGCAAGTGCCCGCGTGCAGCGTCCGGATCAGCGGGCCGGATCATTCCTGCCGGCCGACGGAGGCGCCAGAGGCAGCTGCACCGTGACGCAGAGTCCCCCAGCGGCACGGGGACTGAGGGCAAGGGTGCCGTCGTGTGCCTGCGCGATGCTCTTGACGATCGCGAGGCCCAGGCCGACACCTGCGTGGTGCGTGCGTACGCGGTCGGTGCCGCGCCGAAACGGCTCGCCGAGGGTGGCGAGCAGCTGTGGGGACAGGTCGCCGCCGGTGTTCTCCACGGTGAGGGCAACCGTCTCGGGGTGGACCGTGGTCGTGACCCACACCGCGCCCCCTTCCGGCAGGTTGTGGACGATCGCGTTGTGCACGAGGTTGGTCGTCATCTGCAGCAGGAGCGGGTGGGAGCCGATGGCGGGGGTGATGTCGCCGGAGGTCTCGATGGTGACGCCCCGCTCCTCTGCGAGAGGAAGGAGTGTCTCGGTGGCTTCCTCCGCCAGGAGGGAGAGGTCGACCAGTTCGGGCATGAAGGACCGTTGGTCGGCACGGCTCAGCAGGAGCAGTGCTTCGGTGAGGTCGATCGCTCGGGTGTTCACCAGTTGGAGGCGGTCGATGAGCTCGCTGCTGTCCCGGCTCGGGTCGTTGCGGGCAACGTCGAGCAGTGTCTGGGTGATCGCCAGTGGCGTCCGGAGCTCGTGGGAGGCGTTGGCCGCGAACCTCTGCTGTTCGGCGACATGCGCCTCGAGCCGCGCGAGCATGGTGTCGAACGCATCGGCCAGCTCGCGGAACTCGTCGCTCCGGCCTTCGAGCCGGATCCGATGGGAGAGCGACCCCGTCGCCGCGATGCGCGTGGCATCGGTGATCCTCGTCAGGGGTGCCAGCATCCGTCCGGCGAGAAGCCAGCCTCCGACGAGGCCGAAGAGGAGCAGGAACCCCAGCGCCTGGGCTGCCCGCGGCGCGAAGGCGTCCAGGAGATCGGTGCGGGTCGGGCTGGAAGGGCCGGGCCCGAGTCGTGCATGGTCCGGGACGTAGCGCAGGAGGAACACCCACACGGTGGCCAGCAGCAAGGTCCCCGCGACCATGAGGAAGCCGGCGTAGCTGAGAGTGAGCTTGAGGCGGACGCTCACACCGGGCGCCCTAGACACGGTCCCCTCCCCGGCGTTCGCCGCCGAGGGCCGATCCGATGCGGTAGCCGACACCGGGCACGGTGGCGATGACCCAGGGGTGTCCCAGGCGTTTGCGCAGGGCTGACACGGTGATGCGTACGGCGTTGGTGAAGGGGTCGGCGTTCTCGTCCCAGGCCTGCTCCAGGAGCTGCTCGGCGCTGACGACACCACCCTCGGCAGCCACGAGGACCTCGAGGACGGCGAACTGCTTCCGGGTGAGCGCGACGTAGCGGCCGTCGCGGTAGACCTCGC
>OCZS010000223.1_pt1 | contig 18447 bp, 15 predicted proteins | sample 1539071 | NCBI WGS metagenome assembly OCZS01 (sample SAMEA3113584, study PRJEB22503) | soil metagenome
ACCTCCAGTGCGTGGCCGCCGCCTACCAGCAGCGCCAGCGCCTGGCCGCCCCGGGCCCGGCGGGCGCGGTGGGTCCGGGGCCGATGGGCCCGGTGGGGGCGGGGCCGATAGGCCCGGTGGGTCCGGTAGGGGCTGTGGACAGCGCCGCGCGCCCACCTTCCGGGCCTGCTAGCGTCCCCCTCCGGGGGGCCGAGCCCGGGGCCGGGTCGTTGGCGGCCGCCCCGGCGGCGCCAGCGGCCCCGGAGGGCCCAGCGGCCCCGGAGGGCCCAGCGGGCACGGCGACACCGGAGGGCCAGGAGGGCCGGGAACGGGCCGGGGAGGGCGCGCGGCCCTCCCCGGTGGAGCAGCAGGGCGGGTTCGCCCCGCCGGGCTGATCCTCGATCAGGTGCCCTCGGTCCAGGAGTGCAGGTAGCTCTCCTGGGCGTCGGTCAGGGTGTCGATCTCGATGTCCATGGTGGCCAGCTTGACCTTGGCCACCTCGGCGTCGATCTCGGCCGGGACGTCGTGGACCCGGACCTCGAGGTCCTGCTGGCGCGACAGCCACTCCAGCGACAGCGACTGGTCGGCGAACGACATGTCCATGACCGCGGCCGGGTGGCCCTCGGCGGCGCCCAGGTTGACCAGGCGGCCCTCGGCGACCAGGTTGATCCGGCGGCCGTCCTCGAGGGTGAACTCCTCGACGTTCTCGCGGACCCGGACCACCGAGCTGGCCAGCTCGGCCAGGGCGGCCTTGTCGATCTCGACGTCGAAGTGGCCGGAGTTGGCCAGCACGACCCCGTCCTTCATGACCTCGAAGTGCTCGCGCCGCATCACGTCGCGGTCGCCGGTGACCGAGACGATCACGTCGGCCTCGCGGGCCGCCTGGGCCATGGGCGCGACCCTGAAGCCCTCCATGGCCGCCTCGAGGGCGCGGATCGGGTCGACCTCGGTGACGACGACCTTGGCCCCGAGGCCGCGGGCGCGCATGGCCAGGCCCTTGCCGCAGTAGCCGAACCCGGCGACCACGAAGGTCGTGCCGGCCAGGAGCAGGTTGGTGGCCCGCAGGATGCCGTCGATGGTCGACTGGCCGGTGCCGTAGCGGTTGTCGAACAGGTGCTTGGTCGGGGTGTCGTTGACGGCGATGATCGGGTAGGCGAGGGCGCCCTCCCGCTCCATCTGGCGCAGCCGGATGACCCCGGTGGTGGTCTCCTCGGTCCCGGCCGTGACCTCGGCCAGCTGGTCGCGCCGCTTGGTGTGCAGCAGGGTGACCAGGTCGCAGCCGTCGTCCATGGTGATGTTGGGCCGGGTGTCGAGGGCCGCCTCGAGGTGCGCGTAGTAGCCGTCGGTGTCGACCCCGCGCCGGGCGAAGGTGTCGATGCCGTAGTGCTCGACCAGCGCGGCCGCGGTGTCGTCCTGGGTCGACAGCGGGTTGGAGGCGCACAGCACGACGCTGGCGCCGCCGGCCTTGAGGGTGCGCATCAGGTTGGCGGTCTCGGTGGTCACGTGCAGGCAGGCCGCGACCTTGAGGCCTTCCAGCGGCCGCTCCTTCTCGAAGCGGGCCCGGATGTCGCGCAGCACCGGCATGTGCCGGTCGGCCCACTCGATGCGCAGGCGCCCCTCGTCGGCCAGGGCGAGGTCGGTGACGTCGTACGGCAAAGCTCCTCCTCCAGTTCGGATGAATGGGTGAAGGCTACCGGATCAGGCGGCGGCGACAGGAAGCAGCGACAGCACCAGGTCGCGGAACCGGGGCCGGACGATGGCCGCGACCTCCAGGACCTCGGCGTGGCTGGTCGGGGTGCCGCCCGGCCGGTGCACGTTGGTGATGGCCGAGATGGCGGCCACCCGCAGGCCGTGGGCGCGGGCGGCGATCACCTCGGGCACGGTCGACATGCCGACGGCGTCGGCGCCCCAGGCGCGGAACATGGCGATCTCGGCCGGGGTCTCGTACGAGGGGCCGGCGGCGGCCAGGTACACGCCCTGGCGGACGGGGACGCCCTTGGCCTCCCCGGCCTCGACGGCCGCGGCCCGCAGGGCCGGGTCGTAGGCGCCGGCCAGGTCGACGAAGTCGGGGGCGCCGCGCAACGGGTTGTCGAACAGGACGCCGATGTGGTCGGTCAGGACCATCAGGTCGGCCGGGTCGTAGTCCAGGTTGAGGCCGCCGGCGGCGTTGGTCGCGACCAGGGCCCGGCAGCCGACCTGGGCCGCGACCCGGGTCGCGAACGCGACCTCGGCCGCGCTGTAGCCCTCGTAGGTGTGGACCCGGCCGGCCAGCACCAGCACCGGCACCCCGGCCAGCCGCCCGGCCACCACCGCCCCGGCGTGCCCCGGCACCCTGGGCACGGGCATCCCGGGCAGCTCGGCCGCCGGCACCCGGGTCGCGTCCTCGACCTCGTCGGCCAAGCCCCCCAGCCCCGACCCCAGCACCAGCGCCACCACCGGCCGCTCGGCCAGCCGCGGCGCCAGCGCCGCCGCCGCCACCCGCACCCCCTCGGGCACCGCGGGCCGCGCCGGCTGCTCCCCCGCCGGCCCGGCCGCCACCTCCTCGGGGGACTCGGCCGGGGGGGTGTGGACAACCGGCGCCCCTTCCTCCCCCGCCGGGCTACCCTCCCGTACTGGGGGCCCCGGCACCGGGAGGCGGGGCTCCGGCGTGCCCTCGGTCATCGGGAGGCTCCCGCCTCGGCCGACAACGCGGCTTTGACCTGGTCGAGGGTGCGGATGGGAGTTGGATCCACGCCCCGGGCGATGCCGAGGTAGGTGGAGGTGTAGTCGGCGAACGCGGTCAGGCGGGCCAGGCGGGCCAGGTCCGGGCCGGTGCCGGCCAGGTGGACCAGCGGGTCGGTGACCCCGAGGGCCTCAAGGACGGCGTCGATGCGTCGGGGGTCGCGGTCGTGCTCGCCGGGCTGGTCGCGGAGCAGGACGAGCTCGCGACCCGGGCCGAGGCCGCCCTCCAGGCCCATGACGTCGTTGTGGTTGGCCTCCGGGAGGGGGCCGGACACGACCGGGACCTTGGCGTTCTCGTTGCACTGGGTGCGGAAGCGGGTGGCCGCGACCGCGCCCAGCTGGCCGCTGCCCCAGACGACGGGGAGGCGGTCCAGCAGCCGCAGGGCGGCCTGCTTGGCCGGGTTGGCGGCCGTCTCCACGCCCGGGCCGAGGGCGTCGGCCTCCTCGTCGAGGGTGTCGGCGGCGGCGCAGACCTGATCGGTCAGCGGCGGCAGGACCCCGGCCGCCTCGGCGGCCAGGCACACCGGCACGACCAGCGACCACAGGGCCGCCCTCGGCATGCGGCCGCCCTCGATGGTGACCAGGGGCGCCCCCCGGGTCGAGGCCAGCTCGGCCAGGGCGCCGCCCGAGGTGACCGCGACCAGGCGGGCCCCGGCGGCCAGGCCCTGCTCGACCGCGGACAGGGTCTCGGCGGTGTTGCCGGAGTAGGAGGTGGCCACGAGCAGGGTGCCCGGCCCGACGAAGGCGGGCAGCCGGTCGCCCTTGACGGCCAGCACGGGCACCGCCGACCGGGCGAAGGCCAGCCCGGCCAGCACGTCCCCGGCGATCCCGGAGCCACCCATGCCGGCCACGACCACGACCTCGGGCAGGGGCCCGACCAGGGGCGCCGCCTGGGCGGCGCGCAGCGCGACCCGGGCCTGCCCGCCGGCGCCGGCGACCTCGCCGAGCATGTCGCCCGGGTCGCGCCGGGCCAGCTCGGCCGGGTCGTCGAGCACCGAAGCGGGGTCGGCGCCTCGAGCGGCCCCGGTGACCCCGGGAAGGTCGATCGTCTCCCCGCTCACGCCGGCGCCGTTCCCGGCTTCTCGGCCTCCTCGATCAGCATGACCGGGATGTCGTCGCGCACCGGGTACCGGTAGCGGCACTCGCCGCGGCACTCGATGATCTGCTCGGCTTCCTTGTACTCGACCTCGCCGTGGCAGTTCGGGCAGGCCAGGATCTCCAGCAGCTTGCTGTCAAGGGCCATGGTGGGCTCCCCTTCCTCGGGCCGTTCAGGCCGGCTCGCCGCCGACCGCCTCCAGCACCTCGTCCCGCACCCGGGCCATCTCGGCCTCGGTGGCGGCTTCGACGTTGAGCCGGAGCAGGGGCTCGGTGTTGCTCGGTCGAAGATTGAACCACCAATCGCCGCCCTCGACGGTCAGCCCGTCGGCGAAGTCGGCCGCGTCGGCCGGGTAGCGCCCGGCCACCTCACCGATGACCTTGCCCGGGTCGTCGACGCGGCGGTTGACCTCCCCCGAGGCGGCGTAGCGGCGGTAGGGGGCGAGCACCTCCGACAGCGGCCGGCCGGCCCGCGACAGGGCGTCCAGGGCGACCAGGGCGGCGATCAGGCCCGAGTCGGCCCGGTAGTTGTCGCGGAAGTAGTAGTGCCCGGAGTGCTCGCAGCCGAAGATGGCCCCGGTCTCGGCCATCACGCCCTTGATGAAGCTGTGGCCGACCCGGGTGCGGACCGGGACCCCGCCGGCCTCGCGGATCGTCTCGGGCACGACCCGGGAGCAGATCAGGTTGTAGAGCACGGTCGCGCCCGGCTCGCGCTCGCACATCAGCCGGGCCACCAGGGCCCCGACCAGGCTGGAGGGCACGGTCGCGCCCTGCTCGTCGACCAGGAACACCCGGTCGGCGTCGCCGTCGAAGGCCAGCCCGACGTCGGCCCCCTCGGCCACCACCCGGGCCTGGAGCTCGCGGAGGTTCTCGGGGTTGAGCGGGTCGGCCGGGTGGTTGGGGAAGCTGCCGTCCAGCTCGAAGTACATCGACACCAGCTCGAACGGGAGGCCGGCGAAGACGGCCGGGACCACGTGCCCGGCCATGCCGTTGCCGGCGTCGGCGACCACCTTGAGGGGCCGCAGCGCACCCCGGTCGGCGAAGCCCCGCACGTGGGCCGCGTACCGCTCCAGCAGGTCGTCGGCCTGGCGCTCGCGGCCGCGCTCGGCGGCGTCGGCGGCCGGCTCGCCCGCGGCGACCATCCGCTTGATGTCGGCCAGGCCCGACTCCTCCCCCACCGGGACCGCGCCCGGCCGGCACAGCTTGAGGCCGTTGTAGCGGGCGGGGTTGTGGGAGGCGGTCAGCATCACCCCGGCGACGTCGAGGGCGCCGGAGACGTAGTAGAGCATGTCGGTCGAGCACAGCCCGACCCGGAGCACGTCCGCCCCCTGGGCCATCGCCCCGGCGGCCAGGGCGTCGGCCATCGGCTTGGACGACGGCCGCATGTCCTGCCCGATGGCCAGGGTCCCGGCCCCGGTGAGGGCCACGAACGCCCGCCCGACCCGCTCGGCCAGCTCCTCGTCCAGCTGGTCGGGGTAGATCCCGCGGACGTCGTAGGCCTTGAACACCTGGTCGAGGGCGGCGGGCACGGCGGCTCCTTGCGGCGGGTGCGGCGGTGGCTCGGGACGCCCGCGATTCTAGCCCTCGCCGGTTCGAACTTGCCCCAATCGCCTCAGAACCGGCGTTCGCTGGCCAGCGACAGGACCTTGCCCAGGGGGACGTCGGAGCCCTCCTTGAACCAGCCCTTCCACTCGCAGGCCTGGCAGGAGGCGAAGGTGTGGTCCTCGTCGGGGGCCAGGCGGATCTGGATCGAGGTGAGCCGGGTGGAGGTGCAGGCGGGGCAGCGCATGGCGGAGTCCTTCAGGATGAGGAAGCGATGTCCTCAAGCCATCGGCGTCCGCAGACACGCGACACATAGCCCGCAAGGGTGGCTAGGGCGCCACCCGAACGGGCTAGCACGTTCACGACGCCCGCGGTAACTGTCAGGTTTCCCCTACCGGTTCCCGTGGGCGCCAGGGGCAAGCTACGACGGCCGAGGCTGCCGGTCAAGCATGCGGACGCTATGGTTTGCGCTGTCGATGTCACCGTCCCGGAAGGGGGGTCTCCTGCCCCGCGCCCGCCACGGCCGCCGCCCGCCACGGCCCCGCCTGCGCCTGCCCACCGTGCAGCCGCCGGGGACCGGCCGGGAGGCGTTCATGCGCCTGGTCGAGGAGGCGGTCGAGTCGATCCCCGAGCAGTTCCGGGAGCGGCTGGCCAACGTCGACTTCGTCATCGAGGAGACCCCGCGGGGCGACGAGGTGGAGAGCGGCGAGCTACTGCTCGGCCTCTACCAGGGCGTGCCCCTGACCGAGCGGGGGGCCGGCTACTTCGGGGTCCTGCCCGACCGGATCGTGCTGTTCCGCCGGCCCATCGAGGCCAGAGCGCGCTCCGACGCCGACCTGGCCGAGCTGGTCCGCGAGGTCGTGGTCCACGAGGTCGCCCACTACTTCGGCATCGACGACGACCGTCTGGACGAGCTCGGCTGGTAGCCCAGCCGGGGCCGTCTGGTCGCCACAGCCGGGGCCGTCTGGTAGGCCCGCCCGGGGTGTTTGGTAGCCCCAGCCGAGGCCGTCTGGAGGCCCAGCCCGGAGTCTGGTAGCTCCAGCCGGGGACTGTGGATAGCCGCGCGCCCGCCAGTTCCCGATCGGCTACGCTCCCCCACCGGGGGACCCGGCGCAGGACCGGGTGGGTGAAGGGCGCCCATTTGTTCGAGGGCATGACCCCTCTGCTGGATTGGGTAGTTGGGGCGGCCCGACGCCCGTGCCGGGCCAGTCAATGGGGCCCAACCCCCGTGCCGGGTGGGTAGGGGCCCTACTCCCCGTGCTGAGTGGGAGGGTGCGGCCCCGACCCATCCCGGTTGGGTGGATGGGGCCCGATCCCCTCGTGCCCGGTAGGTGCATGGGGCCCGAGGTCGTGGCGGGCGGGCGGGTTCCGGCGACCCGCGCTCGGTCAGGTGGCGGCGCCGGAGGATGAAGGTGCGGCGAGACCCCGTCAGGGAGCGGCGGCGGGACCGGGGACGATCGGGCCGCCGGCGGGGAGGCCGCCGATGGCGGAGCCGGGGACGATCGGGCTGCCGTCCAGGGGGGCCGCCACCAGGCCGGATGAGCCGGCCTGGACGACCAGGTTCTGGATGTCGTCGGGGACCTTCTGGACGGTCACGCGGCCGGGCGGGACCGCCACCGGGTCGCCGGCGCTGCCGCCGCCGGTGAGGTCGCCAAGGCGGGCCTCGAGCTCGACCGTGGACAGGTTGGCCAGGACCAGGTCGCCGCCGTCGGGCGTGCCCGGGACCAGCCAGCCGCTCTCGGACTGGCCCGTGCCCAGGTCGATGCGCGAGCTGATCTGGTTGCCGTCGCCCTGGGTGACCCGCAGGGCGGCCACGAACGGGGCGCCGTTCTTCGAGCGGACCTGCACGGCGAACGGCCCCTTGACGTCGAGGGCGGGGATGGCCAGCTCGGCGGTGCCGCCGTTGGCGATCGGCTCACCGAACTCGCCCTCGGGCCGGAAGGTCGATTTCTCCGTGGTGATCTGGAGGTCGACCTGGAGCGGGGTCGCGTTGGGGTTGGTGACCAGCACCTGGGACTGGCGGCCGCCGCCGCTGATCCCGCCCGCGAACGACCAGGCCGGCTTGGCCGCGCCCTGGGCCGGCAGCAGCGTCGGCGCCCGGCCGCCGCTGCTCACGGCCGCGCCGACCACCACCCGCCCGGCCCGGGCGATCACCTCGATCGACGGCTTGAGGCCGGTCGGGGCCTCGTCGCCGAGGGAGCGCTCCACCGCCTCGCCCGGCTTGACGAACACCTCGCGCTCGTCGGGCCGGATCGAGCCGGAGGTCAGGTGCGGGATCAGGTCGACGGTGGCCGGCTGGCTGTCGGGGTTGGCGATGATGACCTTGGTCTCGGTGCCGAAGCGGGTGTCGGAGGCCGGCAGCCACCAGCGGTTGCCGGGGCCGGGGGCGCAGCCGAGGCCGGGGGCGCTGACCACCACCGGGGCGCTGAACGCCTCCACCTGCACGAAGCCCGCCTTGGCGGCCTTCAGCGACAGCTGCTTGGTCTTGCCCCCGGCCAGCTCCTGGGTGGCCGGGGCGCCGCTCTGGCCGGTCCCGCGGATGGTGGTGCGCAGGGAGGCGGTCGCGTCGCCGACGTTGGCGATGGTCACCGGGGTGGTCTGGCCGCTCAGCAGCGGGCACACCCAGCGGGCCGAGTAGGGGTCGCGGGTGACCGGGGCCGCCGGTGGCTTGGCCGCGGGCAGGGCGTTGGCCCCCAGGACCAGCACGACGGCCACCACGACCAGGCTCCCGGCCAGGCCGAGGCTGGAGCCGCGCACGTCCGACAGCCGCGGGGCCCGCAGCTGGGGCGCCTTCAGCTGAGGCCCCTTCAGCTGAGGCCCCTTCAGCTGAGGCCCCTTCAGCTGAGGGGTCTTGAGCTGGGGCGCCTTGAGCGCGGGGCGGCGCCTCGGCTCCTGCGGCGCCCCGCCGGCGGCCGGCTCGCCCGGCCGGACGTCGGGAACCGGCCGGACCCGCTGCTCCGGGCGCTGGGGACGCCCCCGGCGCGGCGGCTCCGCCGGCGGCTGCGAGGGGGTGGGCCGGGGCGGCGGGGAGGGCTTGGCCGCGCGGCCGCGGAGCAGGCCCCGCTTCTGCTGGTGGCGGGCGGCCCGGCTGGGGATCAGGGGGGCCGGGCGGTCCTCGTCGGGGCCGCCGAAGCCGCTGTCCGGGGGCAGCTGGTCGCTCACCGGGCCACACCTCCCCGGGCCAGGCCGGCCAGGCGGAGGTCGCCGCCGCTGGTGGTGTCGTCGATGCCGGTGCTGGGCGCGACCGGCGGGGCCACCCGGGTCGGGCGGGCCATGGTGGCCACCGCGGCCAGGACCAGCAGCGCCTCGATCAGCAGCAGGGTGAGGCGCCGGTCCTGCCCGGTGCGCTCGACCTCGAGGTTCCCGGTGGTCCCGGCGGGCAGCTTGAAGCCCTGGGCCCAGCCGAGGGCGGTGGTCGGCTCCAGCCGGGCCCCGCCGACGGTCGCCCGCCAGGCCTCGGCCTCGGGGACCAGCAGCACGACCGTGCCCGGCCCGCTGGCCGTGACCTGCCCGGTGGCCGGGTCGGGGACCGGGACGGGCTGGTCCGGGCTGGTCAGCATGCCCTGGACCTCGGCCGGCGGGGTCTCACCGGGGAGCACCCAGGCGGTCTGCGGCACCCCTGGGCCCTGGAACAGCGCCGCCTGCTCGGTCGGCTTGGCGTCGAGGTCCTGCTGCCTGGCCACCAGGTCGACCAGCCGGCCGGCCTCGGCCCCGGGCCGCACGACCACGTAGCCGATGCCGAACATGCGCAGCATCGACCCGGCCCGGTGGGTGCGGGCCTCGACGATGTCGGTCACCACCGAGCCGAGGTCGTCGGCGGCCGAGGCCGGCGGGCGGCCCGGGTCGAGCAGGGTCCGGCCTCCCGACCCGGTGACGGCGAAGTCGACGCCGTGGTCGGGCCGCCCGGCCAGCCACAGCACCCGGGCCTGGCTGCGGGTGACCGTCGCCGGCAGGGCCGGGCTGTCGATCGCCTCCATCGGCGACCAGACGCCCCGGACCAGGTGGCCGGTCACGAACAGGCCGGTGACGGCGCTGAGCACGACCAGGGTGGCGGCGGCGACCCGCCGCAGGTTGAAGCGGACGTCGAGCCTGGCCAGCGCCTGCCCGATCCCGGCCAGGCCGAGGCCGGCGGCCGCGGCCCAGGCCACCGCCCCCGGCACCAGCAGCCCGGCCGGCCAGTCGGTGACCCGCGGGGCCAGCCCCTTGGCCTGCCAGGTGGCCAGCAGGGCAGCGGCCACGAACCCGGCCAGCAGCCAGACGACCTGGCGGCGGCGGCCGGCCACGGCGAACAGCAGGCCGGCCAGGGCCAGGGCCGGGTAGATCGGCCCGACCAGCGGGCCGGGCATCCCGCCGCCCCCTGGCCGCAGCTGCAGCAGGTCGGCCAGCCCGGGCGCGGTCAGGGGCCGGGCCAGGTCGGCGAAGACGGCCCCGGTGAGCAGCCGCCCGCTCCACGGCAGCAGCAGCAGCAGGGCCAGGCCGAACCCGACGGCCAGGTACAACGACTGGCGGACGGCCAGCCGGCGGCCGCCAGCGCCCGCCCTGACCAGCGCGGCCACGATGGCGACGGCCACCACCAGCCCCAGGGAGACGACCGCGGCCGGGCTCATGGCGATGGCCACGGCGGCCAGCAGGGCGAAGCGCAGCGCCGGGCGCCAGGGCTCGCGCGGCTGCTCGGCCCGGAAGGCCAGCACCACCTGGGCCAGCGCCGGCGGGGCCAGCACCAGCAGGGCCAGCTCACCGATGCGGCCCTGGGCCAGGGCGCCGGTGGCCAGGGGGGCGGTCGCGTACAGCAGCCCGGCCAGGGCCCGGGCCCACAGCTGGGGCACCACCACCCGCAGGGCCCGGGTGCAGGTGGCCGCGGCCAGCGGCAGGGCCAGCCACAGGAGCAGCTTCTCGGCCACCAGGGCCTTGCCGAAGGTCAGCACCGACAGCCCCCCGAGCAGGGCCAGCGACGGCGGCGCGGAGGCGGTCGAGCCCATCTGGGCCTTGTGGAAGCTGGAGACGAACTCGCGCAGCAGCTCGGTGGCGGTGGCCGGCCAGACCCCGAGGCTGATGCTGGCGATCGCCGGGGCGAACAGCACCGAGCGCAGCGAGATGGCCATGACCAGGGCGAACCCGGCGACCATGAAGGCCACCGGGTGGCTGGCGACCACCCGCAGCACCGACACCCCCGAGGGCATGTCCTGCTCCTCGCCGCTGTCGTCGGCCCGCTGGGCCACGTGGGCGCCGACCTCGGCCCCGTAGACCAGCTCGAGCGTGCCCCTGAACAGGGACCGCAGGCGCTGGCCGCCCGGCGCCCGCAACGGGGCCAGGGCGCTGTCGTCGACCTTGCGCTGCCGCTGCAGGCGGCGGCGGTGGACGATCGTGACCGGCAGCTCCTTGACGTTCCAGCCCCAGGCCCACAGCACCGCCAGGGCGTCGGCCGGCCGGCCCGTCAGGGCCAGGCTGGCCGAGCGGACCAGCGCCCCCACCATGGCCAGCAGCAGGGCCAGGGGCAGCTTGCGCAGGCTGGTCGCCTTGAGCATGGCCGCGATGGTGTGGCGCTCGATCAGGTAGCGGGGGTGGCCGACGGCGCGGGTCTTGCGGCTGCGGGAGGAGGCGGCGGCGAAGTGGCGGACCCGCGACTGGGGCACCACCAGGACCCGGCCGCCGGTCAGGTGGGTCCGCCAGCACAGGTCGAGGTCGTCGCGGAAGGCCGGCATGCGCTCGTCGAAGCCGCCCACGTTCAGCAGTGCTCCCCGCCGGACCAGCATCCCGGCGGTGTTGACGAAGAACACGTCGCGGATCTGGTCGTGCTGGCCCTGGTCGATCTCGTCGTCCTCGATCTGGGAGACGGCCCGGCCCGTGCGGTCGATCGAGAAGCCGATCTCCTGCAGCCGGTCGGGGTTGGTCCAGGAGACCAGCTTGGGGCCGAGGATGGAGGCGCTGGGCCGGGACTCGGCCTCGGCCATGAGCCGCTCCAGCGCCTCCGGCTCGGGGGCGCAGTCGTCGTGGAGCAGCCACAGCCAGTCCATCCCCGAGGTGCGGGGGTCGCGCAGGGCCGACATCACCGCCCGGCCGAACTGCCCCCTGACGGCCATGACGGCGTCGTCGCCGAGCCGGGAGCGGGCCCAGTCGGCGCTGCCGTCGGTCGAGCCGGTGTCGACGACCAGGACGTCGTCGATCGGACGGGTCTGGGCGGCGAGGCCGCGGAAGGTGTCACGAAGGAACGCCCGTCCATTGTGATTGACGACGATCGCGATGACCCGTGGCTGACTAGCTGGCACAACCTTCCTCTCGAGGCCTCGCCGGCCGGGGGCAGCCGGGGGTGTATCGAAAGGCCCGTAGGGTTCACGGCTCCCCCACGGGCATCGGGGAATGCTAGCACGGTACTCCCAGGCAGCCCTAAAGCAACCCGCAAGTGACGCGAATCGGGCGTCGACAGGAATTTGCCCCGGTAAAGGGCCAATGGCTCAAGCGGCGCGGCGGCTCGAGCGTGATGGCGCTCAGGAGGCGCGGCGCTTGAGGCGCCGGCGCTCGCGCTCGGACAGGCCGCCCCAGATCCCGAACCGCTCGTCGTTGGCCAGCGCGTACTCGAGGCACTCGGTCTGGACCGTGCAGGTCTGGCAGATGCGTTTGGCCGCCCGGGTGGAGCCGCCCTTCTCCGGAAAGAAGCAGTCGGCGTCCTTATCCAGGCAGGCCGCCCGCTCGTACCAGGGCTGGATCTCGACGGGGATGGGGCCCATCCAATGCCTCCTCAACCGGTGCAGCGAGGCGTCCGGGTCGCACGCTTATGGGAGTTTGGAACATCACGATCGTAATTACATCGGTGGCATTCTGCGGCGCCTTGAGTGGCATTTTCAAGCGGAAGGTTTTTTCTGTGGACAGCTCCACCGAGCCGCGCAGGAGCCGGCGCTCTGGTCGGTGACCGGCTCTTGGGATAGCCTCACCGGCGGACTGGGGAGCGTCGGGGGGTTTCGTGCTGGGGTTCGGGGGAGAGCGGGAGGCGGTGTCCAAGGTTGGGCTGACCGCGGCGGACCTGGTCGCGGCCCGTCTCCGCGAGCCGGCGGCGCTGACCCGCATCTACACCGCCTACGCGCCTGCCCTGTTCCGCTTCTTCATGGCCTCGGTCAGCGACCGCCACCTGGCCGAGGACCTCACCGGCTCCACCTTCGTGAGCGCCATCGAGGGGCTGCCCAAGTTCCGCGGCCCGGTCGAGGCCCTCGGTGGCTGGCTGTTCCAGATCGCCCGCCACGACCTCTACGACCACCGGCGCAAGCAGTCCCGCTCCCGGATCGAGCCGCTCGACGACAACCTCACCGAGGCGGCCGCCTCCGACGGGACCGTCGACCCGGAGGAGCTGGCCATCGCGCGCCTGGAGGGCGGCCGCGTGCTGCGGGCCCTGCAAGAGCTCTCCCCGGACCAGCGCGAGGTGCTGCTGCTGCGGATGGCCGGCGGGATGACCGCCCCCGAGGTGGCCGCGATCCTCGGCAAGACCACCAACGCGGTCAAGGCGCTCCAGCACCGTGGTCTGGCCAGTCTGGCCAGGGTACTGGGCCTACGTAGCCTGCGGGAGACACAGGAGCGCCCGTATCCATCACCCGACCCCGGTCGCCTGACTAGTCAGGAAGAGGAAGAGGAACGGTGAGGATGCATCGGCCGAAGCCAAACAAGCTGCACGATGAGCTCGACGCGCTGCTCGACGGGCGTCCGGTCGAGCTCACCGACGAGCTTGCCCCGCTGGTGGAAGCGGCCGACGTTCTCCGCATCGAGCTGGCCGGCTACCAGCTGGACCCCGGGGTGGCCGACCGCCACCTGCAGCGGATCCTTGAGGGCTCGGGCACGGTGGTCCAGCTGCCCGTGCGCCAGCCGGCGGGCGCCTGGGACGTGCGCCGCCGCGTGGTCGCGGTCGCCCTGGCCGCCGCCCTCGTCCTGGCCCCGGCCACCATCGCCTCGGCCGCCGCCCTGCCCGGCCAGGCCATGTACCCGTTCAAGCTGGCCATCGAGCAGGTCCGCATCGCCTCGGTGCAGTGGTCGCCGACCCGCGAGGCGGGCGAGCGGACGAGGGTCGCCGGCAAGCGCCTGGACGAGGTCGAGAGCCTGGTCAGGCTCAGGATGTTCAGCCAGCTGCCCAACGCCCTCAAGGCCCTCGAGCAGGCGGTCGTGGCCGCCCAGGTCGCGGTGGCCGAGGCGGCGGAGGACGGCGCGCCCGTGGCCACCGTGGCGAGCAGGCTGACCCAGGTCAGGGCCGACGGCGGCCGGGTGGTCGAGGAAGTCCGGAAGGCGGCCGCGAGCGGGTCGATCAACCTCACCGGCGGCACCCGCGACGCCGTCCAGGCGGCCGTGGAGGATGCGCAGCAGGACGTGCTGCCGCCGCCGGGCCGGGAGACCGTGCCCACCGCCGGCACGCCCACCCCGACCACGCCCGACAACCCGCCCAACCCGCCGGTGAACCCGACGCCCGCGCCCACGCCGCCAAGCACGGCCGCGCCGCCGCCGCCGACCACGACTCCGCCGCCGCCGACCACGACTCCGCCGCCGACGCCGCCGCCGACCACCGAGCCGCCGACCAGCGCGCCCCCGGAGACGGCCGAGGGCCAGCCGAACGGCGGCGAGCAGACGGGAGCGGCGGACGGGCGGGACGCGGTGGACGAGGTCCCGCCGACCACGGTGACGGCTCCCTAGCACCGGGCGGGGCGGCGCTATCCTGGGGGCCGCTCCCGGCCCCGGCCCCGATCGAGGGAAGGCCATGCTGGTCGCGCTCGCCGGCGGCGTCGGTGCCGCCAAGTTCCTCCGTGGGCTGCTGCGCGTGCACGACCCCGGCGACCTGCTGGTGGTCGGCAACACCGGGGACGACCTGCGCATGCACGGGCTGGCGGTCTCCCCCGACCTGGACTCGGTCGCCTACACCCTGGCCGGGCTGGCCGACGAGGAGCGCGGCTGGGGCCTGGCCGGCGAGAGCTGGAACGTCCGCGAGGCGCTGGTGCGCCTGGGCGAGCCCGGCTGGTTCGCCCTCGGCGACCGCGACATCGCCACCCACCTGCTCCGGACCCGGCTGCTGGGCGAGGGCGCCTCGCTGTCGGAGGCCACGGCCGAGCTGTGCCGCCGCCTCGGCGTGCCGGTGCGCCTCGTGCCCATGAGCGACCAGCGGGTCGAGACCCGGGTCGAGGTCGACGGCCCCGACGGCCCGCTCGACCTCGGCTTCCAGGAGTGGTGGGTCGGGCGCCAGGCCCGCGACCCGGTGCGGGCGGTCCGCTTCCAGGGGGTCGAGGACGCCCGGCCGGCCCCCGGGATCGTCGAGGCCCTGGCCGCGGCCGGCGGGGTCCTGATCTGCCCGTCCAACCCGGTGGTGTCGATCGCCCCCATCCTGGCCGTGCCCGGGATCCGGGCGGCGGTGGCGGCGGCGCCCTGCCGGGTGGTCGCCGTGACCCCGATCGTCGGCGGGGCGCCGGTCCGGGGCATGGCCGACAAGCTGCTGCCGGCCTGGGGGGCCGAGGTGTCGGCCCGCGGGGTGGCCGGCCTGTACGCCGGCCTGGCCGACGCCTTCGTGCTCGACGCGGTCGACGCCGGCCAGGCGGCCGAGGTGGCCGCCCTCGGCCTGGAGCCGGTGGTGGTCCCGACCCTGATGCGGACCGTCGAGGACGCGGCCGCCCTGGCCAAGGCGGCCCTGGAGGCCCTCGGAGGGGGTCCGGGGAACCCCGAGGGGGTGCCCCGGTGAATCGGGCCCCGGTGCTGGTGGTGCCGCTGGGCGGGATGCCCGAGATCCGGGAAGGGGACGACCTGGCCCGGCTGCTGCTGGCGGCGGTCCGGGAGGCCGGGCTGGAGCTGGCCGACGGCGACGTGCTGGCCGTCACCTCCAAGGTGGTGGCCAAGGCCGAGGGCCGCACGGTCCCCCTCCCCGCCGACCCGGCGGACCGCGAGCGGGTCGTCGCCGAGACGGTGGCGGGCGAGACCGCCCGGGTGGTGGCCAGGCGCGGCCGGCTGGTCATCGCCGAGACCCGCACCGGCCTGGTCGGGGCCAACGCCCTGGTCGACGCGTCCAACGCCGGCGGGGACCGGCTGGTGCTGCTGCCCGCCGACCCCGACGCCTCGGCGGCCCGGCTGCGGGCCGCCATCGAGGAGCTGGACGGCCACGACGTGGCCGTGGTCGTCACCGACACCCTCGGCCGGCCCTGGCGCCTGGGGCAGACCGACGTGGCCGTCGGCCTGGCCGGCATGGCCGCCCTCGACGACTGGCGGGGGCGGGCCGACGGCGACGGCCGGCTGCTCGAGGTCACCGAGGTCGCGGTCGCCGACGAGGTGGCCGCGGCCGCCGACCTGGTCAAGGGCAAGGCCTCCCGGGTCCCGGCGGCCCTGCTCCGCGGCGTCCCCCGCCCCAAGGGCGACGGCACCGCCCGCGACCTGGTCCGCCCGCCGGCCGAGGACCTGTTCCGCACCGCCGGGACCGCCGAGGACCTGCTGGCCTTCCTGGAGGGCGGCCCGCCCCTGGCCGGGCTCCCCCCCCACCCGCTCGACCCGGCCGTGCTCGACCGGGCGCTCGCCACCGCCCGGACCGTGCCGATCCCGGGCGGCCGCCGGCTCCGGCTCGTCCCCGTTCCCGGCCCAGCCCGCACCGCGGCCCTGGCCGGCGCCCCGACCCTGCTGGCCTGCTGCCTGGGCCCACCCGAGGGCGACGAGGACGGCGCCGGGGCCGAGCTGGCCGCCGGGGGGGCCGTGCGGACCCTGCTCCTGGGCCTGCACGCCCTCGGGGCCGGGGCGCGGTTCCAGCCGGCTGCCCCGGCGGCCCGCCGGGCGCTGGCCGAGGCCCTGGATCTCGACCCCGGCTGGGAGCCCCTCGGGCTCCTGGCAGCCGGTCACCCCGGCCGGACGTAGTCCGTGGCTGCCTAGCGCCTGGCCGCCGGCCGCTCCTGGCCGCCCTCGCGGGCCAGGCGGCTGTTGCGGTGGCCGTAGAGGAAGTAGACGACGAACCCCAGGGCCATCCAGACCAGGAACCGCCACCAGGTCAGGGTGCCCAGGTTGAGCATCAGGAAGACGCAGGCGATCACGGCCAGGATCGGGATCAGCGGGACGGCCGGGGTGCGGAAGGCCCGGGGCAGGTCGGGCTGGGTGCGGCGCAGCACGATGACCCCGATCGACACCAGCACGAAGGCGAACAGGGTGCCGATGTTGACCATGTCGGCCAGGGTCGACAGGGGCACGAAGGTGGCGATCAGGGCGATCACCACCCCGGTGATCAGCGAGATCAGCCAGGGCGTGCCGTAGCGGGGATGGACGCTGGCCAGCCGGCCGGGCAGCAGCCGGTCGCGGCTCATGGCGAACAGGACCCGGCTCTGGCCCATCATCAGGATGAGGATGACCGTGGTCAGCCCGGCCAGCGCCCCCAGCGAGACCAGGCTGGCGATCCAGTCGTAGCCGACCGCCTCGAGGGCGTCGGCCATGGGGGCGGCGCTGTTCAGCTCCGTGTAGTTGACGATCCCGGTGAGCACCAGCGAGACGACCACGTACAGCACGGTGCAGATGGCCAGCGACCCGAGGATGCCGATGGGCATGTCGCGCTGGGGCTTGCGGGTCTCCTCGGCGGTGGTGGCGACCACGTCGAAGCCGATGAAGGCGAAGAACACGATCGCCGCCCCGAAGCCGATGCCGAGCCAGCCGTAGGCGAGCGGCTCGATGCCGAACAGGACCTGGATCAGCGGCGAGCCGGTCTCGGCCGCGTTGGCCGCCTCGGGCGCCTCGCCCGGCGGCGGGATGAACGGGCTCCAGTTGGCGGTGGAGATCTTCACCGCCCCGGCCGCGATGAACAGGAACACCACGGCCAGCTTGATGGCGACCATGACGGCGTTGAAGCGGGAGCTGAGCTTGACCCCGACGATCATCACCCCGGTGAGCAGGAGCACGATCGCCCCGGCGGCCAGGTTGACCGAGCCCTCCCCGGAGATCGACTCGGGGATCGGGAACACCGAGGCGAAGTACTGGGCCCAGCCGACGGCCACCGCCGCCGACCCGAGGGCGAACTCGAGCACCAGGTCCCAGCCGATGATCCAGGCGACGAGCTCGCCCAGGGAGGCGTAGGAGAAGGTGTAGGCGCTGCCGGCCACCGGCACGGTGCTGGCGAACTCGGCGTAGCAGAGGGCGGCCAGGGCGCAGGCGACGCCGGCGAGCACGAACGACAGCGACACCGCCGGGCCGGCCTTGGTGGCGGCGGCGATCCCGGTGAGCACGAAGATGCCGGTCCCGATGATCACCCCGATCCCGAAGACGGTGAGGTCCCAGGCCGACAGGTCCTTCTTGAGCTTGTGCTCGGACTCCTCGGTGTCCCGGATCGACTGCTCGATCGACTTGGTGCGCAGCACGCCCATGCCCCATCGCCTCCATCGGCCGCTCGTCCGCCGTCCGACCCCTACCCCGCTAGAATCTCTGGATACCGCCTTTCCCATCAGGATCCGGAGCGCACCGATGGCCGACACCCGCAAGCCCAAGACGAAGCCGGCACCGGCCGGCAAGCGCCAGCCCGGCAAGGGCTCGGGCACGGCCGGCAAGGGCTCGGGCACGGCCGCCAAGTCCCGCCAGCCCGACAAGGGCAAGCTGGCCCGGGGGGCCGCGGCCAGAAGGCTGGAGGAGAAGCGGCGCCGGCAGCGGACCCTGCTGTGGAGCGCGGTGGCGGTGCTCTCGCTCCTGGCCCTGGTCGGGCTGATCGTGTTCATGGGCCGCGACGAGCCGCAGGCCGAGAACCAGCCGGTGGCCGCCGAGGCGCTGGCCGCCGGCCGGGAGCAGGCCGGCTCCGAGGGCGTCAGGACCTTCCCGATGGCCGGCCAGGACCACATCGACCCCGGCGAGCAGCCCGACAACTGGAACTCCAACCCGCCGACCTCCGGCGACCACCTGGCCACCCCGCTGCCGCCCGGCGTCTACCAGACCGACCAGGACATGCGGGCCCTGGTCCACAACCAGGAGCACGGCTACGTGGTGATCCTCTACAAGGGCATCCCACCCGACCAGGTGGACCAGCTGCGCCAGTTCGTGGAGGCGCGCGACGGCTCCAAGCTGGTCCTGGCCCCCTGGTCCGCCCTCGAGAGCAACGGGGTGGCCCTGACCGCCTGGCAGAACCTCGAGATCCTGCAGCGGGTGAAC
>OCZS010000224.1_pt1 | contig 18411 bp, 15 predicted proteins | sample 1539071 | NCBI WGS metagenome assembly OCZS01 (sample SAMEA3113584, study PRJEB22503) | soil metagenome
CTGGCCCGCCGCCTGGCCCCCCTCCGGCTCGAACGCCCACCCTCGGCGGTGCCGCGAGCAGGTCCAGTACGCCTGCTCGACCTCCTCGGTCCGGCCGACCGCCCGGCCCGGAGCGTCCCAACCGGCCCGGGAGGCGGCCGGCGTGGCCCGATCGAACCCGGCGGGGAAGTGCGGGCGCGTTCGCGTTCGGAGCTGCTCCGGGTGCCGGTCGGGGTCACGGCGGCCGGGGAGGCGCTGGTGCTCGACCTCAAGGAGGCGGCCGAGCGTGGGATCGGCCCGCATGGGCTGGTCGTGGGGGCCACCGGGTCGGGCAAGAGCGAGCTGTTGCGCACGATCGTCGCCGGTCTGGCCGCGACCCACCCGCCCGGGCAGCTCGCCTTCGTGCTGGTCGACTTCAAGGGCGGCGCCGCCTTCGCCGACCTGGCCCCGCTCCCACAGGTCGCCGGGCTTATCACAAATCTTCAAGGCCCCGACCTGTCGATGGTCGACCGCGCCCTGGCCGCCCTCCAGGGTGAGCTGGCCAGGCGCCAGCGGCTCCTGCACCTGGCCGGCAACCAGCCCGACCTGCGCGCCTACACGGCACGGGTGGCCGTCGACCCCCGGCTCGAGCCGTTGCCCTCACTGCTCGTCGTGGTGGACGAGTTCGGCGAGCTGCTGGCCGCCCGCCCCGAGTTCCTGGAGCTGTTCAGCGCCATCGGCAGGGTCGGGCGCAGCCTCGGCATGCACCTCCTGCTCGCCTCCCAGCGCCTCGACGAGGGCCGCCTGCGTGGCCTCGAGAGCCACCTCCGCTTCCGGGTCTGCCTCCGCACCTTCAGCGCCGCCGAGTCCACCGCCGTCCTCGGCGTCCCCGACGCCTACCACCTGCCCGCGGCCCCCGGCTCCGCCCTCATCAAGGTGGACGCGTCCTCGCCCGTTCCCTTCACCGCCGCCCTCGTCTCCGGCGCGCAGGCCGACCCACCCGGGTCACGCGGCAGCACCGACCTCGACATCCTGGTCGGCGGCCTCGTCGGGGCTGGTCAGCCGGTCCATCAGGTGTGGCTTCCGCCACTGGCCGCCGAGATCGACCTCGGCCCGCTGCTCGAGGCCGCGGCGCCCGGATGGCTCCGGGTGCCGGTCGGGGTGGTCGACCGGCCGCTCCAACAGGCCCAGGAGCCGCTGGTCCTGGACCTGTCGGGCGCCGCCGGGCACCTGGCCGTGGTCGGGGCGCCGAGGACCGGGAAGAGCACGCTGCTCTGCACGATCGTGGCCGCCCTGGCCGCCACCCATCCGCCCGACGAGGTGCAGGCCTACGCGGTGGACCTCGGCGGCGGGCTCCTCCATCGACTGAGCGACCTGCCGCACCTCGGCGCCGTGTGCGGCCCCCGGGAGGCCGAACGGGTCCACCAGCTCGTCCGCGAGCTCCGCTCCCTGCTCTTGGAGCGCGAACGGCGGTTCCGCGACCTGGGCGTCGACTCGATGGCCTCCTGGCACGAGCTCCGCCGCGGCGGTCTCGACCTCGGCGGCCACGGAGAGGTCTTCCTGCTGATCGACAACTGGGCCGGGTTCGTCCGGGAGCATCCCGAGCTGGAGGCGGAGGTCACCGAGCTGGCCGCATCGGGGATCCACTACGGGGTCCACGTCGTCCTGGCCGCCAACCGCTGGGCCGAGCTGCGGCCCGGCCTCCGGGAGAACCTCGGCGGCCGCCTCGAGCTGCGCCTGAACGACCCGCTGGAATCAGAGCTCGGCCGCTCGGCGGCCGCGGCCCTGCCGACCCTGCCGGGTCGCGGCCTCACCCAGGACCGCCTCCACTTCCAGGCGGCCCTGCCCGGCCCGGCGGCTGCCGTCCTCGGACGCGCCATGGCCAGCCGGAGCGGCGCGGTCGCACCGCCGCTCCGGCTGCTGCCCACCCTGGTGGGGGAGCCGGTCCTGGCAACGGCCGCCGCCGAGGCCGGTTCCGGGATGCCGGCCGGGGTGCCGTTCGCGGTCGAGGAGCATCGGCTGGAACTGGTCGGGCTCGACCTGTTCGGGGGGTCGCCGCACCTGCTCGTGCTCGGCGACGGGGGATGCGGCAAGACCAGCCTGCTCCGGCTCATCGCCAGGCAGCTGGCCGCCCGCCACCGGCCCGGGGAGGTCGCCGTGCTGGTCGTCGACCTGCGCCGCGGGCTGCTGGATCTGACGGGTGTCCCGAACCTGGTCGGCTACGCCTGCAGCCCGGCGGCGGTCGCCCAGGCGGTCGAGCGGCTGCACCGTGAGCTGACCGAGCCGGCCCCGGCCGGTCCCGCCCTCCTACCCGGACCACTGACGCCGGGCTGGGTGCCCGACCGGCTGGTGGCGTCGCGCAACGGGTCCGGCGGCCGATCCGGTGGCCGCGATCCATCGCCCGGGCTGGCCGAGGCGCCGATCCGGGCTGGGCCGCGCCATGTGCTGCTGGTCGACGACTACGACCTCCTGCCGGCCTCGGCCGGGAGCCCGTTGCTTCCGTTGCTGGACCTGCTCGGGCTGGGGCGGGAGCTCGGGTTCCATCTGGTGCTGACCCGGCGGGTGGCCGGGGCGGCGCGGGCGGCCTTCGAACCGGTGGTGCAGCGGCTCCGGGAGCTCGGGGGGACGGGGCTCGTCATGAGCGGCGACCCCGACGAGGGGCCGTTGCTCGGCGGGCAGAAGGCGGCTCGGCGGCCTCCCGGCCGGGGGCTGCTCGTCCAGCCGGGCCGGCCGCCGACCCTCGTCCAGGTCGTCCACAGCCCCGCGCCATCTGGCGATGAGCCTTCGGAACGGCAGGAGGCGGGTGAACGACGGCAGGAGGGGTGCCTGGGGGAGGGGTAAATGCGCAGGCCAGGGCGGTCAAATGGGTTGCTGGTTGGCGTCGCGAGTGCTATCTTGCAGCCTGTTGACGTATGGCCGTCCGGCCTGTTGCCAGGTCAGGCACCGGTGAGGAGCGAAGTGGGCATTGCGCCCACTTCTGTGTTGTCAGGGGCCGGCGGCGCGGCGACGAGCTGGAATGGTGCCGCTACCGAGAGGGCGAGCAGCAACGCGCGACATGTGAGGGAGGTCGGTGAGCGTGACGGCGCTTCCTTCGCATGTCCAAGAGCTGGCCGACCGGGTGGCAACCGGCCACGGGGTCGAGGTGCTGGAGCTGGCCCTCCGCGGCCAGGGTCGCGGGCGGGTGCTCAGCGTGGTCCTGGACGCCGAGGAGCCGGTCGAGGCCGACGTCGTCGAGCTGGTCTCCAAGGACCTGTCGCGCGCCCTCGACCAGGCCGACCCGGTCGCCGGCAGCTACACCCTCGAGGTGAGCACGCCCGGGCTCGGGCGCCCGCTCCTGACCGGCCGGGACTTCCGCCGCCAGCGTGGCCACGAGGTCAGCATCGACCGCGACGGCCAGGACGAGGAGGCCTCCCCGGTCCAGGGTGTGGTGGTGGACGCCGACGACGAGGCGGTCCTGCTGGAGGTCGGGGGGAGCCAGGTCCGGGTGCCGCTGTCCGAGGTGGTTCGAGGGAAGGTGGTGTTGCCGTGGTGACGCGCAACCGCACCCGACCCAGATCCACCAGCAACGAGAGGACGGCGACGTGAAGATCCCGATCGATGAGCTGCGCTTCCTCGAGCGCGAGAAGGGCATCGCGCTCGAGACGGTCATCAGCGCGCTCGAGAGCGCCCTCGCCGCCGCCTACAAGCGCCAGCCCAACGCGCCGGAGGGGGCGCGGGTGGTGGTCGACCGCGACAGCGGCGACGTGACCGTGTTCGCCCAGGAGCTGGACGACGAGGAGCAGGTCATCCGGGAGTGGGAGGACACCCCCTCGGACTTCGGCCGGATCGCCGCGGTCACGGCCAAGCAGGTGATCATGCAGCGCCTGCGGGAGGCCGAGCGCGACGTGACCTTCGGCGAGTACGAGGGGCGCGTCGGCGACATCGTCACCGGCATCGTGCAGCAGCGGGACCAGCGCCACATCTCGGTCGACCTGGGCAAGATCGAGGCCGACCTGCCCCACTCCGAGCAGGTGCCGAGCGAGCACTACCAGCACAACGACCGGCTGAAGGTCTACGTGACCGACGTCGTCCGGTCGGCCAGGGGCCTGCGGGTGGTGGTCTCCAGGACCCACCCCAACCTGATCAAGCGGCTGTTCGAGCTCGAGGTGCCCGAGATCGCCGAGGGCATCGTCGAGATCACCAACGTGGCCAGGGAGCCGGGGCACCGGACCAAGATCGCCGTCCGCAGCCACGAGCCCGGGGTCGACCCCAAGGGCGCGTGCGTCGGGGCCCGCGGGTCGCGGGTGCGCATGGTGGTCAACGAGCTGCGCGGTGAGAAGATCGACATCGTGTCCTGGTCGGAGGACGCGGCCCAGTTCGTGGCCGAGGCGCTCTCGCCGGCCAAGGTGAAGAGCGTGCAGATCGACGAGCAGGAGCGGACCGCGCATGTGGTCGTTCCCGACTACCAGCTCTCGCTCGCCATCGGCAAAGAGGGGCAGAATGCGCGGTTGGCCGCGAGGCTGACCGGCTGGCGGATCGACATCGTGAGCGAGAGCCAGGCCGCCGAGCAGGCGAGCCAGGGTCAGCGGCGCTGACGGAGCAGGAGGCGGGCAGGGATTGCTGACGGTGGAGGAGGTGGGAATGCGCAAGCGGTCACCAGGCGTTGCAGGTGGTGAGGCGACGTCCGGGCGCTCGAGCGCGAGGCGTGCGGGCACCAGGGCGGAGCCGCGGCGGACGTGTGTGGTGTGCCGGGCGACGACCGCGAAGCGTACCCTCCATCGGATCGTGCGTTCGCCGGCCGGGACGGTCTCCTACGACCCGACCGGGAAGGCGGCCGGTCGTGGCGCCTATCTGTGCGGTCAGCCTGACTGCCTGGACCTGGCGGTGCGGCGGCGCAGCATCCAACGAGCATTGAAGGTGACCGACACGGTGGCGGCCAGCGCCGCCGTCGAGGCATTGCGGAACAGAATGTTGAGCGAGCGGGTCGCGCCGGCCAGCCGGCACTCCCGCTCGAGCGATGACGAGGAAGTGAGATCTGGTTGAGCAACCCGCGGGTGTATGAGATCGCCAAGGAGCTTGGGGTCCCGTCCAAGGACCTGCTTGCCAAGCTGTCCTCCATGGGGGTGGAGGCCAAGAGCCATTCGTCGACGGTGACCCAGGACGTGGCCGACAAGCTGCGCTCGTCGGCCGGTGGCGGCCGTCCGGCACGGGCCGGCCAGTCCCGGCAGGACCAGGGCGACGCCCGCCCCGCGCAGGCCAAGGCGGGCCAGGCGCGTGCCGGGCAGCCGGCTTCGGGCCAGCCCGACGCCAGCGCCGCCGGGCCGGCCGGTCAGGCGCGTGCCGGTCAGGCGCGACCCGCCCAGCCGGGCACGGGCCAGCCAGGCGCCGGACAGGGCCGACCCGCCCAGCCGGGCGCCGGTCAGGCACGCCCCGCCCAGCCGGGCGCCGGTCAGGCACGCCCCGCCCAGCCGGGTGCCGGGCAGCCCCGGCCCGGGCAGCCCGGGCAGCCGCGACCCGTGGGTCGCGACGACCGGCCGCTGCCACCTGGGGTCCGTCCCCTCCCGCCGGGTGTCCGGCCGCTCCCGCCCGGGGCGCGGCCGCTCCCACCGGGGGCGCGGCCCATCGGCCGTGACGGCAAGCCGCTGCCCCCAGGGGTCCGTCCCCTCCCGCCGGGTGTCCGGCCGCTCCCGCCCGGGGCACGGCCGCTGCCGCCCGGTGCCCGGCCCATCGGCCGTGACGGCCGTCCGCTTCCGCCAGGTGCCCGTCCGGTCGGGCCCGGCGGCCGCCCGCTGCCGCCGGGCGCCCGCCCGGCCCCGCCGGGTGCGGGGCGTCCCGGCATGGGCCAGCGTCAGGGCCCGCCAGGCGCGGGCCGTCCCGGCATGGGCCAGGGTGGCCGTCCCGGTGGTCCCGGCCAGCCCGGGATGCGCGGTGGCCAGCCCGGCCAGGGCCGCCCCGGCGGTCCCGGCGGTGGCGCCGGCCGTCCAGGAGGCTACGGCGGCCGTCCCGGTGGTCCCGGCGGCGGTGCCGGCCGGCCCGGTGTCGGCGGTCGTCCCGGTGGTCCCGGCGGCGGCGGCGGTGGTGGCCGTCCCGGCGGCCCGGGTGGCGGCGGCCGCCCCGGCTTCGGTGGTCGTCCCGGTGGTCCCGGCGGCGGCCTCGGCCGTCCCGGTGGCAGCCGCTTCGGCGGCCGCGGGCGTCCCAAGAAGCGCCGCGGCGGGCGTCGTCGTGAAGAGTTCGAGGCCATGGGGGCCCCGACCATCGAGGCCATCTCCGACATGTCGGTCGAGGGCCTGGTCCGGGTGCCCCGCGGGGTCACCGTGCAGGACCTGGCCGACCGTCTCGGCCAGCCCGCCGGCGACCTGATCCGCGTGCTCATGCAGATGGGCGAGATGCTCACCGCCACCCAGTCGATGTCCGACGAGGCGGTCGCCCTGCTGGCCGAGGAGATCGGGGCCCGGATCGAGGTCGTCGACCCCAGTGAGGCCGACGCCCTCCAGGAGATCGAGGGCTGGGAGGACACCGAGGCCGACAAGGACGAGGACCTGCGTCCCCGCCCGCCGGTGGTGACCGTCATGGGCCACGTCGACCACGGCAAGACCAAGCTGCTCGACGCCATCCGCAACACCGACGTGGTCGCCCGCGAGGCCGGCGGCATCACCCAGCACATCGGTGCCTACCAGGTCAGGGCGGGCGCCGACGGGCGCCTGGTGACCTTCATCGACACCCCCGGCCACGAGGCGTTCACCGCCATGCGGGCCAGGGGCGCGGCCGTCACCGACGTGGCCGTGCTGGTGGTCGCCGCCGACGACGGGGTCATGCCCCAGACCGTCGAGGCGATCAACCACGCCAAGGCGGCCGGGGTGCCGATCGTGGTGGCGGTCAACAAGGTCGACAAGGAGGACGCCAACCCGGCCAAGGTCCGCCAGCAGCTGACCGAGTACGACCTGGTGGCCGAGGAGTACGGCGGCAAGACCCAGTTCGTCGACGTGTCGGCCAAGACCCAGCAGAACCTCGACACCCTGGTCGAGACCATCCTGCTGGTCGCCGACGTCGAGCTGAACCTCAAGGCCAACCCGGAGCGGCGCGCCCAGGGCTCGGTCATCGAGGCCCACCTGGACAAGGGCCGCGGCCCGGTGGCGACCATCCTGGTCCGCCGGGGCACCCTGCACGTCGGGGACGCGGTCGCCGCCGGGACCGCCTTCGGGCGGGTCCGGGCCATGTTCGACGAGAACGGCAAGGAGGTCGAGGCCGCCGTCCCGGCCCAGCCGGTGGTGGTCATCGGCCTCTCGGCCCCGCCCAGCGCCGGCGACGAGGTCCGGGCGGTCACCGACGAGCGCATCGCCCGCGGGATCTCCCAGACCCGGGAGGCCCGCCAGCGCCAGGCGGCCATCGCCACCAGCCGGGCCCCGCGCCTGGAGGACCTGTTCGCCAGGATCCGCGAGGGCCAGCTCCAGGAGCTGCCGCTGATCATCAAGGCCGACGTGATGGGCTCGGTCGAGGCCATCGACGACGCCCTCGGCCGGATCGAGATCCCCGAGGTCCGGCTGCGGGTGCTCCACAAGGCGGCCGGCGCCATCACCGAGGACGACGTCTCCCTGGCCGCGGTGGCCGGGGCGATCATCATCGGCTTCTCGGTGCGGCCCACGCCGGCGGCCCGCGAGCTGGCCAACCGCGAGGGCGTCGACATCCGCCTGTACTCGGTCATCTACCAGGTGGTGGAGGACATCGAGAAGGCCCTCAAGGGCATGCTCGCCCCCGAGTACGAGGAGCGCGCGCTCGGCACGGCCGAGGTCAGGCAGACCTTCCGGGTGCCGCGGATCGGCGTCGTGGCCGGGTCGTACGTCACCTCGGGCGAGGTCGCCCGCGGGGCCAAGGCCCGCCTGGTCCGCGACGGCGTGGTCGTCTACGAGGGGCGGATCGGCTCGCTGCGCCGCTTCAAGGACGACGCCCGCACGGTCGCGGCCGGCTACGAGTGCGGCATCGGCCTGGAGAACTTCCAGGACGTCCATGAAGGCGACCAGATCGAGGCCTACGAGATGGTCGAGATCCCACGGTAACCCGACGGCCGCGGGGCCACGGCGTTTGCCGCCCGGTCCCGGGGCGATCCTGCTGCCATGTTCGTCGCCCTGCTCCGACTCGACCTGCGCCTGCCCGACGCCTCGTCGCTGAAGGACAAGCGCTCGGTCGTCAAAGGCCTGGCGGCCGCGCTCCGGAAGCTCAACTGCGCGGTCGCCGAGGTCGACCACCAGGACCTGCGCCAGCGGGCCACCCTGGCGGTGGCGACCGTCGCCGGCGAGGGCTTCCACGCCCGCAGGGTGCTGGTGGCGGCCGAGCGCGAGGCCGAGCGCACCCCCGGGGTCGAGTTGCTGGCCAGCGACGTGACCATGTACGGACCCGAGGACTGATCGCGATGGCAAAGCCCAGCTACCCCAGAGCCCGCCGCCTGGCCGAGACGATCAGGCGGCTGGCCGGCGAATGGCTGGAGGCCGAGCAGGCCGACCAGCCGGGCGCGCTGGTGACCGTCACCGACGTGCGCGTCACCGAGGACCTGCACCACGCCAGCGTCTTCTACACCGTGCTCGGCGACGAGCAGGCGCGGGCCGACGCCGACGCCCGGCTGGCCACCGCCGCCCCCCAGGCCAGGACCTTCGTGGCCTCGCAGCTGCGGCTCCGTCACGCGCCGACGCTAGAATTCGTTCCCGACACCGTGCCCGGCCAGGGTGCGCGGATCGACCGGTTGCTGGCCGAGCTTGGCGCGCCGGATGGGTCGGACCAGGAGGGGTCAGGCGCGTGAGCATCTCGGAGCAGGACTGGCAGGCGGCCGTCGACGCGATCGCCGAGGCCGAGGTGGCGGTCATCTCCTGCCACGTCCATCCCGACGGCGACGCCCTCGGGTCGGCCCTGGCCCTGCACCGGGCCCTGGCCAACGCCGGCCGGGAGGCGCTGGTGAGCTTCTCGGAGCCGTTCGTGGTCGCCCCCCACTACCGCTTCCTGGCCGGGCTGGACCGGCTGGTGCCGCCCGACCAGGTGCCCGAGCACGCCGACCTGTTCCTCTGCTTCGACGCCGGCTCGCTCGACCGCCTGGGCAGCCTGGTCGACGCCTTCCAGGGGGCCGCCCGCACGGTGGTCGTCGACCACCACGCCTCCAACACCCGCTTCGGCGACGTCAACCTGATCGACGCCGCCTCGCCGGCCAGCGCCGTGCTCTGCCGCGAGCTGCTCCGCCGCCTCGGCCTGCCCCTCGACACCGAGATCGCCACCGCCCTCTACACCGGGCTGGTCACCGACACCGGGCGCTTCCAGTACCAGGCCACCACCCCCGAGACCCACCAGCTGGCGGCCGAGCTGCTGGCCGCCGGGGTCCAGCAGTACGAGGTGGCCAAGGCCGTGTTCGAGACCAACGACATCGGCTACCTGCGGCTGGTCGCCGACGCGCTCGGCCGCATCACCCAGGTCCCGGAGGCCTCGCTGGTCTGGACCAGGGTCGACCTGGCCGACCTGGCCGCCCACGGGGTCGACATGGACGAGACCGAGGGCCTGATCGACCTGGTCCGCACCGACGGCTCCAGCGACGTGGCCGCCGTGCTCAAGCAGCAGCCGGAGGGCGGCTACAAGGTCTCGCTGCGCTCCAAGGGCGCCACCGACGTCGGCCGGCTGGCCACCAGCTTCGGCGGCGGCGGGCACAAGTACGCCGCCGGCTACTCGACCGACCTCGACGCCGAGGCGGTGGTGGCGGCCCTGGTCGCCGAGCTGACCGGCGCCCCGGCGAACGCCCCGGTCGGGTAGGAGGCTGGCGCCGCGTGGACGGGGTGCTCGTCTGCGACAAGCCGGCCGGGCTGACCTCCCACGACGTGGTCGCGCGGGTGCGCCGCCTGGCCGGCCAGCGCCGGGTCGGGCACGGCGGCACCCTCGACCCGCCCGCCACCGGGGTGCTGGTCCTGGCCCTCGGCCGGGCCACCCGGCTGCTGCCGTTCCTGCCCACCGAGCCCAAGCGCTACCTGGCCGAGGTCGCCTTCGGGACCGCGACCGACACCCTGGACGCCGCCGGCACGGTCACCGGCACCGCCGCCGCCGACCGGGTCGACGAGCCGGGCCTGCGGGCCGCCCTGGCCGGCTTCCTCGGCCCCCAGGAGCAGGTCCCGCCGATGGTGTCGGCCATCAAGGTCGGCGGCGAGCGCCTCTACGCCAAGGCCCGCCGGGGCGAGGAGGTCGAGCGGGCCCCCCGGCCGATCGTCATCCACGAGCTGGAGCTGCTCGGCCTGGCCGGTGGGGAGCGGCCCCTGGCCACCCTGGCCGTGGTCTGCTCGGGCGGCACCTACGTCCGGTCCCTGGCCGCCGACCTCGGCCGGGCCCTGGGCACGCTGGCCCACCTGGCCAGCCTGCGCCGCACGGCCGTCGGCCGGTTCGCCGAGGCCGACGCCCACACCCTGGAGGAGCTGGCCGAGCCGGGACGGATGGAGGCGGCGGTGCTCGACCCGGCGGCGGCGATGGCCTCGACGGCGACCCGGGCCCTGACCCCGGACGAGGCGTCCGCCCTGGCCACCGGGCGGACCCTCGACCCGACCGGCCGCGGCGACCCGGTGGCCGCCGTCGGGCCCGACGGCCGCCTGGTCGCCGTGATCCAGGACAGCGCCGGCCGGGCCCGCCCCAAGGTGGTGCTGGCGTGACCGTCAGCAGGTACGACGGGGTGGCCGCGGTTCCCGACGGCCTGGGGCCGACGGTGGTCACCGTCGGGATGTTCGACGGGGTCCACCGGGGGCACCGGGCGCTGCTCGACCGGGTGGCGGCCGAGGCGGCGGCCAGGGGCCTGCCGGCGGCGGCGGTCACCTTCGACCGGCACCCGCTGGCCGTGCTGCGCCCCGGGAGCGAGCCGCCCCTGCTCACCACCCTGGACCGCAAGGTCGAGCTGCTGGGCGAGGCCGGCATGGCGACCGTGCTGGTGCTCGAGTTCACCCGCGAGCTGTCGGAGGTCACCGCCGAGGTGTTCGCCGCCGAGGTGCTGTTCGACGCCCTGGCCGCCCGGGCGGTGGTGGTGGGGGAGAACTTCCGCTTCGGCCACAAGGCGGCCGGCGACCCGGCCCTGCTGGCCACCCTCGGCGGCCCCCGGGGGATCGAGGTCGTGGCCGTCCCCCTGCACGCCGACGGCGGCCAGGTGGTGTCCTCGACCCGGGTCCGGGCCGAGCTGGCCGAGGGCGACGTGGCCGCGGCGGCCGCCTCCCTGGGGCGCCCCTACGCCGTCGAGGGGACCGTGGTCGTCGGCGACCGCCGCGGCGGCCCCGTGCTGGGCGTCCCGACCGCCAACCTCGGGCTGCCGCCCGGCATCGCCATCCCGGCCGACGGCGTCTATGCCGGCCACCTGACCGACGAAGGGCCGGAGGGGTCCGGGGAACCCCAAGGGGGTGCCCCGGTGGATCGGGGGGTGGCCCGGCCGGCCGCGATCAGCGTCGGCACCAACCCCCAGGTCTACGCCGGCCACCTGACCGACGAACGTGACGCGGTGGCCCGGCCGGCCGCGATCAGCGTCGGCACCAACCCCCAGTTCGGCACCGAGCGGCGGGTCGAGGCCCACGTGCTCGACTTCGACGCCGACCTGTACGGCCACCGGGTGTCGGTCGCGTTCTCGCACCGCCTCCGCGGCCAGGCCGTGTTCGCCGGCACGGCCGAGCTGGTGGCCCAGATGCGGGCCGACATCGACCAGGCCCGCCGGCTCCTCGCCCCCGCCGACGGCTGACCGCCGGCGCATGTCGAGACCAGCCCGGCGGCTCCGACCTCCAAGTGAGCCGCGACCAGCGGCCCGGACACCCCGCAGAAGGAGGACCCGATGCACCAGCAGTTCACCGCCACGCTGCAGAAGAGCCCCAACCCGGGCGGCTGGACCTACCTCATCTGGCCCGACTCGGTCGAGTTCTTCGGCACCCGCGGGCTCGTCAAGGTCCGGGGGACGATCGACGGCCACCCGTTCCAGAGCTCCTTCATGGCCTTGGGCGACGGCACGCACAAGCTGCCCGTCAAGGCGGAGGTCCGCCGGGCGATCGGCAAGGAGGCCGGTGACACCGTGACCGTCCTGCTGGAGGAGCGGATCGACGAGACGTAGCGCCGTGGTCGCCGGCTGGTACAGTCGGGTCGGCGGGTTCTCACGCCCGACCCCCTGACCGGGTCTCCACGCGACCCGGCCTCGCGGGGGCGAAGGGGATGGCTGTCCTCGGGATCGCCTGGCGCTGGTCGGACTCCATCGCCTGGCGGAGTGGCATGGGAGCGTGGGGCCCGGCCGCTCTGCCGCGAATGGAGCAGTCCATGACCGCGCACAAGCACCTGAAGGAGCGCATCCGCGCCCGCATGGCCCGGACCGGCGAGAGCTACACCACCGCCCGGCGCCACGTCCTCAACGCCCTCCCGCCGGCCGAGTACCTCCTGCTGGGCGGGGTCCACCCCGACACCCACGCGATCGCCGGGGTGCTGGCCAACCGGGGCCTGGTTGCCCCCCACACCGGCCAGCCCCTGTCCGAGGCCATGGTCCTGGGGGCCGGGGGCGGGCTCGGGGCCGGCTACATCCTGTGGGAGTTCAAGGCCCACAACCTGCCCTCGCTGGTCCTCGGGTTCCGCAACAACTGGCAGTACCCGGACCGGTGGGCCAGGAAGGCGTGCCAGCGGCTCAACGTGCCGGCGAGGGTGCTCGAGACCGGCTCGGCCAGGAAGGCCGAGGCCGAGCTGCGGGACGCGGTCGGCCAGGGCGTGCCCGCGATCGCCTGGGCCGACCAGCAGCTCCTCGGCTACCGGCACCTGCCGGCCTGGCTGGAGGGCCACGGCGGCCCCCCGGTGACCGTCTACGGCATCGACGACGAGGCCGGGGTGGCCCTGGTCGACGACCGCAACCGGGCCCCCCTCACCGTCCCCCTCGACGCCCTGGCCGCGGCCAGGGCCCGGGTCGGCTCCTACAAGCACCGGCTGCTGGTGCTGGACGCCCCGGCGGCCGAGCTCGACACCGAGGGGCTGCGCCGGGCGGTCCGCGAGGGTCTGGCCGAGCAGGCCGAGCACCTCGGCCAGCGGTCGGACTCGTTCTCGCTGCCCGCCTTCCGCAAGTGGGCCCGGCTGCTCACCGACCCGGGCAACGCCAAGGGCTGGCCCAAGGTGTTCGCCGGCCGGGTCAGCCTGTTCCACGCCTGCCTCTCGGTCTACGAGAACCTGGAGCCGGCGGGCGGGTGGGACGGCGGCAACCTGCGGGGGCTCTACGCCGAGTTCCTGGACGAGGCGGCCGGGCTGCTCGACGCCCCGGCCCTCGGCAAGGCGGCGGCCGCCTACCGGGAGGCCGCCGACCGCTGGCACCAGGTGGCCGAGGTCGCCCTGCCCGCCGGCCGCGAGCCGTTCGCCGAGGCCCGCCGCCTCACCGACCGGCTCCAGGCCCAGGTCGAGGGGGGCGACGCCGCCCAGGAGGAGGCGGCCGCCACCGCCGCCGGCCTGTGGGCCCTGCGCGACCGCTGGCGGCCGCGGTTCCCGGGCGACGACGCCGAGGCGGTCGCGCTGCTGGGCGCCCTGGCCGGGGCCGTGACGGCCGCCTGCGAGGCCGAGGAGGCCGCCCTGGGCGTCCTCGCCGCCGCCGTGCCGCCCGGCTAGCCCGGCGGCGGCACCGGGCCACCGGTTCAGGCGATCGCCGAAGGCTGCCGATCTTGTAGGCGACGGCAACCGAGCCTGGTGCCAAGGGGGCCAGCGTGAGCGACGATCGGCCGAGCGTGTGGGGGCCAGCACCCCCGCCACAGGGAGTGCAGCCGGCGATGACCCGGCAATGCCCGCGGTGCGGCTGGCCGACCGCGGCCGCCGAGCCGGTCTGCCGCAACTGCGGGACCGACGCCCGGCTCGGGGCCCGCCCGTTCGCCCCCGGCTACCGGGCCAGCAGCACCAACGGGCTCGCCGTGGCCTCGCTGGTCCTCGGCATCCTCTGGATCTACTGGATCGGGTCGGTGCTGGCCCTGGTGTTCGGCTACATCGCCCGCCGGCAGATCGCCGAGCGCCAGGGCATGCAGGACGGCCGGGGCATGGCCACCGCCGGGATCGTGCTCGGCTGGGTCGGCATCGGGTTCCTGGCCCTGGTGATCGTCCTGGGTATCGCCGGGATGGCCAGCGACCCGGTCTACGACGCCCTGCCGTTCCGCTAGCTGGCCCCCTGAGCAGCGGGTTCCGGCGCCCACGGCCCCGCCCGTGCTACCCTTGCGCGGGTGGCTGGGCCGTTACGGCCCGGCGACCGTCCGGGACGCGGGACCCCTGGCCGCGCCGATCCAGCGCCAGCCGGGGCCCCCGGGCAGAATCCGCAACGTCATGGGAAGAGGTAGCAGCATGCTGGTCAAGGACGACAAGACCAAGATCATCACGGAGTACGCGACCAAGGAAGGCGACACCGGCTCGCCCGAGGTCCAGGTGGCCCTGCTGACCACCCGCATCAACCAGCTCACCGAGCATCTCAAGGTCCACAAGCACGACCACCACTCGCGCCGCGGCCTGCTGCAGATGGTCGGCCGCCGCCGCCGGCTGCTCCGCTACCTCCAGAACAACGATGTCGCCCGCTACCGGGCGCTCATCGAACGCCTCGGCCTGCGCCGCTGACCGGGGTGGACGCAAGCGGCGCGCGGAGGAGGATGATGCTCCTGGCGCGCTGAGCAACGCCCTGCCGACCGGTGAGCCGGACGAGCGGTCGATGTCAGTTGTCAGTGGTGAGCCCTGGAACGCCGAGGCACCCAGCCGCCGCGCCCAGGCCTTTCGACTGAGAACTGGCACCTCGTCCCCCGGCTCCCGCCCGAGCAGGCAGCTTCGGCCGCGACCGCGGCCGGGCACAGGTTCGCCCCGGGCAACCCCGAGGCGGCAGAGGAAGAGGGAGAGACCTCATCTATGGCAGTTCATCGTGTGCAAGGTTCCGTCGGCGGCCGTGATCTCTATCTGGAGACCGGCAAGCTGGCCAAGCAGGCAGGCGGCGCCGTTCTCATCGGGCTGGGCGAGACCCAGCTGCTGGTCACCGCCACGGCCGGCAAGCATCCCAAAGAGCAGCTCGACTTCATGCCCCTGACGGTCGACGTCGAGGAGCGCATGTACGCCGCCGGCAAGATCCCCGGCGGCTTCTTCCGTCGTGAGGGCCGGCCGTCCGAGACGGCCATCCTGACCGCCAGGCTGGTCGACCGGCCGCTGCGCCCCTCCTTCCCCAAGGGGATGCGCAACGAGATCCACGTGGTCGCCACCATCCTGTCGACCGATATGCAGAACCTCTCGGACGTCCTGGCCATCAACGGCGCCTCGGCGGCCGTGCAGCTGGCCGGGATCCCCTTCTCGGGCCCGGTGGGGGCGGTCCGGCTGGGCCGCACGGGCAGCGACTGGATCGTCAACCCGACCTACGACGAGCTCGAGGAGTGCACCTTCGACATGGTCGTGGCCGGCCGCCAGAACGAGGCCGGCGGGGTCGACATCCTCATGGTCGAGGCCGAGGCGACCGAGCAGGCCGTCCAGCTGATGGAGGAGACCGGGGCCCCCAAGCCGACCGAGGAGGCCCTCGGGCTCGCCCTCGAGCTGGCCAAGACCCACATCGCCACCGCCTGCCAGCTCCAGGTCGAGCTGGTCCGCCAGGCCGGCGCCCAGCCGCGCGAGTACCCGCTGTTCGCCGAGTACGGCGAGGACATCGCCGGGACGATCCGGGGCGCGGTCGAGGCCCAGGTCCGCGAGGCCATCACCATCGCCGACAAGGCCGAGCGCGAGGCCCGGCTGGACGAGCTCAAGGCCGAGGCCGTGACGGCCGCCACCGAGCAGCTCGGCGACGCCCTGACCGGCCGCGAGAAGGAGGCCTCGGCCGCCTTCCGCAGCCTGACCAAGGAGCTGGTCCGCCAGCGGGTGGTCAAGGACGCCAAGCGGATCGACGGCCGCGGGCCGCGCGACATCCGGCCGCTGGAGGCCGAGGTCGGCATCCTGCCCCGGGCGCACGGCTCCGGGCTGTTCCAGCGGGGCGAGACCCAGGTGCTGAACATCACCACCCTGGGCATGGTCCGCATGGAGCAGATCGTCGACACCCTCGACCCCGAGGACCGCAAGCGCTACATGCACCACTACAACTTCCCGCCCTTCTCCACCGGCGAGGTCGGCTTCATGCGCGGCCCCAAGCGGCGTGAGATCGGCCACGGGGCGCTGGCCGAGCGGGCCCTGCTGCCGGTGATCCCGGACAAGGAGGAGTTCCCGTACGCGCTGCGGCTGGTCTCGGAGGTGCTGAGCTCCAACGGCTCGACCTCGATGGCCTCGGTGTGCGCCTCCACCCTGTCGCTGATGGACGCCGGCGTGCCCATCAAGGCCCCGGTCGGCGGCATCGCCATGGGCCTGATCGCCGAGGGCGGCGAGTACGTGACCCTGACCGACATCCTCGGCGCCGAGGACGCCTTCGGCGACATGGACTTCAAGGTCGCGGGCACGCGCGAGTTCGTCACCGCCCTGCAGCTCGACACCAAGCTCACCGGCATCCCCAGCGAGGTCCTGATCGGCGCCCTGACCCAGGCCCGCGACGCCCGCATGGTCATCCTGGACGTCATCCAGGCGGCCATCGAGCAGCCGCGCACCGAGCTCAACCGGCTCGCCCCGCGGGTCCACGTCGAGCAGATCCCGGTGGCCAAGATCGGCGAGCTGATCGGGCCCAAGGGCAAGCGGATCAACGAGATCCAGTCCACCTCGGGCGCCGAGATCTCGATCGAGGACGACGGCCGGGTCTACATCGGGGCCACCGACGGCGAGCAGCTCGACACCGCCCTCAAGATGATCCGCGAGCAGATGAACCCGGTCATGCCCCAGGTCGGCGAGCGCTACCTGGGCACGGTGGTGAAGACGACCACCTTCGGGGCCTTCATCTCGCTCACCCCGGGCAAGGACGGCCTGCTCCACATCTCGCGCCTTGGCAAGAAGGGGCAGCGGGTGCGGGCGGTCGAGGACGTGGTCAACGTCGGCGACAAGCTGCTCGTCTCGGTGATGGAGATCGACCGCCAGAACCGCATCTCCCTGCAGCTGGCCGAGGAGGACGAGGCGGCCACCGAGACCGCCCCGGCCGCCACCGGCGACAGCGACAGCGACGGCGAGGGGAGCTGACGGAGTGGCCGAGGCCGGGTTCGAGCGCACCGAGCTACCGGGGGGCCTCCGGGTCCTGACCGAGCACATGCCCGCGGTGCGCTCGGTCACCCTCGGCATCTGGGCCGGCGTGGGGTCCCGTGACGAGACCCCACGCCTGGCCGGCGCCTCCCACTACCTGGAGCACCTGCTGTTCAAGGGGACCCGCCGGCGCTCGGCCCGCGACATCGCCGAGGCCATGGACGCGGTCGGGGGCGAGACCAACGCCTTCACCTCCAAGGAGTACACCTGCTTCTACGCCAGGACGCTCGACCGCGACCTGCCCCTGGCGGTCGACGTCCTGGTCGACATGCTGCGCTTCTCCAAGATGACCTCGGCCGACGTCGACGCCGAGCGGACGGTCATCCTGGAAGAGATCGGCATGCACAACGACGCCCCCGACGACGTCGTCCACGACCTGTTCGCCGAGACCCTGTTCGGCGGCCACCAGCTCGGCCGGCCGGTGCTGGGCACGGTCGACTCGATCACCGCCATGCCGCGCGAGGCCATCGCCCGCTACTGGCGGCGGCACTACGTGCCAGGCAACCTGGTGGTGGCGGCGGCCGGCAGCCTGGAGGCCGGCCGGTACTGGGCACGGTCGACTCGATCACCGCCATGCAGCGCGACGCCATCGCCCGCTACTGGCGGCGGCACTACGTGCCCGGCAACCTGGTGGTGGCGGCGGCCGGCAGCCTGGAGCACGACCAGGTGGTCGAGCTGGTCGCCGAGGCCTTCGGCAAGACCCAGGACGGCGAGCCGATCGGCCCCCGCGAGGGCCGGCGCGAGCCGCGGGTCCACGGCGGGGTCGCGGTCCGGCGCAAGCCGACCGAGCAGGCCCACGTGGTGCTGGGCAGCCGCGGGCTGTCCCGGGCCGACCCGCGCCGCTTCGCCCTCGGCGTGCTCAACGTCGCCTTCGGCGGCGGGGTCAGCTCGCGGCTGTTCCAGGAGGTGCGGGAGAAGCGCGGCCTGGTCTACTCGATCTACTCCTACGCCGCCCAGTACACCGAGACGGGCTCGTTCTCGGTCTACGCCGGGGCCGCCCCCAAGCGCATCCACGACGTGCTGGCGATCGTCCGCGACGAGCTCGAGCGGGTGGTGGCCGAGGGCCTCACCGAGGCCGAGCTGGAGCGGGGCAAGGGCCACCTGGAGGGCTCGCTGGTGCTGGGCATGGAGGACACCTCCGGCCGCATGACCCGCCTGGGCAAGTCCGAGCTCACCTTTGGCGAGATCCTCTCGGTCGACGAGGTCATCCGCCGGGTCGACGCCGTCACCGACGCCGACGTCCGCGCCGTGGCCAAGGAGGTCCTCGGCACCGGGCCCCGCGCCCTGGCCCTGATCGGCCCCTTCGACGACGACGGGTTC
>OCZS010000226.1_pt1 | contig 18387 bp, 20 predicted proteins | sample 1539071 | NCBI WGS metagenome assembly OCZS01 (sample SAMEA3113584, study PRJEB22503) | soil metagenome
TGCATGAAATAGTATGGCATTCTCAGGGCAGTGTCTATTAAGCAATACAGAGTGAGTTGATTAATTGAGCCTTTCTCCTAACATAAAGATGTGCGTATAGCTTTTTAAGCCAAGTTAGAACTGGTACCCACAAAGTGACATTGTCTCCCCACTTAGTCAAGATAGATGGATCTCAGGGGGAGGGCGGCGGGCAGATATTGCGCACTGCAATTTCGCTCTCTGCAGTAACCGGCAAGCCGATTGAAGTTAACAACATTAGAGCAAAGAGGGCAAACCCCGGCCTGCGCCCGCAGCACATGGCAGGAATCAGGATTATTGCTGATCTTTTTCATGCAAAATTTGAAAACTTGAAGGTCGGTGCAGAATGGATTAGGTTCTCACCCTCTGACAAATTCGAGGGCGGCTCAGTAAAGTTCGATATTGGCACGGCCGGCAGCATCCCACTAACTTTGATGACTGTAGTGTCGGCAGTCTCGCTGTCTAACAACAGCCTGCAAATTGAGATCACAGGGGGAACAGACGTCAAAGCAAGTCCCACAATTGATTATATCAAGAATGTTGTTGCGAAAAGTTACCTAAGCATAGGAGCAAAGTTCACAGTCGATGTACTGAAGCGGGGATACTATCCAAAGGGAGGTGGCGTAGTGCAGTCCACCATCATGCCTTGCAAAAAGCCTGGCACAATTGAACTCCTGGCTACAGGGTATCTTGAGCCAAAGATTATCAGTGTCTGCGGTCAGCTGCCGGTACATATAGCCAAGCGACAGATATCTTCTGCCCTGATAGCTCTAGAGAAAACGGATATCCGATGTAGTAACTACACGGCGTCATTAGAAAGTTCTATTTCTCCAGGATCTTCAATCCTTGTATACTCTGCGTCCGACTTTGGTCTATACGTCGGTGGCGATTCCATAGGAGAGCTTGGAAAACGAGCAGAGGCCGTTGGGACAGAGGCTGCCAAGCGGTTTTTGGAAAGCATACTTGCACAGGCTACCGTAGACCCCTTCCTTGCAGACATGATCGTTCTTCCACTTGCATTGAGTAAGGGCAGATCAAGGTATCGAATCGCGCGTGTAACTCAACATTTGCTCACAAACTTGCATGTTGTAAGCGAGATTGTCGGATGCAAATACAGTATAGATCAGCACGGCGGAAGCTATGTAGTGATGATAGAAGGCTAGATGCCACTATCAAGGAGTGCTGCCAAGAGCAGTATTGCAACTGAGAAGACGACAATGATCTCACCTAGAATGATTATCTTAGTTCGTACTGATTGTACGTAGATGTTTCCCCCTTGTCCTGACATTATCTTGCGCTCCATATCAGCATCCAGTAGCCTGATATGTACAATATATGCTACAATGGTTCCTATGACTAGAATGACTTTTGTAAGTAAGATAATGCCATAAGTCGTATCAAGTACAGTGCTAGGCTCCCCAAGAAAGGCGCGCGAGTTGTATATGCCGCTTGCTATTAAGGCTGCAAATGCAGGTACAGTTACCTTGTTGAATCGCCTGCCGATCTTGACCATCAATGCAACCATCTCCTCAAGCGACTTAGTATATGACTTGAGAACTGGGACAAGCACGATTCCGAGAAAGATTGAGCCTCCCACCCATATTGAGGCACCTACTAGATGCACCCACATGACGATGCCGTCTGCTACAGCCATGATGATTTTTCACATTTTCGTAATATATTATTGATGCTGCATTTAAGGCAGAAAATCCATTGTCGGCGGATTTTAGGGATTTGCTACAAGGGACTCAAATTTTATCAGTCTACGAACAAAGAACGATATTGGTCATAGCCGATTATGAAGAAGAAGAATCCTTAAAGCATGTTGTGGGATGTCATATTTGTTGTAGCCTAGAACGGGCAAGATTTGGTAGAGCCTAGTTCCGATCTAGTACAGGATGCAGAGAATTTGTTATCAGTATTGTAGGAGAATGCTGGAAATGTGACCAAGACATGAAGGAGGCACATAAAACCAGACATAGCGGATGACTTCTATAAAGAAATATCTGTCTCGATGGTTGTTGTTGGTCAACATCCTCCTTCGGTTTTCTCGGGATTAATACCCCGCAATAAATTACAGCATATGGATGGGAAAATCTAAACAATAGGTGACAGAAAGATATATTCTCACCTAAACTGGACACCTTTTAGTTGTCACAAATCTGAATTAGCCGGATTAATCGGATGCTGTTTCTCTACATTATAAGCCCAGCAATATGAAATGAGCAAAATAGCGTCTTTTTCCAGAAAGGTTTTAATCAGCTCTGTTAGACAACTAGCACCGTACTTGATAATAGGCCCGCGAAGGCTTGTGCTTATTGGAGCCATTGCTGCAGTTGCCCTTGCAATCATTTTCTACCCGCTTATTGTACAAACGCCATTTGACCCAGAGAGAGTCGCAATCCAACTGGCAGGGGTCGAACTCTTGTCAGGGAGCGAAGGTGAACAAAGGCTTGATCTCAGAGTGGCATTTCAGATAACAAACACTAATGAATTCACCCTAACGACTTCAAGGATCGTATACGACCTATTTGCAGATGGTGCTCCTGTAGGGTCAGATACGTTATCATATGAAGATGTTCCCGTTAACGGTAGGCCTGCTTTCTTTTCAAACGAACCAGTTACTATATCCGACACGATGACGTTGCAATACACTGATGAGATGGCAGGTCTCTTCAGCAGGATACTGAATAACAGCACTGATATCAATTGGCGCGTAAGTGGCTCTGCTACAATCGAATCTGGCACGACACTGCAGGAAAAGAGATTCTCTGATGAATTATGATAAAAGAAGAAAAGAATTATGCGGCCACCGGGATTTGAACCCGGGTTACGGGCTAACTTCGCATTTTGCATGGAAGGCCAGTGTCCTAACCAAACTAGACGATGACCGCTCTCTGTCCTACGATCATGCAACCCAATATATAGTATATTCAAAGCTGCTACTTTTTGAGCCTGTAGAGTTTTCATGCCAATGCAACTATGTCAACCAATGAAAATGTACAGATAATAAGAATAGTAATACGTGGGATCTCGATCCTGTCTGCTGTACTTGCCGTCTGAGTTATTGGTATTCTGAGGGATCATTATATGTTATGCAAAAGACGATTCTGAATTATTATCGATACCACAATTAGAACCATTGAGGCAGGTATTTTTATAATTTGATAACACACCTCATCCCAAATTGATTAGTCTATCTAAGCTCAAACCCATTAGTCAATAAGGAGTGCATTGCCATTACAACATTTGACAATGAGTTTAGATCAGATGTAAATTTTTCATTACAACTGCATAGGGACGCTAAAATTGCAGCTCGGTTGCTCTTATCTGATTATTGTTAATACAGACATCCCTTGGTCTCTAAGGCGACATGGTATCGCTTCGAAATAATTTCCGTCACTGTAGCATCAGTGGTTGCCAATCCTGTTTTGATATTGCTCAAAAAAAATAGCATTCGTTATTGAGTTAGGGATTCTGGAAGCGCTCTCTGAATAGCAAAAACAGCTAAAATTCTGGTCTTGGCAAACATTGTCTTAATGTGTCGATATAGGATGTACTCGGAATTGTAGCAAACTAGACCATCATGGCTCAGTGTAGTGGGAGATATTGTTAAGGAACAATAGAAATCTTATTCTGGAAATATAATATTAAGCAGCATATCGACTGCCTTGTTTTTGGCTTGCTGCTTGTAGTTTTCTATACTCTTTTTGGGAAGATCAAGTTCCTTTTCTCTCTCCACCTCATCTACTGGCCGGTGATCAAGGGCGCCATAGAACTGTACCTTGTATCCTTTAAGACTGGCCACGACCGTTGACTTGAAAATGTCGTGCAGCCAAACTGAGCCGATAAAGTAGATAAAAGGCGGGTTTGGTTTGGTCTTTATCATATCTGCCATTCTGCCAATGGTCTGAGCCACATTCTGCGAGTCAGTATCTATTGCAATAATTTCCTCCCTGATTCCGCCCTTCACTAGTTCTTCCTTTACCTTTTCAGCCGGCCCAGGAGCTCCCACTATCATGACCATGGTCTTATGCTTGTCTGGCCTTGACCTCATGATCATGCCATAGGTTTCAAGGCCAAGCTTTATACGCTCTTTGATGTAGTCGGGGAGCTCGCCATTGGCTGCAGCCGATTTGCTCTTGTGTATCACATATAGAACGAGGAGATTGCCGTCAGTAAAGCGGTATTCGGACATTTCCTAATACCAGGTCGAAGTCACTTTTTTTGGGACAGTGATCTGCCTTTCAAGCTCATCGAGTCGCTGTAGAGATTCTGGATTCTTTTGCAAGTCGTGAAACTTTTTGTCATGCCTTATCTTTCTCACAACATCTAGCACTTCATCTGTTGAGACTCCATGCTTGATGTCATAGTCAATTTGCTTGGCACAGCTTGAGACTGTGCTATATCTTTTGAAATTTCTTTTTTCAAAAGAAGAAGCGTCAGGAGAAATGCCCTTTATAAAACGGATGATCACCTTTTCAACGTGTTCAAGATGCCAGTCCTTCATAGCATAATTATTGGGCTTCATAATTACTACTTTATTGTCTAGGTGTCAAGGTTATTTAATCTCTTGTCCTGATCTAAAGGTAGTCAGAAAGATTTACTTTTTCTTCTCCGGGGATTTTTGCGATCTCAAACCTGTCCTTTGCCTTGTGTATAGATGCAGTGGCATCGATGCCTACCTTAGTTGTGAGTAAGTTATCCTGGTCACTTGACGGATCTAGACTAGATCCTTTTGTATTTGGAATTATGATGAAGTCTCTATCCGCTTGGCACCTCGTGGTGATTGCATACTCAACTGCAATTGGGTCCGTGGGCCTGATATCGTCATCCACGACTATCGCCATCTTAAGCGAGGGATGAGCCGTAAATGCCGCCAAGAGCGCATTTTTAGGTTCGCCCTCTAAGCACTTCTTTATCTGAATTACTGCCGATAGCCAGTTGCTGCCACCGTCTGTAAGATGTACGGACTGAGTGGTAGGCACCACGTTTTTAATGTAATCATACATTTTTGCCTCAACCGGCAAGCCCATCAGCAGGCGATGCTCGGCGTAGCCAGGCAGGATATCATGGTAGATGGCATCATCGCGGAACATTATCTTCTCGATCTCAAAAACTGGCTGCTTGCGTTTAAAATCATATGTACGGAGCATTTCGACCATCCATTCCTCATGCTTCTTATCACTTAGTATCCTTCCTTCAAGAACGATCTCGGCATGACTTGGCACATATAGCTGCGAATAACTTGTCTTTGAGAGTACAAGCTTACCCTCAAGGAGCGAGTTGGCTATCAACATCTCATCGACCCCATATGCTGCCTGATATGCCGCGGCAATGTTGATTGCAGGATGGACCCCAATCCCTATTGCGATTTTCAAGTCTTCACCGTGGTCCCGGGCGTAAGTGAAGCACTTGTGAAGATGTCTGCCCTCTACCATGCGTATCGCCATATGACGGTCATCAAGGCGCAGGAGCCGGTGGGTCGACTGGTTCTGTCTGCCGTTTTCCTGATTCTCTGAAAATACTATCGAGGATGTGATAAACGGTCCGGCATCCTTTTCGAAATGCGTGACTATAGGGAGATCGTACAAGTTTCTAGATGAGTTCTCTTCAAATAGTGCGCCATCTTGAGTCCTTGTAGGCTCTGATAGGCTATGAAGAGCTTCAGTAACGCGGGCATGGATATTCTTCTTGACATTTGCTTCATTTGCTTTTTGAGATGTACCTCCAAGAGCAAGGTAAAACCTTCTGGGGGTCGCTACAACATTGCACACGACTCTGCTCTTACTCCCGCGCACCTTCTCGAAGAGTACTGCCTGCTTGCCGTCTAATCTTGCAGTAACTGCTGCAATCTCATATTCAGCATTAACATCGCGCTTTACGCGGACAAGTTCATTCTCACTCTGGAGCATCAACAAGAAACTGCGAAAATCGTTGCTATCGTTTTTCATACCTTTTGCTACCGACAGTCTTCATTACCTCTTCCATAATTGCTTTCATGTCGTCGAGCTGAAGTTGGCTCTTGCTGTGTAGCGACACCAATGATATGCCATTTATCATGGATGATACCTTTTCTGCCACCGTACTGATAAAAATTGAATCGTACTTGCTTGGTATGACTTTAGCCGTGCTAATCTTGTTTGATGCACTGATAGCAATAGAAACTGCGCCTATGCGCGGCTGGCCTTCCGTTATCACTATAAAGCAGCCGTTTTGGAAAAAGGTGGTGCTGAGAAAAAAATCACGTCTAGTGCTTGGGCTAACGATCTTGGTTACAAGAACCTCTGGCTCGCTTTCCATTGGCCTACCTTATGCGAACAGTAATTGGTTTAGCAACCTTGATTTCATTTTGTTTCCTCGTCCTCGCCCTCAGTTTTGCCTTGTACTTTAAGTTCCTAGGCTTAGTCCTCAACCTATATCCACAACAGGGACACCAAAGACCATCCCACTTTATGAATATCTCACATATCTGACATCTTTTCTGTCCGCTGGCATATCTGCCGGAGCCAACAGGCTTTTGAGCCTTGTGACGAATACATATACCTTTACAAGTCATTTCTATTATTATCACCTGGTAACAACGACTAACGTCCTTAGTCTAGGCCCTATTAGCCTCAGTTAGTCCTATACCAGCCTCATATATGCATCATATCTATTTAAGATTTGTTCAGTTTCTTTAATTAAAAAATACTAAATTTACCAAAATTTGTATAGTCTTTATTGGCACTTATTGTAAAAGATCCGAGTAAGAAGTGGCACATATATATTTATTTACTATATATCCCACAATATCTGAAATTAATTGTCTAGATTTTAATAACAAAATGAAAAATTTATTGTAAAACTCTGATATTTACGGAGGAAGCAACGCTTAAGTTACAGCCAGTGCTGAATCTTGAGGAAGTCGCCTAAAGGCTCTTTCTTGAGAAGCTTGATAAGCGAAAGGGCTTGGGGCACTGACAGCATCGGCTTTTTGAAATGGTTGTCGGTACCTATCCTTGGGCAGGCGACTTGCACAAAAGCATCTATTCCTTTGAAAATCTGAATACGTTCCTCTGTTATCTCCGTCAAGGCTATCATCTGGACCTTCTTGTCCAATTTCTCAAACTCCTTTTTCAGTTCGAGTGCTCGCACGTGGGCAAACTGGCCTTCCTTCAGGCCGATGACGATTCCTATCTTTTCGGCATCAAGAGCCTTATAGATGGACAGCACTGCTTTTTTTTGCATGCCTTGAGCAGATTCATTTACTTCAGTATATTCTTCAAAATATGGGTCAAGCATGAACGTAGGTTTTTCTGTAGACAAAGCCACGCTTGCAGAATGAAACATGCTTTGTCCTAGGAAAATATAGGCGTCAACCTGCTTTTGCACATTATAGGCGGGATAAAATTCGCAACCAAATACCTGTGCGTCACGAAGCTGGCCTTTACCTCTTCCAATTATGATGTTGTAGCCGTGATCTTCAAATATCTTTTTCACGCTGTCTATTTCGTGAAGGTGTTGACTGTCGGTTACAAGGGAGACTGTTTTGTACTTTCCTGCAAGATCTCTTGCGCACTTCTTGGCTATGACATCAAAGCTGATGTCATCAAACGCGCCTATCATCATGACTTTCTGGCCAAAAGTATCCATTGCAATGGTGTGGCCGATATTGAACAGAATGTCTGCGGCCAACATGTCTGCAGCGTGCGTGTTAAGGTCGCATGAACCCCAGCAAGTGTCACCTATGATATAGACTTGAATGTCGAACATTTCAGCTATATGGTCTGCTACATCTTGCAATTTTGGAATCAAGGCCTCTGGCCCATTTAGTGCAACTGATCTGGGTTTTCTATGCCTTATTGCTTCAAAAATTCTTTTCTCGTCTATTCTGATCGTCATGCTTGCCGCTTTGTCACCCTTATTGCAAATTTTGGGCAGACTGCTTCGCATCCAAAGCAGTAAATGCAGTCGCGCTCTCTTGCTGGCATAGCCTTCCTGTCAGCTCCTGCGCCATGCCAATCAAACACATCTACAGGACATACTTCGATACACCCGCCATCGCCTATACATAAATCAAAGTCGACTGCCACGTCAGTGCCATAAATCCCAAGGGTACTTGACGTATTCTTCCACACCTTAAGTCTATCATAGGTTGTAGGAAAGCTGCTTGTCTGAAAATTGGGATCAATAGGCAAGATAAGAAAAAGGATTTTGCCGAACTCAATTTAAATCATGCTATAAAAGATAGGAGGCAGCCTGCCGGTACCACCGTTGGCAAAAGGTCCCATTTCAGACCTTGCAAGATCCACCACGTAGACGTGCTAGCAGGGTTATGACGCCTTAGGGTTGCACCCTCCCGGACCTCACCCATTTCGGCGATTTGCGGTCGAGACTCCGCCTTCGCGTAGATCGCCGCTCATAACCATCCGGCACGGCATGATTTCATTTCAGCAAAGCAAGCGGGTACCTCCTACCAGCGGATTTACCCGGCAGTTACTGATCCTGGCATAAAGCCGATTTCCAGTGTGGGGTACGGCTGGCACCCCGATCCTCCCTGCCTCTATATACCCTTGGTAAAATGACTATATTTGCTTGTTGGATGTTACAAGATACTTATTGTCTTACACACTGAGCAGATATCTCCTGTTGAAACACGCCCGCATCTCGAACAGTTCTTGGTTTCAGACGAAGACATACCACCGCGGAGAACTTTTGAGACTTTTGTCATCGACCTGAAGGCATTGTATTTGATGCCTGGATGATCCCTCTCAAGCCTGTTGAAAAATTCGCGCAAATCTGTGCGTATGCTTTCGTTCATGTACGGACACTCCTCTGACTGAAACGGGATGTCGCGCTGGAGGGCATAGAATGCGATGTCGTATTCAGATATTTCGACAAAGGGCTTGACTTTTTTCATGCCGTTTTGAGTGTATTGCACGGGCTCTGGATAAATCCAGCCTATGCGCTCAACATCGCCAGCAAATAAGTTGATCATAAATGTCTGCAATTGGTCATCCATGTTATGTGCAGTCGCAACTATGTTAGCTCCTACTGTTTCTGCAGCTATATCTATTGCACGTCGGCGGAATGTGCCACACATTGAACAAGAGGATATTTTTTGTGATGATCGCTGGATCATGGCCTGATCCATGTCTATTCCAAACAGTGACTGGTAGCTGAGGACCTTGCTTTCTATACGAAGATGCTCGCAAAAGTCCTTCACTATCTGGAGCGATTCATCACGATAACCCTTGATGCCTTCATCTATCGTGATTGCAACTATTTCATTGCCATTGTTTGGGTGTTGATCAAAAAGCAGCTTCAAGACGTATAATAGAGACAAGCTATCTTTGCCACCAGAAACCGCTACGGCGACCTTGTCACCATATTCTATCATTGAATATTTCGAAATTGTCTTTGCGGCCTTGCTTTCAATTGAGCACAAGAAGCATTTCTTACATAGGTATTCACCAGAATGTGCTCTGTAGTAGAGGCTCTCTGCTTTTCGACATTTGGTACAGCAAGGCATATCTGGTTGTTAGCCAAGTCCAAGAGTTATTAATCATTCGAGCACGAATTGTTAATAAATCAAAGGATTGTACTCTTTTTGTGCTAATACCCTCCGAGTTGCTGGACGAGGTCAACCTCCGGATACTAGATATCTTAAGCCGAGATGCGTCCCGTCCATTTGTGGACATAGCTAAGGAGCTTGAAATCTCTGATGCGACAGTACACATTCGGGTCAGGAGACTAATGGCAGCTGGTATCCTTCGCAGATTCACGATCGCCGCGGACAACATGCTCTTAGGTTATGACCATCTTGCTTTCATAGGGATAAACATTAGCGAAGGTTCGGCCGATGAAGTGATCGCCACGCTATCGCACTATGATGAAATACTAGAGTTACACGAAATGTATGCACAGTTCGATCTGCTTTTGAAGATACGTGCAAGAAGCCTTAAAGAAATGAGGGATATAGTGGTCAACAAGATCGGAAAAATCCCGCAAATTACGGAAGCACATTTGATGACAGTACTAAAAACTATCAAGGAGGAGCAGATGATTTCCCTAAAAAGGGATATTGCAGATGCTGCAAGTGCAGCTGCTACATAGTTCTTGGTATTTACTTTTGCTGTTTGTCTTTTTTTGAAGATTGCCACCAGTCAAGGTATTCGTCATGATGCTTTCTGCGAGGGTCTTCTCTTGATGTTTTGGCCCTGTCACGCAACTCATCTATCTTTTCAGAGGACGCAAAGAGCCCACAGTTTTTGCATATAAAGCTCTTGCTAGTAAGGTCATACTTTAGCTCCCCTCCGCATTCAGGACAAAAGCCTGCCAATTACTAGCCCTATTTCAGTTACGCCAATAAAAGGTTTTCAAGTACCCAGAGGTAGCAAGGGGGTGCAGGAGCTGTCGCCTATTTTCAGGTCATTTGTAATAGTCTTGCTATGACAAGCTCACTATGATTCTTCTGGCATCAGCCTCAACCCTTGTCTTCAACCCCTGCTTTAATGTAGACAATGGTGTTCCATTGGGCAGGTCGACAACTGGAATGTTGGCCAGGGCACAACCAGAGGCGGTAGTAATGTCCGCTTTGGAACACACAACTGCACTTGGAGCATTCCCATATTCTTTCAGCGAATATATTGCATACGCACCGACACTGCTTCCAATGGCATATGGAAGTATGAGTACCGATCCTTTGAGTGACTTGCCGTGCAACTCATGCACCGGGTCTGTTATTTTGCCAGTCTTAGTATTGACCATTGCAAGAAAATTTATTGGCTGGATAGTAACTAGTGCTTTTCCCTCGCCAGTACCGCTCACAATCCTGCGACATTTAGAAATTATCACTGGGTATATTCCTCAGCAATTGTCTTGATGTCTTTGAGAGCGACTTTTACTTTATTGGACTTGGATAGGTAGTACGCTCCCTTGACACTGTTTGTAATCACCGCATCATACTTGTCTTTAGTTACATATGGTGTAAGACAGATGCACGAATCACATCTAAAATCCGCTCCTGACTTTTCGATCTTGCCTGCAAGACCTATCTTCACCGCATTATTGTAGATTGTCCGTGAACAAAAGACAATGCAGCGTCTTGTGAATTTTTTAGTTTCAGTAAGCTGGGCAAGTAGATTCAGCTCATTTATGCCAAGTTGAGGGCTGCCAAGGGTGATAATGTCGCCATCATTAGCAGTATTCAACTCATCCATAACCGAGTGGGCCTCTTTTTTTCCAAACGAAATTTTTTCTTTTGCCTTCCCTCCTAAAGTAAACATGCCGCAGGAACCTGAAGTCCCAATTGCTGCACAAATTGCCTTGGCCTGCATTGTGTCTAGTTTGTTGATGCTACTAAGTGCGACACAGCTGTCATTGACTGACTTGCCTGCGAAATAACCTAAAAGCCCATAGTCAAGCTCAGTCCTAAAATCAAAGTCGGTCTCAATCGCGATTTTGGGGCTCCTTGCCTCTTCAAGCCGGAGGTCAGCGAGCGGCGTCTTGCCAGTGACAGAGCTTGCTAGTGCTGAGAGTGCGCTTTCTTTGTTTGTCATTAATCCTAAAAGCGAGTTTGAAAATATCGCAGCATTGCTTTCTGCAAAACTAACGACTGTGCCTCTTTCCGGAAGATCAAAAACCTCATAAGGTGTACATGTAAAAGACGGCGTGGCGCCCATTCGTTCATACGAGCTGGCTATATTTTCCTGTCTCTCTTGAAAACTGTGAGGAATGTCCTCAGGTTTGCTCCTGTCATATCCCATTGGGTTTATTGTAGTCTTTACTGCGAACTTGGCAGTAGTGCTGAATTTTTCAAGGAACCGCATGCCACCATCTCCAAGTGTGTTATAGTTTACGCCAGAGATATGGGCCCATTTCACCGGGACAAGCTTTTTGGCGCCTATGGCCTCGCCTATTGCAGCGAGAATTCTGAATGCAGTGGCAAGTGCTTCACCATTCTTTCCGTCAAGCGCTTTCTCCTCATCCCTCGCAAGCTCCATCCACCTATAACTTAGATTTAGCGTATAAGAACCATTACTTCTTCCAACAGTTGTTGATTCGAAGAAATTCATAATCTTATCAGCAAGGAAAACAAGGCACAGTAATGACAAGAGTATAATGAGAAGAGTACGTGTGCATCTACGGAGGATATCCGAATTTCAAAAAGAGGAAACAAATAGCATCCTAGATTCTAGCTCTTCGTTTAGCAACGATTGATGCCGTCATGTACAGTACAAATCCACAAGCTACAATTATTACACCGTAAAGAGACAGCGCGCCTCTCTCAAGATATTGCCCAAATGCAACTAACAGGGCACCCATAATTAAAAGACCAATGCCTGCGCGTGCAGCGCCAGGCATTTGTATCTTCTTTTTCTTCTTTTCTGACAATGCTGCTGCTTGATTTTAGAAGTTGATGGTGTTAATAGTTTTTATGGCATCCATTGGCAAAATAGAAACAAGGACATGAAGATAGCAGTTGTCGGGATCGGGGTAGCAGGTGCGTACCTTATGAATAGGCTAAGCGATGATCACATCAACCACGTAGTGGGATTTGAGCGAATGCCAAAGGCCGAGCACGATGCGGTGTGTGCTTGGGCCACATGTGAAAACGTAATGGCAGGCCTTACAAGAAAGTGTGGCCTTAATTTCGATGACTATGTCTTGCATAGCGGCCAGCACATGCAGGTGGAGTTGGAGGAGAAGGACAGCGTCGACATAGGGCTTCGGGGAATGGTGAGCTATGACAAGCTGCGTCTGATCCAAGATATGATAAAGGGGACCGAAATAAAGTTTGGACGGGCTCCAAGAAAGGACGAGCTGGAATCTGACTTTGATATCATTATCGATTCGACTGGCTTTCACCGCAGCTATCTGCCAAGAGTTGGAAATGAGACCTGGATTCCCTGCGTGCAATACAAAGTTCATTATCAACAAGGCAAGGAGCCCTTTGATGATTTTTATTTGCGAGCATTTCCATCCATGTCCGGTTACTTTTGGTATTTTCCTCTTGGCAATGGCCAGGCACACATAGGTGCAGGCGACTTCTCAAAAAGTCACAATCGCTTCGTATATGAATTTTTAAAAAAGTACGACTGCGAAGTAATAAAAAAGGTAGGAAGGCCTGTCCGGTTGACTCCACCTAAAAACTGCGAGCCCTTTACTGACGGTCGCAAGTCGGTAGGAGCAGGCGAGTCGATAGGTACTGTATATCCCCTACTGGGCGAGGGTATAATTCCATCGACTTGGTGCGCCGAACTCCTTGTTCAAAACCTTCATGATATGCCAGCATACCGGCAGGCAGTGCTACAAAAATTCAAGATATATTCTCTTGTCTTCAAGTTCATCAAGCTGAAAATCACAGGCAAGTTCAACATGATAAAGCATGGGATGGACATGCTTAAATTATACCGCCATATGAAGAGCGAAGAAGAGCGCTATGGCATGAAGATCAAGATGAGTGATATGCTAAAGGTAGCAGGAATCTAAAGCTTTAAAAATCTATCAAGAGCAGTGAAGTTAATGAGCGCAGCTAATGATCAATCGCGGCAGCAGGAATTGGCTGCGATGGAGCAGAGGATTAATGAATTGGTCCAGCAGTCAAGGATTCTTGAAGCATATATGAATGACGTCATGACACGACAAGTGACAGTGAGCAAGTTAATTGAAGAGGCCCATTTGGCTTCAGACACAATTCAAAACATCACTTCTGAATCTGACGTCGAGTCACTAATGCCTATCGGCATCGGCGTTTATGTAAAGACCACTGTACCTCCTATAAAGAAGTTACTCATAAACTTCGATGCTGGCGTCGCCATTGAAAAGAGTAGAGAAGACGCCCTCAATTACGTGGAAACTAGGATAAAAGAGTACGAAGTAGCAGCTAGGCAGCTTGAGGCTCAGAGACAGGAAATAGCGATGCGTATTAACCAGCTGCAATCGCAGATAAACCAGATGATACAGGCTGCCCAGCAACCTGGTTGATTTTCGTTCTGGTTGAAAATAATCATGTTTGACAAACTGAAAAAGGCCTTTTCTAGAGCTGCGAAGGGCATAGGTCAAAAAGAGCTTACTGAAAAAGTTCTTGACGACGTGCTGCTTGACCTCCAGATCGCGCTTTTGGAAAGTGACGTGGCGCAGGAAGTAGTTGACGACCTATCTGCAAATCTGAAAAAAGAGCTGCTTGGGCTAAAGCTGGAAAAAGAGCAGCAAGCAACTGAGATAGTCCAGTCAAAATTGCGAACCGCAGTGGCTGAGATTTTTTCACGGACCAACAGGTTTGACTTGATTGAAAACATAAAGATGAAAAAGGAATCCAGGGGTGGACCATTTGTCATTGTTTTCCTAGGCATTAACGGAACAGGCAAAACAACCACTGTTGCCAAGATAGCAAACCTCCTGCGAAAAGCTGGCTTTTCAGTGGTAGTAGCGGCAGGTGACACCCATAGAGCAGGCGCTATCGAGCAGCTCGAACAGCATACAAATAGGTTATCTCTTAAGATAGTAAAACAGAGATATGGAGCCGACCCCTCGTCAGTGGGGCGTGATGCATACGATCACGCGAAAAAGAACCACGTCGACATTGTTCTTATGGACACTGCTGGCCGTATGCAGACTTCAAAGAACTTAATGGATGAAATGGGCAAGATAGTAAGAGTCGTCAAGCCCGATGTAAAATTGTTCATCGGCGACGCACTTGCTGGCAATGACACAATAAACCAAGCAAGGGAGTTTTTCGACTATACCAATTTTGACGGTGCCATCCTAACCAAGGTAGATGCAGATGCGAAGGGAGGCTCAGCGATTTCAATTGCGCACATTACTTCAAGGCCAATTGTATACATCGGTGTCGGGCAGGGCTATGACGATATTATCCCTTTTGACTCTAACAAGTTCATCGGGTCGCTATTTGAAAGCGAGGGGCAGGTAGGCGTAAGCGTTGAGGAAGTGACATCGATGCATAAAATCTCAGAACTTACGGTGGAAAAAGCCAAGTCAGAAGATGCACAGACCGTCAGGGAAGAGGAAAAAGACATACTAGTGCTGTCCAAGCCTCCCGTCAAGCCATTGAGCCCTATAGATGGATTTGCTCTTCCTGAGGAGCAAGGGGTCAAGGAACTTGCTCCAAAACCTATTCTGCATCAGCCTGAGCCATCCAACGTTAAGGAGCAGCCAAAGGAAAAAAAGAGCAGATTTGGATTCTTTGGCAAGAAAAGGAATGGCGAGGACCGCAGCAAGGAAGCGGAGCAAGAGGCCGACAAGAACGAAAAGCATAAGCTAGAGGAAAAAGCGGTAGCAGAGGAAGAAAAAGATGAGAGGGCAAGGCTGAAGCAAGAAGAGGGACAGACGAGCGATGAGGAAAGGAACCTCAAAGAAGATAAGGACACTAAAGAGCAAAAAGAAGAAGACAAGGTAGTCTACCTAACAGATGAAGACATTGAAGACCTCCTTAAGTAAGAAAGACATCTTAAGCATCGCAGATCTGAGCACAAATGAGATCAGTATGATCCTGATGCTTGCAAGCAAGCTCAAGCGTGAGCAAAAGAGTGGCAAATCTCGGTCTTTTTTGCGCGGAAAAACGCTTGGCATGATCTTCCAAAAACCGTCGACTCGAACTAGAGTCAGTTTTGAAGTTGGCATGTATCAGCTAGGCGGAGGTGCCGTTTATCTTGGTGCAAACGACATCCAACTATCGCGAGGTGAAACGATCGAAGATACAGCCAAAACCCTTTCATTATATTTGGATTGCATAATGGCACGAGTCTATAACCACAAAGATCTTGAGACCTTGGCTAAGTATGCTTCAGTGCCAGTAATAAATGGGCTTTCAGACTCATTTCACCCATGCCAGATTCTGGCCGACCTTATGACAATAGAGGAGCACAAGAAAAAGCTAAAGGGGCTGCAACTTGCTTGGCTTGGAGATGGGAACAACGTATGCAACGATCTTATGATTGGTTGCGCCAAGACCGGCATAAACATGAATGCCGCCTGTCCGAGCGGATACGAACCATTTAAAGAAATTGTCGAGCTCGCCAAGGCCGAAGCCAAGAAGACAGGCGTAGATATTACGATAACTAACGATTCAGCTTCGGCGGTAAAAGACGCCGACATTATAGCCACAGACACTTTTATCTCGATTGGTAAGGAAGGTGAGCTTGCAACGAGGGAGGCGACCTTTCTTCCAAACTATCAAGTGAATATAGACATTATGAAGCTTGCGAAAAGGGATGCAATATTCATGCACTGTTTGCCGGCGAAGCGCGGCATGGAAGTAACTGCCGATGTCATTGACGGCAAGTGGTCGGTAGTATGGCAAGAAGCGGAAAACAGGCTGCATACACAAAAGGCGCTCCTTTGCCTGCTCATGAAAGCAGAAGCATTGTAGTCATTGTTTTGCAGAAGCTCTTTTGCGCCTGCTGTACCAGAAACCAACGCCTGTGATTATTGCGGCAATAACTATGATGGTGACAATGGTGAATGCGGATGAGGCCTGCTCTGAAAACTTGCTCCACGCTTCGCCAAGGTAATATCCTGTAAGCGTCAAGATAATGCACCACAAAAGTGAGCCGGCAAAAGTATATCCAACAAATTTTGCAAAATTCATCTGGCCTATGCCAGCAGGTATTGAGATTATCTCACGGATGCCAGGGATCATTCTTGCCGTAAATACTGCAATTGACCCATACTTTTCAAACCAGCTCTCGGCCTTTTCGATCTCTTGCTCGCTTATCCTAACCCGTTTGCCAAAGCGCACGATTACCATCCTTCCGACTTTCGCAGATACAAAATAAATCAATATTGCCCCTACAGTCGACCCTAGTGCACCTACGCTTGCCATGCCAATTGCATTTTCAAGTCCAAGCCCTCTATTCTGGGCTGTGAACCCAACCAGTGGAAAGATCACTTCGCTTGGGACAGGAGGAAATATCACTTCAAGAAAAGCTGCTGCAAAGACTGCGGGGTAGCCATACTCTGCTATTAGGCCAGTTATTGCGTCAAGTATACCACTCAAAATTCCAGCTGACGCAAGAGCCACAACTATGGCAACACCCATTGCTACCTCCTATTAGTATAGGGCATATATGTGGTGTACATCGTAAACGATCCTCTCCCCCCCTCCCTACAGTGCCCGCCGGGTTATAAGCTGCCTCTTATGTTTCTAACAATATTGACCTGCAAGAATCTATGCATTAGGCTTGTCCCAGATGGAGGCAGGGTGCAAAACCCATACCAGAAAGGGTTAAGATACTGTCGCAGATGCGAGGTATATTTCAAATGCAACGATAGCCACTGCATTTGCTGCGGGCTCCACCTTAGATTTACTCCAGTACACCCTCTTGCAAAAGAAAAGCTGAGGCCTTACAAAGGCGACTAAAGGTTGTTCTTCTTCCTCCTGCTCCTCCTCTGAATAATAGTGAGACATCGAGTAGCTACATAAGAAGATGGATTAATTATTCTTCAAAAAACATTAGAGCTAAAGCAGTAGAGAGTTTCACAGTACATTCACTCACTACAAAAAATAAATGGCATATTATCGCAGCAACTGCAGCAGCAATAAGGAAGACAGTCATTATGATAGTCGAGTTGATTCTCTGGGTTCTAGATGTGTTATGTAAATAGACAGTAGTATTTTGATTAAAGAGTTGATAACATAAGAATGAAAGAGGTAGCCTCTATGTACGGATCTGCAGAAGACACACTTGTTATTCTCTTTTTCTAGCTAGCTTCTTCTTTTCCTATTTTTCGACACACCAAAAATAATACCACCTTTAGCATTTCAATCTCTGTAACTAACCTTTCCGTATCTTCTCTCTCTGTTGCTTCTTCCTTTTGCCTTCTCTTTACTTTCAAAAGCCTCTCTAACTTATCGGGGTCTCGAGGTACATTTTGGAGTGTCTTTATTTGCAGTTCCAAGTGCTTCTTTATAGCATAATTCATTCCTCCTCCTCCTGCTGCACCTTCCCCTCCTTGACTGTTTGTCTCTAGCATTACTTGACTGGCGTCAATCATTTTTTGTATGGCTACTTCTGTGGAGTCGTAGATTGAGAATACCAAACTAGGAGAAGAGCAGCGTTATGATAGTTATAATCAGCCTAGCACCTTGGAGAGAGGGAGAGAGAAAAGAGAGAATAGGAGATTAGCTTCCAATATGACTTAGTGCAGCCAAGAGTTCTATACAAATATAGCAAAATCTACTTCAGCAACGGGACTATCATAATGGATTAGTGATTATAGGTATGATGCAAAAAGCAGCTGGCGTTGTTATTATTGCTGTTGTCGGGCTTCTTCTAGGGGGAGCGGTGACATCATCATTAGCATCACCGCCAATAGCAGTAACACCTCCAACAGACACCGAACTTGTGGACTCTGAGCAAATAA
>OCZS010000227.1_pt1 | contig 18375 bp, 18 predicted proteins | sample 1539071 | NCBI WGS metagenome assembly OCZS01 (sample SAMEA3113584, study PRJEB22503) | soil metagenome
GCACCCGAGAGAAGATGATTCGTCGAACCATCGGCAGAAGCGCCGCGACATCGACGTCAGAGTCTGGCCGAGCTCCATCGAGCTCCGCACCGGCCATGACTGGCACACTACGCGGAGTGGCAGAGTCGCGTGGCGCAGGCGCTCGTCCAACAAAGCCAAGCGGATTAGCGAGGCACCGGTACTCGCTCGTCGAGCCACCCTTCGGCGCACAGATCTCTCCACAGCTGAGCTGGAACCGCTGCCGCAAAGGAGCTGACGTTCTGCCGGACCTCCTCAGCGGAGCGCATACCAACAACTACGCCGGCTACGGCAGGGTGGGTCAGCGGGAACGCCATCGCTGCCTGTGGCAGGGTCACCCTGTGTGCGGCGCAAATCTCTGCGATGCGGTTCGCTCGTTCCAGCACCGCCGCCGGGGCCGTCTGGTAGCCAAACATCGCTCCCTCGACGGGTCGGAGCTGGGCTAGCACGCCAGAGTGGAACACTGCGGCCGCAATGATCGATACCCCACGCTCCTGGCAGGCCGGCAATAGCTGGTCTAGCGCAGACTGGTCGAGCAGCGTGTACCGGCCAGGCAACATCAGGACGTCGACATCAGCCTCGCGGACAAGCGTGGTCAGCAATTCGGCATTTTCCATCCCCGCACCAATCGCTCGAACAACGCCTTCTGCCCGAAGCTCCGCGAGAGCCGGGTACCCGTCGTTAAGCGCGGCCTCGAAGTGCTCGCCGGCGTCGTGGAGATAGAGCACGTCCACCCGCTCCAGACCCATCCGAACCAACGAGTCTTCAAGACTTCGGCGAATCCCGTCGCGGGAGAAGTCCCACACCCGGCGATGGGTGGCTGGAACCTGGAAAGCTTCGTCGGTTCGTCCTGCAGGGTCTTGCTCGACAAGGAGCCTGCCGACCTTCGTTGACAATGTGAACGCATCCCTGGGCTGCTCGCGGAGGAACTCCCCGAACAGGCGCTCCGACAGCCCAATCCCGTAATGAGGTGCGGTGTCGAAATAGCGGATGCCGCTCTCCCACGCCGCGGCCAAAGTCGCAGCCGCCGCATCATCTTCCACCGGCTGGAACAGCCCACCGAGCGGCCCACCGCCCAAGCCCAGCTCAGTCACGTCAACCATGCTCCGTTGAAGGCGATTCGTCTTCATTCAGCTCACCCCGTCTCGGTTCCTCCTTGACGCTACCGGTGAGATCCACTTGGGGATGGACGAGACGGCGACGGCCGTGCTAAGCGAGAAAGTCTGTGCAGGAAGGTCCGACCTAGTTCACGTGGCCAGCCGCTCTCCAAGAGGTGGCATCGAATCGGAAAGTACGCTGAAACAGTGCGACAGTCGATTCCGCTAGGCCGCATCGCTGGCATCCACGTCGGGATCAACGCCAGCGTGTTTCTCATTGTTGCCATCTTGGTGGCCGGCCTTGCGACCGGGCGGCTGCCTGCCGCCTTTCCGGGCCGCAGCATCACCGCCTACGTGATCGCAGCGATCATTGCTGCGGTCCTATTCCTGGCCTCGCTGCTGGCTCACGAGCTGGCACATTCGCTCGTGGCCCGGCGCAACGGCATCGAGGTCGAGAGCATTGTGCTGTGGCTCCTTGGTGGCGTCGCCCAGCTTCGGGGAGAGGCGAGAACCCCGGGGGCGGATTTTCGCATTGCTATCGTCGGCCCATTGACCAGCTTCGTGTTGGCCGTAGCTTTCGGCCTTGCCGCTGGCGGGGTCACCTGGCTCGGCACGTCTGGGCTGCCGTTCGGGGTGCTGGCCTACCTGGCCGCGACCAATGCCATGCTGGCGGTGTTCAACCTCATCCCCGCCGCGCCGCTGGATGGTGGCCGCGGTCTGCGGGCGGCCTTATGGCGATGGCGAGGTAACCGGCAGTCAGCCGCCGTGAACGCGGCTCGGGCCGGCCGGGTCTTTGGCTTCCTCATGATTGCCCTCGGTGTACTGCAAGTGGTGACCGGTGACGGGCTGGGCGGGATATGGCTCGCACTCATCGGCTGGTTCGTGGTCAGCGCGGCGACTGCCGAGGAGCAGCAGGCCCGGCTCGGCAGCCAGATGGCCGGTGTCACAGTTGGCGATGCCATGACGGCAGGCCCGACCATTCTTGACAGCAACCTCACCGTAAACGATTTCGTCGCGCAGGTGGCGCTGACGCAGCGGTTCTCCACTTATCCGCTCGTTGATCACCTTGGGCGGCTCACCGGTCTGGTCACCCTCAATCGCGTGCGCGACGTGCCGCCCGGCCTTCGTGCCACCACCCGCCTCAGGGAAATCGCCTGTGCGCCCAGTGAGGTGCCAACCGCGCGCCCCGAGGAGCCTCTGGTCGAGCTCTTGGAGCGCATGCACGGCTGCAGCGATGGCCGGGCTGTTGTCGTGGACGCCGACGGCCGAGTGGTCGGCCTGGTGTCCCCCACCGACGTCGCTCGGGCATTGCAATCTGCTGATCTTCGGTCCTTCGATCCCTACCCTCGGCCATCCGGAGCTGACCTGACCTCGCTGCCACCGCGTTGGGGCCCATCCCGTCGCTGACCCGCGGCAGGTAACAGCGGGACCGGCTGGAGTGACGGATGCGGCCCTCGGGGGAGTTGATCACGCGAGATGATGTGCTCGCTGCTCGCGCCCGCATTCAGGGCTACGTGCGCCGCACGCCGCTGCTTCCTCCCCAAGCACCGTCGCACCCACTGTGGCTGAAGTGTGAGTTCCTGCAGTACACCGGTGTCTTCAAAACGCGAGGGGCCTTCAACCGTCAGCTCGCTGCCCGCGAGCGCGGTGAGCTTGACCCGACAATCGGAATCGTCGTTGCCTCGGGTGGCAACGCCGGATTGGCGAACGCCTATGCCGCGGCCGCTCTTGGAGTGCGCGCCACCGTGTTCGTCCCTGAAACGGCGCCGCCGATCAAGATCGAACGGATTCTCGAGTACGACGCGCATGTCCGACAAGTGGGTTCTGAGTACGCCGAGGCGTACGAGGCGGCGGTCGACTACGCCAACACGCGGGGAGCTCTCCTATGCCACGCGTACGACCAACTGGAGATTGCCGCAGGTGCCGGCACCCTGGCCGAGGAGATCTTGGAGGACGAGCCCGCTATCAACACGATCGTCGTCGCCGTCGGCGGCGGCGGCCTCTACGCCGGCGTCGCAGCCGCTGCCGAGGGCCGGGCACGGGTCGTAGCGGTCGAGCCGATCTCCATTCCTACCCTGCACGCCGCCCTAGACGCCGGCCGCCCGGTCGATGTGGCCGTATCCGGGGTCGCAGCGGACTCCCTCGGTGCGCGCCGGGTTGGCGAGATCGCCTTCCGCATCGCCTCCCGAGTCGCACCGACCTCAGTCCTCGTGAGCGAGGATGCCATCGTCGCCGCGCGCTCCCAGTTGTGGCGCAGCTTCCGGATCGCGGCCGAGCACGGCGCTGCCGCCGCCTTCGCCGCCCTCACCGACGGTGCATACGTACCAGCGTCCGGCGAAAAGGTCGCAGTCGTCATCTGCGGTGCCAACACCGATGTGCGCACCCTGGAGCGCGAAGCCGGCTAGGTAATCCGGGGAGCCCGGACGCCAGAGGGGACCGCTGTGCATGGCTGCGGAGATCATCGCGGCGCGGGGCCCACTGAGTGATCTCATGAGCACGGCTGCCTAAGGAAAGCGCCGTCATGTTTACGGAGCCCCTCGGTCGTGCACTGGAGGCCCGCCGAGCTGGCGTCCAACGAGTGCAGTTGGTCGGTCAGCTCTCCGGAAGAGGCGCATCTAGGAACGTCTGCACCACATCGAGTACCAGCGCCGTACGGGCCAGGCCGAAGAAGTGCGTCGTGCCCGGGAACACCGCGAGCTGCGAGGACGGAACCCCGACGAAGTCGCCATTGACGTCACCCCCGCGCAGTTGGAGAAACTTCACCATGTGGTTCAGGTAGACGGCGTCGCAGTCCCCGACCGTTATCAGGGTCGGCGCGGCGATTCGCTGGATGTCGGCGTCAGACCAGCCTGTGAAGCCCTGGTCGAAACTGCCGAGCTTGTCCAGCAGGTCCTGCAGCCGGTCGGGATGCGGCGACTTGGCGCGGTACTCCTGCTCCATTGGGGTGTCGGCGATCATGTCGACTGTCATCGCCCCGAGCGCGTCGCTGTTCTCCGCACGGTCCCCGTCGGGGTGGAAGGACACCGACGACACGATCAGCTTGCGGACCAACTCGGGGTGCCGTATCGCCAGGTGCAGCGCGACGCCGCCGCCGACGCTGAACCCGAACACGTCCGCCTGCGCCACCCCCACGTGCTGCAGCAGGCCGACGACGTCGGAGGCCAGATCGGCGCTGGTGAGCGGTCGGTCGATGTCGTTGGTGCGCCCGTGGCCCTGGAAGTCGGCGGCGATCACCTGTCGGCTTGCCGCCAGGCTCGGCAAAAGCTGGCCGAACTGCAGATCGATGTCGAACAGACCGCCGTGCAGCAGGAGCAACGGGGTGCCGCCAGAACCGTGGACCTCGTAGTACATCTGCAAGCCGTTGACGGGGGCGTACCCCGTCTCCGGCGTGGTTGGCGGCTCGGTTGCTCTGTGGTGGCTTGGGTCGGACATGTCGGCTCTCCTTAGGTTCCGGCCAACGTCAGGCAGCGCCAGCGTGCCATCCTCCGCTGCACAAAGCCACGCTTGTGCGCCCCTCAGCAGATTCCTGGCGCTTTCCGAACGTGCTACTCAGGAGCTACGGTTTGCGGGGAGCTCCCGGCAGGAGAATAAGCATGCCTGGGTACCGTGCACGTTGGCGCCTGCTAATCGCGGCGGTGCTGGCCGTGGTGTCGTGTCTTACGCTCAGTTGCATCGGTCGGCCGCAGCCAGGCGCCGCGCCTACGTCATCTTCGCTGACCACTGTTTCAGCTTTTCCGTCCGCCTCCGCTCACCGGGCGCCTGACTACAGCGCGATGAAGCAGCAGCTCAAGCGGCGCCTCGCCGGTGACGACTGGAGCGTAAAGGCCGTCCGAGCGGTCCTGGTCAGCGTCGATGGCCAAACCGTGCTCTCCTACTACCGCGAGCGTCGGCCGACCGACTATGCCCACGTCTGGTCTGTAACGAAGAGCGTGATGAGCATTCTGGTAGGCATCGCAATAGATGAAGGCCGGTTGCGGCTGGATCAGACGCTCGCCGATCTGCTGCCACAACATGCCGACCGGATGAGCGATGACGTCAGGTCCGTCACCCTGCGGCAGCTGCTCACCATGACGTCCGGGATGCAAGGTGGCTACAGCTCGTTGGAGATCGGCGCCCAGGACCCCATCGGCCAGCTTGTCAGTGCAGCTTTCGTCGCCGAACCGGGCGCTACCTTCGTTTACTCCAACGCGACTGCCCACCTCGTCGGGGCGGTCCTGCGGCGTGCGGTTGATCGTCCGCTCCTGGACTACGCACGGGAGAAGCTGTTCGACCCGCTCGGTATCGACACCCGGCCCGCCTGGCAGGGCTGGAATGTCGAAGTAGGCCTCAGCAAGCCGGGCTTCGCCTGGGCCACGGATCGAGAGGGCACGAACTCTGGCTGCTGCGGCCTCAAACTGACCGCACCAGACATGCTCAAGATCGGCCAGCTTTACCTTGATAACGGGCGCTGGCAGGGGCGCCAGCTGGTATCACGACACTGGGTCAAGGACTCCACCACCAACCAACTCAGCAACGACCAGCAGAGTGCAACCGACGGACCATACGGATACCTCTGGTGGATAGGCGACATTCAGTCCCACCCCTACTTTGCCGCCTTCGGCAGCCATGGCCAGCAGATCATTGTCGTGCCGGACTCGGGACTCATCGTCGTGACGATATGCGATGAAAGCGGATTCGATTCGCCCACCGAGGAATTCAGAAGTACCTTCGACGACGTCATTTTCACGCCGATCCTCCAGGCCTGAGCCGACCGACCCAAGCCCGGGAGGCTCACGAAGGGCAGCGTCCAACCTCGACGGGCCGGTTCACCTCAGTACGTGGCACGATCGTTGGCATGTCTCCCCGCGGGAACGGGTGTGGTCGTTTCGCGGACCGGGTGGTTTTGGTCACCGGTGCCGGTTCGGGCATCGGCCGCGCGTGCGCCGAACGGCTGTCAGCTGAGGGGGCTCGAGTCGCGCTCGCCGATCTCAACGAGGAAGCCGCCCGAGATGTGATGGCCGGTCTTCCCGACGCCAACCGCCACCTCGTCGTCGGCATGGACGTCACCGATCGGGCGGTCGTGGAGGAGGCTTTCTCTGCTGTCGCCGCTCACTTCGGAGGACTCGACGTGCTGGTTAACGTCGCCGGCGGCGACACCGAGCACCCCGATTTCGAACACACGGAGGACGCGGTCTGGCTCGACATGGTCGACCTCAACCTGCTCGGAGTCGTCCGTTGCTGCCGGGCCGCGATTCGGCTTTTGCGAGGCAGCACCTGCCAGCCCGCGATCGTGACGGTGAGTTCGATAAATGCGCTCAGGGCTCTGCGCAGCGAGCCTTACTCCAGCGCCAAAGCTGGCCTGACTGCACTCACCCTCAACCTCGCCGCTCAGCTTGCGCCGCAGATCCGCGTCAATACCGTCGCACCGGGCACCATCCGCACACCGGTGTGGAACAGCCAGCCCGGCGGAGCCGATCGCCTCGCCGGCCTTTACCCGCTTCGACGGGTTGGAGAACCCGGTGATGTGGCCGCGGCGGTCGCCTTCCTCGCCTCCGACGACGCCGGCTGGATCACCCGCCAGGTCCTGCCCATCGACGGCGGACTGCTGTTAGCGACAAACGCGTTCACGGCGATGTAGCGCCTCGCGCTACTTACCAGCCTTCAAGCGTGTGCCAGGAACGGTGAGCGGCGTCCGACTATTGCCTTGGCGTCGTTCACGCGTCAGAGGCGGGCAATCGCCTCGGCGATGGGCGTGTCACCGCTGATCAGCTCGAACTGCGCGTGCACGGCCGCGCCGGACTCCAGCAGGTAGGCCAGCACCGCGGCGACGTCGGCTCGCGGCACGGTACCCCGACCTGTGGAGGAGGCAATCCGTACCAGCCCAGTCGGTGGGTCGTTGGTCAGCCCGCCGGGGCGCACAACCGTCCAATCGAGATCGCGGGCCCGTAGGTTCGCGTCAGCCTCACTCTTGGCTCGCAGGTAGATCTGGAAGACCTCATTGGAGTCGCGCTCGTAGTCGTCAGTCCCGATGGCGGAGACCATAAGGTAGCGACGGACGCCGGCGGCTTGCGCGGCATCAGCGAGCAGGATTGCGCCGTCCCGGTCCATGGTCAGCTTGCGGGCCGCGCCGCTGTTCGGTCCACCGCCGGCGGCGAACACGACGGCGTCCGCCCCGTCCAGGTGGGCCGCGAGGGTTCCCGCTTCGGTGTGCTCAAGGTCGAGGACCAGCGCCCCGCTCCCGATCCGCTCGAGGTCTCCTGCCTGGTCGGGGTTGCGGATGATTCCAACCGGTTCATGCCCCGCCTCCGTGAGCAGCCGCTGCAAAATCAGAGCGATCTGACCGTGACCTCCGGCGATGACAACCTTCACTCCGCTCTCCTCCCGTACGTGCTTCCAGTCGGCGCTTGCCGCAGCTGCGGCAGAACCTGAGCCCCGAAGACCTCGATCCACTCGTCTTGCCTCTGCCCGACGTGGTGCAGCGCGATCTCGTCGAAACCCAGCTCCGCGTATGCGGCAAGCTGGGCGGTATGCCGGCCCAAGTCGGAGGAGATTTGCACGACCTCGCGCACCCGCTCAATCGGGACGTCCGTAGAGACGGCATCAAAGGTCTCGACGCTGTCTATGTCCCAGCAGGCCGGAGGTGGCAACACGTTGCTGCGCCACTGCTCGTGCGCGATCGCCTCGGCCTGAGCCTCATCGGGTGCCCAACTTAGATGGACCTGCAGCAGCAACCGTCCCTGGCCGCCCGCTGCCCGGTAGGCGTCGATCAGGCGGCGCAAATGCTCGAGGTCGGCGTTGACTGTGATCAGCCCGTCCGCCCAGGCTGCGCACCAGCGGGCCGTTGGAACACTCACGGCCGCGCCGAGCAGCGGCGGCGGGTCTTGCGGCCGGGTCCATACCCGCGCCCTGTCGACGCGGACCAGCCCGTCGTGGCTTACCTCCTCGCCACGCAGCAGCGCACGGATGATGTCGACGCATTCCCGCAGCCGATCGTTGCGTACCTGTTTGCGCGGCCAGCCAGTACCGGTGATGTGCTCGTTACTGGCCTCGCCCGTGCCGAGTGCGGCCCAGAACCGGCCGGGATACATGCTGGCCAGGGTGCCGATGGCCTGGGCGACCACGGCAGGGTGGTAGCGCTGGCCCGGCGCGGTAACAACCCCGAACGGCAGCGCGCTGGCCTGCAGGGCGGCACCGAGCCATGACCACGCAAACCCGGCCTGGCCCTGCCGCTCGCTCCACGGCGAGAAGTGGTCCGAGGACATCGCTGCATCGAAGCCGGCCTCCTCGGCGCGCTGCACCGCGGCCAGCAGCTCGCTGGGGTGAACCTGCTCGTGCGAGGCGTGGAAGCCGAAAGTGGGCATGCAAGACCGTAGCCGTTCATACGAACTCGAAGCCACCGGCGCAGCGGCGGCCAGGCGAAGAGATGTTCTGGGCAAGCACCGTGCCGCGGTGGACTGACTGTTCAGCGGCCGCGCAGTGTCACCGATGGCGTCTAGTCTGCGGTCATGCCGGCGACACCGCGGTTTCCGCCTGGCCACGAACCGACCATCGACGTGCGGCCCGCGGTAGGCCGCTTTGAAGACTTCGCCACCGTCGTCGGCACCCAGCGACCCGACGCGGGCGGTTGCTGGTGCATGGCCTACCGAGACAGCCGAGTACCCAACCGCGACCGGCCGGCCTATATGAGCGCGGAGTGCGCGACTGAGCCTGGCCCGGGCGTGCTGGTCTATGTGGATGACGTCGTGGCCGGCTGGTGTTCCATCGCCCCGAGAGCGAGTTACCGCCGGCTGCTTAACTCCCGCACCATCCCGATCCTGGACGATCGCGACGCCTGGATCGCCGTCTGCTTCGTGGTCCGGGCCGGGTACCGCAAGCACGGGTTGATGCACCGGCTGCTGGCCGGTGCCGTGCAGCACGCGACCGCCCACGGCGCGGACGTGGTCGAGGGCTACCCGGTAGAGACTGTTGGCGGCCGTGTCGACGTCATCTCCGGTTACGTCGGCACCGTCGAGCTGTTCGAGCGTGCCGGTTTCGTACGCGCGGCCCCCACTACGGGCCGTAGTGGCGGTCAGCCGCGCTGGGTGATGCGCAAGACGCTGCGCTAGCCTCCTGCTCGGTTCAGCCGGGTCTCGTCGACCGAGGTTCGCCGGAGAAGTAGGTGATTCCGTGACGATCCCTATAGTCCGATAGCAGACCGTCGATAACGCGAGCCGTTCTCAGAGCACTATGTCCGTTGCTGGGCGACTCGCCACGGCCGGTCAGAGCATCAACCACGGTCTGGATCAGGGGCAGCTGGACTGTCTCGGGATAGGGAGCTTTGATCTGTTCCACTCCGCGAGCAGTGAGCAGCCGCACGGGTTCGTCGGCGAAGCAGGAGAAGCTCAGAGCTCCGGCTGTTCCGACGATCTCAATGTGATCTTGATACTGGAACGAGTCGTAGTTCCAGACACCAACACCTTCTACACCGGAACGAAAGCTGAAGACACCAGTGACCAGGTCCTCGGCTCGGTAGCGTCCACCACGGTTCGCAGCGATCCCGGCCGAATGCGTCACTGGACCAAGCAGCCAGTCCAGCAAATCGAGGATGTGAGAGCCGAGGTCGACGAAGTGGCCACCGCCCGAGATCTCGGGATCTACCCTCCAGCCCTCCTGGTCGACCTCACCCGCTGGGGCGGGCCGCTCATTGCGGATGCTGACCGACCGTAAGAGACCGATCCGGCCACTGTCCAACAGCTCCTTGACCGTGACAAAACGCGGCATGGCGCGACGGTAATAAGCCACGAACAAACCCACCCCTGCCTCGTCGCAGGCCGAAATCATGTCCTCACACTCCAGGGCCGTACGAGCCATCGGCTTCTCGACATAGACGGGCTTGCCTGCCCGGGCGACGCGGACCGCGTATTCCCTGTGTGAGTCAGGTGGCGTGGCAACGTAGACGGCATCGACTTCGGGATCGTTGATCAGCTCGTCGGCATCGTCGTACCACCGCGAGACATTGTTTCGTCGAGCGTAGTCAGCGGCAAGATCACCATTTCGCCGCATGACAGCAACCAGTTCGGATCGTTCAGCCTGCTGAAAACCTGGTCCGCTCTTGCGTTCAGTCACATTCCCAACGCCGACAATGCCCCACCGGACCCGCTCCACGATCATCAGCGTATTGGCAGCGCGGAGAGGATCGAATGCCGCCATAGATGGGTCCTGGGTGCGACAGCTTGGGCATTGCGACCGAGCCGGCGAAGACCGCTAGCGTCCGCCGCCAGAGAGGCGGTGCTTGATGTCGCCCGGCGCTGTGCCAATGTGCCCGAGATGCTTGGGGTTGGGCACATCTTCTGCTCATCGCAAGACGGCCCACAGCATAAATCAAATACCGGGGTGGTTACTGGACGCAGAATTCGTTGCCTTCAGGGTCGGCCATAACGACGTGGTGGGTGCCTGGTTCCTTGATCTCCTGGAGAACACTGGCACCGAGGTCCTGGAGCCGGGCGACCTCGCCGTCGCGGTGCTCGGGACCGGCATGTAGATCAAGGTGCAGTCGGTTTTTGACCGTCTTGGGCTCGGGCACCTGCTGGAACAGCAGCCGCCTGCCCAGGCCCGTCCCGGTGCCCTCCTGAACCGGATCGTCTGGATGCCGTACGGCCTGGAGCGTCCGGAATGCGGGCCTGTCATCCACAGTCACAACCGCGTCCTGCGGAATCGCTCCAGCGCTCAGCAGCCGTTCGATGAGCACGCGGTTGTCCTCCACTACATAGCCGAGCGCGGATGCCCAGAAGGCGGCCTGGGCTTGCGGGTCCGCGCAGTCGATGACGATCTTCCAGTTGAGTGTCATGTCCCCAGCATGCCGGTCCTTCCCGTCTTCCACCGTCAGGTACGACGCATGTGCCTCGGCAAGCCGCTGGCACCTACATTGTGCGCAACGACGTGATGTGCGGGGGCAGTGGAGGACGCGAAGCTCGACAACTCTGGACCTCGCGTCCGACTCTCGCTCGACATCCCTGCACCCGTCTGACTCGGCGGAACTGCCCGTGGCAGAGTCGTCGGGTGACCACTGCACTGGAGGAACTGCTGCGACGTCATGTCGAGGCCGGCACCATACCTGGCGCGGTCGCGCTGCTCGGCACCGGTGATGTGGCAGTGGTCGCCGCCGGCGCGGCCGCCGTGGGGGGCGCTGCCATGCGCGACGACGCGATCATGCGGATGCAGTCGATGACCAAGCCGATTACGGCGGTCGCTGCGCTGCGCCTCGTGGAGGCCGGCCGACTCGAGCTCGACCAAAGTGTCGAAGAGTGGCTGCCCGAACTCGCGAACCGGCGCGTGCTCTCCAGCCCCACAGCGGCGCTCGACGACACCGTACCGGCCCACCGGGCCATCACCCTTCGTCATCTGCTGACCAATGCCTCCGGCTATGGCATGGCGCTCGTCAGTTCTCCCCTGCAGCAGGCGATGGCCGACAATGGCACCGAAGCCGGTCCGGAGCGTCCGACCCTGAGTGCCGAGAGTTGGCTCACTCGCCTGGCCGAGCTCCCGCTCGCCTTCCAACCGGGAGAGGGTTGGCGCTACCACCACTCGTTCGGCCTGCTCGGCATCCTCATCGCTCGGCTGACCGGTGGACCGCTTGGCGAGCACCTGGCCAAAGACCTGTTCGGCCCGCTCGGGATGACCGACACCGCCCTATGGGTGCCGGAGGAGAAGCTCGACCGGTTACCCGCGGCCTACAGGCACGGCGACGACGGTTTGGTCGAGACTGAACCAGCCGGCGGTGGCTTCTACGCAGGACCGCCCTCCTTCGACATGAGTCACGGGGACCTCGTATCCACCGCACGGGACTTCCACCGCTTCACCCGCATGCTCGCTGACGGTGGCCAGGTCGAAGGGGAGCCGGTGATCTCGGCCGACCACCTGCGGCAGATGATCAGCGACCAGGTACCCGGCGAAAACAAGACGCCGGACAGCTTCTTCCCGGGCTTCTGGGAAGCCATGGGCTGGGGGTTCGGCCTAGGGGTGCGGACCGAGGGACCACAGCGCGGCCGCTACGGCTGGTCGGGCGGCCAGGGCACCGACTTCTTCGTTGATCCCGACGGCACGATCGGCATCCTGCTCACCCAAGTCGAGATGGGAGAACAGATGTCACCCATGGTCGAAGAGTTTCAGGCGCTGCATCAGCCGTCCCCGCACCGTCGTCTCCGGCGCCTACCAGAGGTCTAAGCCCGATGAGTTCAGCGAGCGAGCCCGGTCTCAATGGCATCACAACGACAAACGATGACAGGAGATTCACGTGACCACCGACTGGACGACCGAGACGAAGGGCATCGGCGAGTACGCCGAGGTCAACGGCATCAACCTCTACTTCGAGACCCACGGAGCGGGGCGACCCATGATCCTGCTGCACGGTGGGCTCGGATCCGGCGAGATGTTTGGGCCGACTCTCTCCGCGCTGGCGGAGCGCCACCAGGTCATCCTCGTCGACCTCCAAGGGCACGGGCGCACGGCGGACATCGACCGGCCGATTGACATCCGGCTGATGGCCGACGACATCGCGGCGCTCATCGACCACCTCCGGCTGGAGAAACCGGACATCGTCGGCTATTCGCTCGGCGGCGGCGTTGCCTTCTTCACTGCGGTGAAGTATCCGGAGAAGGTGGGCAAGCTCGTCAGCGCCTCGGCTCACGTTCGGCGTGACGCCATTCCGCCCGAGATGCTCGCCCAGCAAGCCCAGGTAAACGCGGCGGCGGTTCCCTTCATGAAGGACACGCCGATGTACGAGCTGTACCAGCGGGTTGCGCCGCATCCCGAAAACTTCGGGCGCCTGCTGGACAAGGTGGGCGAGTCGATGGGCAAGGACTTCGACTTCAGCGAGGAGGTCCGAGGCTTGCAGGTGCCCACGCTGATCGTCGCCGCCGACGCCGACATGGCACCACCGAGCCACTACATTGAAATTTTCAAACTGCTCGACGGCGGCCTCCGCGACGGCGGCTGGATGGGCGAAGGCCGGCCCAGGGGCGGACACGCACTCGCGATCCTGCCCGGCTTGACCCACTACAACCTCGCCGTCTCGCCCCTCTTCGCGGCGGTCACCCTCGACTTTCTCGACGCTCAGAGCGGGGGTTGAGCCGGCTCAGCCAGCCACATCTTGCGTCGCTCGCCGTCCTCACCTGGAGCCGCGCCAATCGGCTCCAGCACCTACGGAAGTACCGCAACTGAGCCGGCGGCATCCTCACCGGGGCTTGACCTCGGCGGGCAGGTGATCACCCACGGAGTCCTGCCACCGGATCCTGTGATCACTGATCCAGGCAGTGCTGCGGTCGGTGATCAGGTAGTGGAATACAAGCCGCATCATCAGCTCCTGGAACCGCCGCCCGATCGGCCCGGGGATCTTCGAACTGCTGCTGCTCGCCCCGGCCGCCACGATCTTTTCCACTCGCTGCCGCCGCGCCCTTTCGTACGCGGCGAACGCGGGTGGTACGTCGGCATGATCACGCAGGGACTGGGCGAGCACCACCGCGTCCTCCAAGGCCATAGACGCTCCCTGGCCAGAACTCGGCGACGGCGCGTGTGCGGCGTCTCCGATGATCACGATCCGACCACGGGACCATGTCGGCACGTGGCCAAGGTCGTAAGTGTTGTCGCCCACCAGCTCGAGCCGGCCGGTGCTGACCAGCTCTGCGGCCGGACCAGCGTCATCCCGGACCAGGGAGAGTAGCCGACGAGCCCATTCCTCATCGGTCGTGTTACGCCGCCGCTCACGAGTGATCTCCGGCTCGGGCACGTTGACGAACCAGACCACATCGCCGGCAGGCGTGGGATGTGCGCCGAAGAAGGCGTGGCTTCCGAAGATGAAGTGCCATGCCTCGGGCTCAAGGTCGCCGGCGATCGGGGTGTTTCGCGTTATCCCGCCGAAGTTCGTCAGGCCCATATAGCGGGCTGCAGGCGCGTGTGCATCGATGGCCTGACGGACCCGTGAATGAACGCCGTCAGCCGCGACGAGCAGTTCTGCCGTGAGTACGTTGCCGTCGGTCAAGGTGGCTTCGACGTGGTCGCCGGCATCGGTCACGTCGGCAACTTCAGCCCCACGTCGTACGACGATCCCCCGGCGCTCGGCCTCCCGTTCCAGCCTGGCCGCCAGCCAGGAGCGTTTCATGGTCAACCCGACAAGGCCGTTTTCGAGCGGACGCCCGAGGCTCACCTTGCCAAGTCGGCGCCCGCTCGCGCCGTACATGACATTCGCGCGCGACGGGACTCCGCCTTCCTGCGCCGCCCCGAGGGCGTCGATCGCCTGGAGAGCGGCAAGCCCGTTGGGCGCCACGGTGAACCACGAGCCGGCCTCGGGATCCACAACCGGCCGACGTTCGAGGACCAGCGGCTCGATGCCGACCTTGGCCATGGCCAGCGCCGCCGCCGGTCCAGCGATGCCGCCTCCCACCACAAGTGCCTTCATCTTGATATCCTTCCTTACGAATATCGTATTTTTCGATTTTCGAAAGGTTAGCACATGGTTGGGAGCCGTCAAGAACTGGTCGAGGCGTTAGGGCTGGCTGTGCAGCGCTATCAGCGCAGCACTCAGGCCTTCGACGACACCGTTGGACGGCGCCTCGGGCTCGGCCCGTCAGATGTGCGGTGCCTCGACTGGCTCGCTGACGGACCCAAGACCGCAGGACAGCTCAGTAAGGCAACGGGTCTGCGGCCAGCGGCGACAACCGCACTCATCGACCGGCTGGTTGCAAAGGGCCTCGTCGAGCGCGTAAGCGACGACACCGATCGGCGGCAGGTGCTCGTGCAGATGACCGAGCAGGGGCAGGCGCTGACCTGGCAGCTCTACGGGCCGTTGGCCATGGAGGGCCAGCGGCTACTGGCGCGACTGCGGACCTCGGACCTGGAGCTGATGCTGCGTCAGCTGGAATCAATGCGCGAGCTCACCGACAAACACAGGGCGCGTCTGGAGGACTGACTTCCTGCTCGCCTGCGAAGCATTACGGTGTGCGCATCGTCAGCCTCGCTGGGGGCGCTCGACCAGGAGAAGTCATGGCAACGTTCACCAAGTCCGACGAACTGCAAGGAGCGGAGTTCGTCGACGCGGATCTGCGTGGCGCGCGGTTCGTCGGGGCTGACCTCTCCGGCGTCGTGATGCGCGGTGTCGAGATGCAGGGGGCGGACATCGACGCACCGTGGCTCTTCGACGGCGACAGCTTCTTTCGCGTCAACGGCGTCGACGTGATCCCACTCGTCGAGGCCGAACTCAACCGCCGCTTTCCCGGCCGCGCCGACCGGCGCGCCGGAGATCCGGACGGCCTGCGCGCGGCTTGGGACGCGCTCGAGCGCACGTGGGCGGCCACGCTCGAGCGCGTCGCCGCGATGCCTGCTGGCACGGTCGACGCTTCGGTGGGCGGCGAGTGGTCGTTCGCAGAGACGCTGCGGCACCTGATCCTGGCCACGGACGCCTGGCTGGGCCGTTCGATCCTGGAGATCGAACGGCCATTCCACCCGATTGGTCAAACGTTCGCCGGCGCCGAGGACGAGGGCTTGGACATGTCGATCTTCACGACGGTGACACCGTCGTACGCCGAAGTGCTGGAGATCCGTGCAGGTCGCGTCGCGATGGTGCGGGACTTCCTCGCCACAGTTACAGCGGACGAGCTAGCCGCGACGCGCAAGAACCCGTGGGCCCCCGACTACCAGGAGACCACCCTCTCTTGCCTGCACGTGATCCTGCAGGAGGAGTGGGAGCACCACCGCTACGCCGTACGCGACCTCGACGCTATCCAGGCGAAGTCCGACGCATAACCGGTCACCTCAGGCCTTGAGCGCGTCGCCATCTCAGTTCGCCGTTGAAATGACGGCGCCCACGCAATGCTTCCAATGCATCGCCACCACCGTCTTCCATCCCGGGCCCTACAAGACCCTTCGGAATAGCGGTGCCGGGTTAGCCTGCGATGATGGCGCTCACTTGGTCACAGGCCCTCGCCTGGCGCATGCGGCGGCAGTTGCTTGACCCGGTGGGCACCGAATCCGTCGCAGGCGTCGTGCGCCGCCTCGGCGCCATCCCGGCCCAGCTTGATGCCGCGGCTGAGCTTGCCGTCCGAGCCAGGCGCGAACGGTCCCGATCGGGCGAGGTTAGTCGTGCTCTGGCCGAAGGCCGGATCATCAAGACGTTCGCGTTCCGCGGTGCCACCCACCTGATGACACCCGAGGATGGTGGCATCTACCTGGCCTTGCGCGCCGCCAGCCGGATGTGGGAGCTGCCCAGCTGGGAGACCTTCTATGGCCTGGCACCGTCTGACTGGCCACTGTTTCGGGAGGCTGCCCGAGATGCGCTTGCCGGCGGACCGATGACCCGGGAGGAACTTGGGGCGGCCGTCACCGCTCGGCCGAAGTTCCGGCATTTGGGCTTCGCCTTCGCTGATGGGGCGGGCACGTTGCTGAAGCCGCTCGCCTGGCTGGGAGACATGAGCTTCGGCCCGTCGCGGGACGGACGTGCGACCTTCCAGCGCCTGGACGGTAACTCCCGCTGGACGGGCCTACCCGACCTCGACGAGGCTGGATTGCGGGCGGTAGAGGCCTACTTTCGGACGTACGGGCCAGCGACACACCATCATGTTCAGTACTGGCTCGGCGAGGGCCTGGGCGCGGGCCGCAAGCGGATCCAGTCCTGGATCGCGGGTCTCGGCGAACGCCTCGCACTTGTGGACGTCGACGAGGAGTCCGTGCACCTCCTCCGTGAGGATCTCGACGAATTGGCCGCGACACCGGCGACAGACTCCGTGCGACTCCTGCCCGGATATGACCAATGGGTTCTCGGCCCAGGCACAGTCGACGCCCACGTCGTGCCGCCTTACAAGCGAACGCTGATCAGCCGTGGGGCAAACGTCCTGATCGTCGGTGGAGTCGTATCCGCCACGTGGTCGCTTACCGACGATCAACTTGTCACTGCCTGGTTCAAGCCACCGGGGCCGCCCCAGCGGGAAGCCCTCGAAGGAGAGGTTGCGCGGATGGCCAAGATCCTGAACCGGCCCCTCAAGTCAACAGTCCTGGCGACGTAAGCCGGCCGAACTCTGTCGAAGAAGTGTGATGTCCCACTCCGAACCGCCGTCGCTACCCAGTTCGAACGCTACAACTGAGACACGCGCTGGAGGAGCTCCCAGTCGCAGTTGCCGCCGGTCATGATCGTTGCGGCCACGGCACCGTCGGGGCGTGCAGTGTCCGCAAGCAGGCCCGCGAGCGCGATGGCGCCGGCCGGCTCGGGCATCTGGTGCGTGGTCTGCCACAGGCAGCGCATCGCCTGCTCGGTCGCTTGGTCGCTGACCTGGACGAACCGGGCTGCTCCGCGGACCATCGCCTCGACGGCGCCCTGGTCGGGTACCCGGGTGGCGACGCCGTCGACGAAGGTGTCGGCTGCCGGCGTTGTGACCGGGCGCCGGGCCTGGAAAGAGAGTGCGTATGCTGGGGCACCCTCGGCCCCGACAGCGACAACCTCGGTGCGGCGGCCGAGCAGGTCGCGGACAGCGATGTTGGCGCAGAGCCCGGAGCCCTGGCCGACCGGCACGTAGACCACGTCGAGGTCGGGAGCTTGCTCGTACAGCTCGGCGGCGTAGGTTGCGACGCCGGCGACCAGGTCACGGTGGAACGACGGCACCAGATGCAGGCCGTGCTCCTCGGCGAGCCGAATCGCATGCTCACGCGCCTCCTGGAAGTCGCGCCCATGCACGATCAACTTGGCGCCGAATCCCTCCATCGCGGCGTTCTTGTCCGGGCTGTTGCCTTCCGGGACGGCGATCGTGACCGGTATGCCGTGCGCACGTCCGGCGTAGGCCAGCGACTGGCCGTGGTTGCCGCGCGTGGCGGCGATCATGCCGCGCACCGGGCGTTCGGCGTCAAGCAGCCGCGCAACGTAGACCAGTCCGCCGCGCACCTTGAAGGCGCCGGTCGGAGTGGCGTTCTCGTGCTTGACCCAGGTGAGTGTGCCGGTGACTTTCTCCAGCAGCGGCCAGCGGTACGCCGGCGTCACCGGCACATGCGGCCGCACGATTCGCAAGGCGGCGTCGAGTTCGGCGCGCGTGATCACGGGATGAGCCTAAACACCTTCTCGCCACGTCCTCTCGAACTCCTCACTGACATTCGTTGTAGTTGTCTGCTATCTGTTGGGGTCCCCTGAGCGATAACCATCGGATAGCTAGAGGGCTGAATCAGGTCTATCTCTGGTGCTGTGCCGTGAGCTTGACTGAACCCGTACACGCTGCACGCGACCTCGCAGAACGTGATCAATCACGGCCGGCTCATCACCTGACCGGCG
>OCZS010000228.1_pt1 | contig 18268 bp, 16 predicted proteins | sample 1539071 | NCBI WGS metagenome assembly OCZS01 (sample SAMEA3113584, study PRJEB22503) | soil metagenome
GCGCCTTGGGGTGGATGCCGATCTGCCGGTTGATGATGAACTCCAGCCGGGCCAGCCCGATCCCGGCGTTGGGTAGCCGGGAGAACGCGAAGGCCTGGTCCGGGGTGCCGACGTTCATCATGATCTTGACCGGGATGTCCGGCATCGTCGCCAGCTCGGTCTCGGTCACCGTGAAGTCCAGCTGTCCCGCGTACACGTAGCCGGTGTCCCCCTCGGCGCAGGACACGGTGACCGGCTGGCCGTCGGCCAGCGTCCGGGTGGCCTGTCCGGTGCCGACCACCGCCGGGATGCCGAGCTCGCGGGCGATGATCGCCGCGTGACAGGTCCGACCGCCCCGGTTGGTCACGATCGCCGCGGCTCGCTTCATGATCGGCTCCCAGTCCGGGTCGGTCATGTCGGCGACCAGCACCTCACCGGGCCGGAACGCCGCCATCTCCTCCGGCGAGCGAAGGATCCGGACCTCGCCGGCCCCGATCTTCTGCCCGATGGCCCGGCCCTCGACGACCACCTCGCCCCGCTCGGCCAGCCGGAAGCGGGAGGTCGTTCCGGCGGACTGGCGCGACTTCACCGTCTCCGGCCGGGCCTGCAGGATGTAGAGCTCGCCGTCCCGGCCGTCCAGGCCCCACTCGATGTCCATCGGCCGCCCGTAGTGGGCCTCGATGGTCAGCGCGTGCCGGGCCAGCGCCTCCACCTGGTGGTCGGTCAGGCTGAGCCGGCGCTGCTCGGTCGGCGCCACCGGGACGAACTCCGTCGTCCGGCCCACCTCGGCTCGCTGCGTGTAGACCATCTTGGTCGCCTTGGCCCCGACCCCACGCTTGAGGATCGCCGGGCGGCCCGCCCGCAGGGCCGGCTTGTAGACGTAGAACTCGTCCGGGTTGACCGCGCCCTGCACCACACCCTCCCCCAGCCCGTACGCCGAGGTGATGAACACGGCGTCGTCGAAGCCCGACTCGGTGTCCATGGTGAACATCACCCCGGACGCCCCGACGTCGGAGCGAACCATCCGCTGCACGCCGGCCGACAACGCCACCGTCTCGTGGGCGAAGGCGTGGTGCACCCGATAGGCGATCGCCCGGTCGTTGTAGAGCGAGGCGAACACCTCGCGGACGGCCCGCAGCACGGCGTCGATGCCGCGGACGTTCAGGAACGTCTCCTGCTGACCCGCGAACGACGCGTCCGGCAGGTCCTCCGCCGTCGCCGACGAGCGGACGGCGAAGGACAGCTCGGCGTCGTCCCCGGCCAGGGCGGTGTACGCGGCCCGGATGTCAGCCTCCAGATCCGCCGGGAACGGCTGCTCCAGCACCGTGGCCCGGACTCGCTGTCCGACCTCGGCCAGCCGGCGTACGTCGTCGGTGTCCAGCCCGGCGAGCTCGGCCTGGATCCTCCTCGCCAGGCCGGTCTCGGCGAGGAAGCGGCGGTAGGCGTCCGCGGTGGTGGCGAAGCCGTTCGGCACCCGCACCCCCGCCGAGGAGAGGTTCGCGATCATCTCGCCGAGCGAGGCGTTCTTGCCGCCCACCTGCTCGAGGTCGGCCAGACCGAGGTCGGCGAACCAGACGACGTTGCTCATGTGGGCCTCCTACTAGGCGGTTGTCGGGGGTCCAAGGGGGTCGCCCCCCTTGCTTCATGAATGCGGCTGAGCTGCTGCAGGATCACGGTCGACATCTCCTCCACCGAGCGGGCGGCGGAGTTGACGACGGGGATGCGGTGGGCGCGGTAGAGCGCCTCGGCCTCGCGGAGCTCGAAGCTGCACTGCTCCGGGGAGGCGTAGCGGGAGTTGGGTCGGCGCTGCTGCCGAACCTCACTGAGCCGGCTCGGGGTGGTGGTCAGCCCGAACAGGCGGTCCCGCAGCCCGGCCACCGGCCGGGGCAGGCCGGAGGAGTCGAAGTCCTCCTCGACCAGCGGGTAGTTGGCCACGAAGACGCCGTGCTGCAGGGCCAGATACATCGTGGTCGGGGTCTTGCCGCAGCGCGACGGGCCGAGCAAGATCACGTCGGCCTTGTCCAGCGCGCGCATGCTCTGGCCGTCGTCGTGCTCGATCGCGTACTCGACCGCCTGCATCCGCTGGTTGTAGCGCTGCACGTCACCCATGCCGTGCAACCGGGCGGCGACCCGCATCCCAGGGACGCCGAGGATGGCCTCCACCCGCGACATATGCAGGTCGAAGAAGTCGATCAGCGGGCAGACCGACTTGTGCAGCTCGGTGCGGATCTCGGTCAGCGCGGTGGTGGAGAAGGCCAGCGGCGTGACCGGCCCGGCCGCTGCGGCGTCCAGGATCTCGACCACCTTCTGCGCCTCCTCCACCGAGGAGATGAACGGGATCAGCCGGCGCTCGAAGTGCAGGTCGGGGAACTGGATCAGCAGCGCGTTGCCCATTGTCTCTGCGCTGATCCCGGTGCTGTCGGAGAGGAAGAAGACGGGAACGACCCGCGCTTCGCTGCCGGCTGGCGGGCGGTCCTCGGAAGTGGCCGTCATCGTCCCCTCCTGGTCCTGCGGCGGCGTTGCCCCAGGCTAAACCAGTCGGGCCGGTGGTATCAGTGCTGGCGATGTCAGCCCGCGACGAAACGTCTACTTCTTCGCCCCGGTCCACTCCAGCAGCCGTTCCACCGGCCAGGTGTTGATCACCCGTTGCGGGTCCAGGCCCAGGTCCTCGGCCCGCTCGCAGCCGTAGATCTGGAACTCCAGCTGCCCGGGCGCGTGCGCGTCGGTGTCGATCGAGAACAGGCAGCCCATCTCGATGGCCAGCTGCAGCAGCTCATCCGGTGGGTCGCGGCGTTCGGGCCGGGAGTTGATCTCCACCGCGACGTCGAACGTCCGGCAGGCCTCGAAGACCACCTCGGCGTCGAAGGTCGACGGTGGTCGTGTGCCGCGCTCCCCCTCGATCAGCCGGCCGGTGCAGTGACCGAGGATGTTGGTCTGCTTGTGGGCGATCCCGCGGACCATCCGGTGGGTCATGGTCTCGGAGTCCGAGCGCAGCTTGGAGTGCACGCTGGACACCACCACGTCCATCCGACCGAGCAGCTCATCGGTCTGGTCGAGCCCGCCGTCCTCGAGGATGTCGACCTCGATCCCCTGCAGGCACCGGAACGGCGCCATCGCCGAGCTGAGATCCTCGACCACCTCGATCTGCTCGCGCAGCCGCTCCGCGCTCAGCCCGCGGGCGACCGTGAGCCGCGGCGAGTGGTCGGTGATGGCGCAGTACTCATGGCCCAGGTCTCGGGCGACGGCCATCATCTCCTCCAGCGGGCTGCCGCCGTCGGACCAGGTCGAGTGGGTGTGCAGGTCCCCCTTGACCGCCGCCCGCATACCCAGGCCGCCGGGCACCAGCGGCGCCTTCTCGTCCCGGAGCCGCTGCAGGTACTCCGGCACCTCGCCGGACACCGCCTGGCTGATCACGACCGCGGTCTTCGGTCCGACGCCGGGCACCTTGTTCCAGGTCCGCTCGCGGGTGTGTTCGGCGCGTTCGTCCTCGCTCATCCGCTCGAGAACGTCGGCGGCGCCGCGGTAGGCCCGGACCCGGAAAGTGTCGGCGCGGGACCGCTCCAGCAGGAAGCCGATCTCACGGAGCGCGGTGACCGGGTTCATGCCCGCTCGACGCGGTGCGGCCGGGGCTTGAGCGCCACCGACGGCAGCGGCGGCGCCTCCATCACCCGCTCGTCGCGGTCGACCACCGGCGGGAAGCGCGGCGCTCGGGCCGCCCAGGCCTCCCGATAGCCGACGACCTCGTCGTGGCTGCGACCGATGAAGTTCCACCACATGACGATCTCCTCGGCGAACGGCTCGCCGCCGAGGACCAGCGCCCGGGCACCGGTGGCGCTGGCCACGGCGAGCCCGGTCCGGCCCGGACCGAGGTAGAGCAGCTGGTCCAGCGCCACGACGGTGCCGTCGACGGTCACGTCTCCCGCGACCACGAAGACGCCGTGCTCCCAGGCCGGGTCCAGGCCCAGGACCGCCGTCCGGCCAGGTTCGAGGACGAGATCGGCGCCGCCGATCGGCGTGTGCACCTCGGCCGGGGACCGGACTCCGTTCAGCTCACCCAGCAGCACGGTGCCGCGTACGCCGTCGGCAGCGGCGAACAGGTCCGGCAGGTCGGCGTACGCGGTGAAGTCGGGCGCCCGGTCGCGTACGCCGTCGGGTAGGGCCACCCACAGCTGCACGCCGTGCAGCCGCGGCGGCCGGTCGGGCTGGGAGATCTCGCTGTGCACAATGCCGCGACCCGCGGTCATCAGGTTGAGCTCGCCGGGGCGGACGAGCGCCTGCGACCCCAGGCTGTCCCGGTGCTCGACCGCACCCTCCAACAGCCAGCTCACGGTCTGCAGACCGGTGTGCGGATGCGCCCAGACCTGCATCCCAGGACGCTCGCCCAGGTCCTCGGGGCCGTAGTGGTCCAGGAAGCACCAGGCCCCGATCATCCGCACCTGGCGGTCCGGGAGGGCCCGCATCACCTCGGTCGTCTTGCCCAACGGCACCCGGCGTCCGGTGATCAACAGCTGCTCGGCCCCGCCGGTCTCCGGGGCGCCGACCCGCTGCTCGCGGGGCCGCATATCAAGATCACTCACGTCCGCGCTGCCCCCGTTCTGGTTGACCTACAGTCAGCCTATGGCCGTGTCCACGCGAGGGATCAACAAGTCCCTGCTGCCGTCGGCCAAGACCCGGGCGGGCATCGCCAAGCGCCTCGCGGGGACCACCTCGGCCATGACCACCGCAGCGATGGCGGAGATGGAGGTGAGACACCACTGGTTCCGCGGCCTCGACGCCGAGCACCGGTCCTGGATCACCCTCGTCGCGCAGGCCGGCATCGACGGCTTCGTCAAGTGGTTCGCCGAACCCGCCCCCAGCTCGCCGAGCACCGCCGACATCTTCGGCTCCGCGCCCCGGGAGCTGGCCCGGCGGATCTCCCTCTACCAGACCGTCGAGCTGGTGCGAACAACGATCGACGTGGTGGAGAGCCAGATCGACCAGGTGATGCCCAAGGCCGACCGCCCCATCCTGCACGCGGCGATCATCTCCTACAGTCGCGAGGTCGCCTTCTCTGCCGCCGAGGTGTACGCCCGGGCCGCCGAGCTGCGCGGCGCCTGGGACGAGCGGCTGGAAGCGCTCGTGGTCGACGCGGTGCTGCGTGGCGAGACCGACGACACGGTGCTGTCCCGGGCCTCGACGCTGGGCTGGCACGCAACGGCGAGCGTCGTGGTGGTGGTCGGGCCGGCTCCGGACCTGGAGCCGGCGCTGGCCCTGGAGTCGATCCGGCACACCGCCGCCATCGCCGGGGCCGACATGCTGGGCGCTGTGCAGGGCGACCGGATGATTGTCGTGTTGGGCGGGCCGGCGCTCGGCAAGGAGAGGCAGGCCGAAGCCGTGGTGGGCAAGTTCGCCCACCAGTTCGGGCCCGGTGCCGTCGTGGTCGGGCCGCCGGTCGAGCACCTGATGGACGCGGCCAGCAGCACCCGCGCCGCCCTGGCGGGCTACCGGGCGGCCGCCGGCTGGCCGGAGGCCCCACGGCCGGTCGGGGCCAACGACCTACTGCCGGAGCGTGCGCTGTCCGGCGACGGCCACGCCCGGCGGACGCTGGCCCGCGAGCTCTACGAGCCGCTGCTGAGTGCCGGCGGCGGGCTGTTGGAGACCCTGGTCACCTTCCTGGACCAGGGACTGTCGGTCGAGGCGGCCTCCCGGGCCCTGTTCGTCCACGCGAACACCGTGCGCTACCGGCTCCGTCGCATCCACGAGGTCAGCGGCTACAGCCCCACCGACCCGCGCGACGCGTACGCCCTCCGGCTGGCCGTGACCCTCGGACGGCTCTTCGCCCGAGCCAAACCGGAAGAGGTCTCCTGACGTGCGTGACCCTCACCACACGGTTGTAGGAACCGGACAATAGGACGTCCGAATATTCGTCGTGGCGACATACGTCGTTTCCCTACAGGTCACGGAACCATAAAGGGGTGCTCGCCATTGTGGCGCCCGGGCAGGGGGCGCAGACCCCCGGCTTCCTCAAACCCTGGCTGAGTGAACCCCGTTTCGCCGACCGGACGGCCTGGCTGTCGGCGGTCTCCGGCCTGGACCTCGCGCACTACGGCACCGAGGCCGACGCCGAGGCCATCCGCGACACCGCGATCGCCCAGCCGCTGCTGGTCGCCTCCGGCCTGCTGGTCGCGCTCGAGCTCTTCCCCCATCCGGCCGACGCGTTCCCGTTCATCGGGGTGGCGGCCGGCCACTCGGTGGGCGAGATCACCGCAGCGGCCGGCGTCGGTGTGCTGTCGGCCGAGCAGGCGATGGTGTTCGTCCGCGAGCGCGGCCGGGCGATGGCCGCGGCCAGCGCCGTCACCCCGACCTCGATGACCGCGGTGATCGGCGGCAACGCCGACGAGATCCTCGCCGCCCTGGCCGAGCACGGCCTGACCGCCGCCAACAACAACGGCACCGGCCAGATCGTGGCGGCCGGCACCACCGAGCAGCTGGCCGCCCTGGCGGCGGCGCCGCCCGCCCGCGCCCGGCTGATCCCGCTGAGCGTCGCCGGGGCGTTCCACACCGTTCACATGGAGTCGGCCGTGGCCCACCTGGCCGGGCTGGCGCGAGCCATCTCCACCCACGACCCGCGCACCCGGCTGCTGTCCAACGCCGACGGCCAGGTCGTCCACGACGGCCGCGAGGTGCTGCGCCGACTGGTCGGCCAGGTGGCCTCACCGGTGCGCTGGGACCTGTGCCTGGCCACCATGGCCGACCTCGGGGTGACGGGACTGCTCGAGATCCCGCCGGCCGGCACCTTGACCGGGATCGCCAAGCGCAACCTCAAGGGTGTGGAGCTGTTCGCGCTGAACACTCCGGACCAGCTCGAGGATGCGCTGGCCTTCGTGCACCAGCACGGTCGGGTATCCTCGGCGAACCCGATCACCAGCAACCCGACCTGGCGGCTGGTCGTCTCGCCCGGCAAGGGCCAGTTCACCCGGACCGAGGACGTGGAGGCCGACACCGTGCTGCCCAGCCACAGCACGGTCGGCATGGTGCGAAACCGCCGCGACGAGATCCCGGTCAGCGCGCCGCACGGCGGCATCGTGGTCGAGTGGCTGGTGGAGAACGGTGATCCGGTGTCGCCGGGCCAGCCGCTGCTGCGCCTGCACCCGGTCGTAGAGTCCGCCGATGCGACGGAGGTCAGCCGATGATTCCAGCAAGGGGGACGACCCCCTTGAACCCCGGCGGCGCGCACAACAACACACGGGAGCGCGCCCGATGAGTACCTCTCTCACGCTCTCCTCGGGCGCCAAGGCATCGACGATTCTCGGTCTCGGCGGCTATCGGCCGCGCCGGGTGGTCGACAACGCCGAGATCTGCACCTACATCGACTCCAGCGACGAGTGGATCCAGACCCGGTCCGGCATCGTCGAGCGGCGCTGGGCCGGCCCGGACGAGACAATCCAGATGATGTCGGTGTCCGCGGCTCGACAGGCGCTGGAGCGGTCCGGGATCGAGGCGGGCCAGATCGACACCGTGATCGTGTCCACCGTCACCCATTTGCACCAGACCCCGGCGGTGGCCACCACCATCGCCACCGAGCTGGGGGCCCAGGGCGCGGCGGCCTTCGACATCTCGGCGGCCTGCGCCGGGTTCTGCTACGCCACCGCGATGGCCGACTCGTTCGTCCGCAGCGGCGCGTCCAAGTACGTGCTGATCATCGGGGTCGAGCGGCTGTCCGACATGACCGACAAGCACGACAGGTCGACGGCGTTCCTCTTCGCCGACGGCGCCGGGGCGGCGGTCATCGGGCCGAGCGAGACGCCCGGGATCGGGCCGGTGGTCTGGGGCTCCGACGGTGAGCAGGCCCCGCTGATCGGCCAGACCGAGCCGTGGGACCGCGCCGTACGCGACAGCGAGCAGGCGCGCTGGCCGATGCTGCGGATGGACGGCAACCCGGTCTTCAAATGGGCCTCCTACACCATGGCCAAGACGGCCGCCGAGGCGATGGACGCGGCTGGCGTACGCCCGGAGGAGCTCAAGGTGTTCGCCCCGCATCAGGCCAACATGCGGATCACCGACGCCATGTTCCGGGCCCTCAAGCTGCCGCCGGAGGTGGTGGTCGCCCGCGACATCGCCCGTCAGGGCAACACGTCGGCGGCGTCGATCCCGCTGGCCATCGACGCGCTGCTGGCGTCCGGTGAGGCCAAGTCCGGCGACACCTGCCTGATCATCGGCTTCGGCGCCGGCCTGGTCTACGCGGGCCAGGTCATCGTCCTGCCCTGAACCGAGTTCTGCACCTCAACACCTACGAGAAGGAGCACACTGCATGCCCACCACCGAAGAGGTCCGCACCGACCTGGCCGAGATCGTGAACGAGGTCGCCGGTGTCCCCGCTGAGGACGTCCAGCTCGACAAGTCGTTCACCGACGACCTGGACGTGGACTCCCTGTCGATGGTCGAGATCATCTACGCCGCCGAGGAGAAGTTCGGCGTCAGCATTCCCGACGAGGAAGCCAAGAACCTCAAGACCGTGGGCGACGCGGTGGCCTACATCGAGCGCGCCGCCTCCTGAGGACCGAGCAAGGAGCTGATCGACATGTCGCGGACTCGGGTCGTCGTGACCGGATTGGGTGCGACAACCCCTCTAGGGGGTGACGTACCCAGCACCTGGGAGGGCATGCTCGCCGGCCGGTCCGGCGTCAGTCGCATCGAGGAGGCCTGGGCTGACGACCTGCCCTGCAAGATCGCGGCGAAGGCGGCGGTCGACCCAGGAACGGTGCTGGACCGGGTCGAGTCCCGGCGCCTCGACCGGGTCTCGCAGCTGGCGGTGATCGCGGCCACCGAGGCGTGGACCGATGCCGGCTTCGGGTTCGGCGAGGCCAACCCGGTCGACCGGGAGCGCCTCGCGGTCGTGGTCGGTACCGGCATCGGCGGTCTGAACACCCTGCTCGGCAGCTGGGACGTCCAGAAGGAGAAGGGCGTACGCCGGGTCAGTCCACTCACCGTGCCGATGCTGATGGCCAATGCGGCCGCGGCCAACGTAGGGCTCCGGCTCGGCGCCCGGGCCGGCGTCCACGCCACCGTCTCGGCGTGCGCGTCCAGCAACGAGGCGTTGTCCCTGGCCTTGGACACGATCCGACTCGGTCGGGCCGACGTGGTGATGGTTGGCGGCGCCGAGGGCTGCATACACCCCGTGACCATCGGCTCGTTCGGTCAGATGCAGGCAATGAGTCGCCGCAACGACGAGCCGGAGCGAGCGTCGCGCCCGTGGGACGTGGACCGCGACGGCTTCGTGATGGGCGAGGGCTCGGTGCTGTTCGTGGTGGAGACCCTCGAGCACGCTCAGGCGCGGGGAGCCCCGATCCTCGGCGAGCTCGCCGGGGCGGGGATCACGGCCGACGCCCATGACATGGTGCAACCGGAGCCGAGCGGTGCGCCTCAGGCCCGGGCCATGACCCTCGCCCTGCGCGCCGCCGAGCTCGACCCCAGTGACGTCGTGCACGTGAACGCCCACGCCACGTCGACTCCGCAGGGTGACGTGACCGAGGCCAGCTCGATCCGGCAGGCACTGGGCGAGACGACCGAGGCCATCGTCACCTCGACCAAGTCGATGACCGGCCACCTGCTGGGCGGCGCGGGGGCGCTGGAGTCGCTGGCCACACTGCTGGCGCTCTACCACCGCAAGGTGCCCCCGACGATCAACCTGGACAACCCCGAGCCCGACCTGGGGATCGACGTCGCCACCAAGGTCCGGGACCTGCCCGACGGGGACCTGGCCGCGATCAACAACTCGTTCGGCTTCGGTGGCCACAACGTGGCGGTCGCCTTCACCAACGCCTACGCCACGGGAGGCCTCCGATGACCACCACTGCTCCGCCACCCACCGCCGCGGCCGCCGCTCCGGCGCCACCGGCCAAGATCAAGATCCCGCGCGAGCAGGATCCCCGCAACCCCAACTTCCGGTTGCAGGCCCTACTCGACCCGGGGTCGGTCGAGCTGATCACCCCCGATGACGACTCCGGGATGCTCGCCGCCGTCGGCACCATCAACGGCTGCCGGGTGGTCGCGTTCTGCTCCGACGCCACCGTGATGGGCGGCGCCATGGGCATGGACGGCTGCGATGTCGTCGTCCGGGCCTACGAGCGGGCGATGCACGACCGGGTGCCGATCCTCGGCATCTGGCACTCCGGCGGCGCCCGGCTGGCCGAGGGCGTGCTGTCGCTGCACGCGGTGGGCCGGATCTTCCATGCGATGACCCAGGCGTCGGGCAAGATTCCGCAGATCTCCATCGTGCTGGGCTTCGCGGCGGGCGGGGCGGCTTACGGGCCGGCGCTGACCGACCTGGTCATCCTGGCCCCCGAGGGCCGGATCTTCGTCACCGGACCGGACGTGGTCCGGTCGGTGACCGGCGAAGACGTGGACATGCTCCGGCTCGGCGGGCCGGACACCCACGGCCGCCGCTCCGGGGTGGTGCACGTGGTCGCCGACGACGAACCGCACGCCATCGCCCAGGGCCGGGCGTTGGCCACCTTGCTGGCCGACCAGGGCCTGACCGCCGACCAGATCGACGACGTCAACCTGGCGGCGCTGCTGCCGGAGTCGCCCAAGCGCGCGTACGACGTGCATCCGCTGATCGACGGCGTGCTGGACGAGGGCTCGACGGTGGAGCTCCACGCCCGTTGGGCCCCGAACGTGACCATCTCGTTGGGCCGGCTGGGCGGCCGGACGGTCGGCGTCATCGCCAACAACCCGCTCCGGCTCGGCGGCTGCCTGGACTCGCTCAGCGCCGAGAAGGCCGCCCGGTTCGTCCGGATGTGCGACACGTTCGGCGTGCCGCTGGTGGTGTTGGTCGACGTGCCCGGCTACCTGCCGGGGGTCGGCCAGGAGTGGGACGGTGTGGTCCGTCGCGGGGCCAAGCTGCTGCACGCCTTCAGTGAGGCCGTCGTGCCGTGCGTGACCCTGGTGACCCGAAAGGCGTACGGCGGCGCGTACATCGCCATGAACGCCCGGTCCTTGGGCGCCACCAAGGTGTTCGCCTGGCCGGGCGCGGAGGTGGCCGTGATGGGCCCGATCGCCGCAGTCCGGATCCTGCACCGGCGCAAGCTGGCCGAGGTTGCCGACGACCTCCGCCCGCAGCTGGAGACCGAGCTGGCCGCCGAGCACGAGCGGATCGCCGGCGGGGTGGAGAAGGCCGTCGAGATCGGGGTGGTGGACGAGATCGTCACCCCGGACCACACCCGATCGGCCCTGGCTGCCGCCATCCGGTCGGCTGACTCCGGCCAGCGCGGAGCCCACAGCAACATCCCGCTCTGAGCCGGGCTGGGCGTGGCCCGGCGGGCTTACAGTGAGCGGGTGGAGATCGAAGCCGACTCCCGTGAGGAGTACTTTGCCGCGGTCGGCGACCGTGAACGGGAGCTGCGTGAGCTCGACGCATTCATCCGCCAGCACGCCCCCGACCTACCGCCGGTGCTGGCCCAGACCATGGGGGCGGTGCTGGGCTATGGCGAGCAGCCGTATCAGAGCAAGTCGATGAAGGAGCCGATCGACTGGCCGGTGGTGGCCCTGGCCGCGCAGAAGCGCCACATCAGTCTCTATCTGTGCGCCCTCGAGGACGGGCAGTACGTCGCGGAGAAGCACGCCGCCGAGCTCGGAGACGTCAGCTGCGGCAAGAGCTGCGTCCGGTTCACCAAGTCGGACAAGATCAACCGGGACGCCCTGGCCCGGATCCTGGCCGATCTCAACCGGCGGTTCGTCGCAGGCGAGCGACTGTACGCGGTGTGAGCCGCTGAGCACCCCTGCGGCCGCGCTCGACCCGCCTCGCGCGGTCCGGGCCATCGCGACCCGTGAGCGACTCGGCGCCGCCCAAGCCGTCTGGCTGAACCAGCTGGGCGGGATGACGTTCGCGTACCCGACCGCGCGACAGTTCGTGAAGTGGGCCCCGCACCATCCCGAGCTCGACCTCGGGGCCGAGGCCGAGCGGATGCGGTGGGCCGGCCGCTTCGTGCGCGTGCCCGAGGTCCTGGAGGTCGGTGCCGACGACGACGGCTCGTGGCTGCGGACGGTCGCCCTGTCGGGCCGGTCAGCGGTGGACCCGTACTGGCTGCGCCGACCTCGGGTCGCCGCCCGGGCGATCGGGTCGGGACTACGGCTCCTGCACGACCGACTGCCAGTGACCGACTGCCCCTTCTCCTGGACAGTCGAGACCCGGGTGGCGTGGGCGGCGGAGTCGGACCGGGACGCGCTGCTACGCGACGCTCCGTCCGTGGACCGGCTGGTGGTCTGCCACGCCGACGCCTGCGCACCCAACACGCTGCTCGACGACCGCGGTCAGCCGGCCGGCCACGTCGACCTGGTACGCCTCGGGGTCGCCGACCGGTGGGCCGACCTGGCCATCGCCACCTACAGCCTGGCCTGGAACTTCCCTCGGGCGGAGGAGGACGAACTGCTGGACGCGTACGGTATCGACCGCGACGAGGAGCGGATCACCTACTACCGCCGGCTCTGGGACGCGACGTAACTTGGTCGCTCGCGCCCGTCGCTCTAACCGTCGATGTGGTCAGACGACCTCGTGCAGCCAGCGCACGGGCGCCCCGTCCCCGGCATACCGGAAAGGCTCCAGTTCGGAGTCCCACTCGGTGCCGAGCAGTCCGTCCAGCGCCCGGCTCAGGTCGCCGCCGCCGAGCGAGGCCAGGGCCATGGCGTGCTTGAGCCGGTCCTCCGGCACCATGATGTCGCCGTGCAGCCCGGTCACGGCGTGGAAGATCCCGAGGCTGGGGGTGTAGGAGTAGCGGGCGCCCTCGGTCTTCGCCGTCGGCTCCTCGGTCACCTCGAACCGGACCTTCTGCCAGCCCTTGAGCGCGCTGGCCAGCCGGGCGGCGGTCCCAACGGGGCCGCTCCAGCTGTACTCGGTGCGGTAGGCGGAGCGCTCGACCGGCTGGGGGATCCAGTCCAGGCGTACGGGAACGCCGAAGACTCCGCCGACCGCCCAGTCGATATGTGGGCAGAGGGCGGACGGCGCGGAGTGGACGAACAGAACTCCACGAGTCGTACTCATGAACGATCCTCCATCGGCGGTGCCACCAGCAGTCGTGAGAACTGCCTTCCCCAGCATCCTCACGACGGGCCCGCACCCGGCGGATCGACTCAGTTGTGCCTCCCATTGTGCACCATGAACCGGTCCTGATGATCAACGACCTACAGTGTCGCCATGCCGACAGCGGACTACGGGACCTGGGCGTCCCCGATCAGCGTCGACGCCCTGGTCTCGACGGCCGTAGGGCTGTCCGGCGTCCGGATCGACGGCGACCATCTCTACTGGCTGGAGGCCCACGCTGACCAGGGCGGCCGCATCGGACTGTGGCGGCGGCCGCTGGCCGGAGGCCGGGCGCTCGAGCTCACCCCGGCCCCGGCGTACGTCCGCAGCCGCGTCTACGAGTACGGCGGCGGGGAGTACGCGGTCCGCGACGGAGTGCTGGTCTACACCGACTTTCGCGACGGCCGGGTCTACCGGGTCACTGACGGCGAACCAGAGCCCATCACCCCGGCTGGCTCCTGGCGCTTCGGCGGCCTCCGGCTGCACCCGGACCGGGGCCGGGTGCTGGCTGTGCGGGAGAACCATTCCGGCGGCGGCGAGCCGGTCCACACGATCGTCGGTCTGGACCTGTCCGGACCCAACGCCGACGGCGGCACAGTGCTGTGCGCCGGCGCTGACTTCTACGGCGCTCCCGAGCTCTCCGCCACCGGCGGGTTCGCCTGGACCGAGTGGAACCACCCGGACATGCCTTGGGACGCCAGCACGGTCATGGTCGGATCCCTGGGGCCGGACGGGGTGACCGGTGGGAGGGCGGTGGCCGGCGGGCCCGGTGAGTCGGCGATGCAGCCGCGCTGGCTCGGCGACCGGCTGGTCCTGCTGTCGGACCGGACCGGCTGGTGGAACCTCTATCGGGTGGACGGCACTGGACTGCGGCCGCTGCACTCCGAGGACGCCGAGTTCGGCACGCCGCAGTGGACGCTCGGCCAGTCCCCGTACGCGGTGCTGGACGACGACCACCTCTTGTGCTCGGTCAACCGCAGCGGCCAGCAGTCCCTCGCGATCCTCACGGTTTCGACCGGCGACCTGGTCGAGGTCGCCGACACCGGCATCGCGGACCATGCGATCGCGACGGGAGGGGGACGGGCGGCGGCGGTCCTGGCCCACCGGGATCGGGCACCGGAGGTCTGCCTGCTCGATGTTGGCACCCGGACCTGGAGCACGGTGCGCAGCGCGGCGCCGACGACGCTGCCGCCCGAGGCGGTTTCGGTCGCCGAGCCAGTGACCTGGCCGAGCGCGGAGGGCCCGGTGCACGGCTGGCTCTACCCGCCGACGAACCCGGACTACACCGCACCGGCGAACCGCCGACCGCCGCTGCTGGTCCTCTCCCACGGTGGCCCGACCGGTTTCGCCAGCGGCGCGTTCATCCTCGGCTACCAGTTCTGGACCAGCCGGGGCTACGCGATCCTCGATGTCAACTACGGCGGGAGTGCCGGCTTCGGACGCGCGTACCGGGAGCGGCTGCGGGGCCGGTGGGGCATTGTCGACACCCAGGACTGCATCGGCGGCGCGGAGGCCATGGTCGAGCAGGGCCGGGCTGACCGGGAGCGGCTGGTCATCCGCGGCGGCAGCGCCGGCGGTTACACCACGCTCTGCGCGCTGACCAGCTGTGCGGTCTTCGCCGCCGGGATCAGCCTGTACGGGGTGGCTGACCTCGAGGCGATGGCCAAGGACACCCACAAGTTCGAGTCGCGCTACCTGGACGGGCTGGTCGGGCCGTATCCGGAGGCTAGGGACACCTATCTCGAGCGTTCGCCGATCAACCACACCGACCGCATCCAGGCGCCGATCCTGCTGCTGCAGGGAACCGAGGACCGGGTGGTACCGCCCGCCCAGACCGAGGAGATGGCCGCCGCCGCGCGGGCGAAGGGTCTACCGGTAGCGATGATCATGTACGCGGGGGAAGGCCACGGCTTCCGCAAGGCGGAGACGATCATCTCGGCGACGCAGGCCCAGGTCTACTTCCTGGGCCGGGTGCTCGGCTTCACCCCGGCCGACGACGTGCCGCCGATCCCCATCGACAACCTGCCTGACTGACGTAAGCGTCCGTCATCGGCGCGGGCCGAAGATCGCCTCCCCCACCCGCACCGTCGTCGCGCCGTAGGCGATGGCCAGCTCGAAATCGCCAGACATGCCCATCGACAGCTCGTGGCAACTACCGGGCACCCCGGCAGCCCGAAGCTCGCCCTGCAGAGTGCGCATCCGGTCGAAGCAGGCGGCCACGGCGTCCTGGTCGGCAGAGAACACCGCGAGGGTCATCAGACCCCGGATCCGGAGCGCCCCGAATCGGGCCAGGTCGCGGGCGAACGGCTCGACCTGCTCGGGCGGCAGCCCGAACTTCTGCGGCTCGTTCGAGGAGTTGACCTGGATGTAGACATCGAGCTCACGGCCGGTGTCGTGCAGCCGCCGGTTCAACGCCTCGGCGACCTTGACCGAGTCCAGGGCGTGGAACTCTCGGACGAAGCCGGCCACCTCCTTCGCCTTGTTGGTCTGCAGATGCCCGATCATCGCCCACACGAGGTCCGGGTGCGCCAACAGGGCCTCCGACTTCTCGACCGCCTCCTGCACCCGGTTCTCCCCGAACAGTCGCAGACCGGCGTCGTACGCCTCGCGCACCACCTCGGCGCTCTGGGTCTTGCTGACCGCCATCAGCCGCACCTCGGCCGGGTCCCGGCCGGCCCGGTCGCATGCGGCGTCGATCCGCTGGCGAACGCGCGCCACGTTCTCCGCTAGCTGCCCCATGACGTGGAGGCTAGCGGGCGGTTCCGCCGGCCAGATGCTCGGCGAGCGAGATCGCCCGCCGACCGGTCAGCCGCTCGACGTGGTCGGTGACCACGTCCAACTGGCCCGCGGCGATCGCGGTGTAGGTGGTCACCCAGGCCTCGACCTGCCAATCCGGGGCGTTGTAGCTGGCCCGCGAGGCGTACGCCTCCGCCAGCGTCTCGTTGTGGAACCGGAACGGCCGGCCCCGCGCGGTGGTGAGCCGCTCGGCCGCCTCGGTCAGGGTCAGCGACTCCGGCCCGGTGAGCGTGTAGGTCGTCCCCGCGTGCGCCTCCGGGTCGAGCAACACCGCCGTCGCCGACCGCGCCACGTCGGCCCGCGCCACCATCCCGACCCGCCCGTCGTCCGCCGGACCGGCGATCACGCCCTGCTCGCCGGCGAACAGCTCCATGAAGTCCAGGTAGAAGTTGTCCCGCAGGAAGGTGTACGCCATCCCGCCGGCAATGATCCGCTGCTCGGTCGCGTAGTGGTCGCGGACCAGGGTGAAGATCGCGTCCGGCGCAGCGTTGACGAACGAGGTGTAGACGATCTGGCGTACGCCGGCGGCCGCCGCCGCGTCCACGAAGGTGAAGTGCTGGTCCAGCCGGTCGGCACTCTCCGACCCCGACACCATGAACAGCGTCTCGACCCCCTGGAGCGCCGCCTCCGCCGCGGGCCGGTCGCCATAGCTGCACCCGCGTACGACGGCCCCGGTCAGCTCGGGCGCCCGCTCCGGAGACCGCACGACCAGCCGCTGCTCCACCCCCCGCTCGGCCAGCGACCGCGCCACCGCCCCACCCACATGTCCCGTCGCCCCGGTCACCGCCAACTTCGGCAATTCAGTCACCCTGCTATCCAACATCCCCCTTATGGACGGCCGACACATCCTCATCAACTGAGCGCCGTCCGATGGGCTGCCAGCATGCCGCCGCGTCACCAAGGGACTCGCCTACACGCCTCGGCGGACCGGGCTGAGCGTTCCGGATCGGGCGTCCGTCAGCGCTACGGCCAGCGGGCGCCAAGGCTGATGAGCCCGAGCGAGGCGAGGATGGCGAACGCCAGCCCAAAACCGGCGTAGCGCGAGGTGACCTCGCGATCGACCTTCTCCTTGCCGACCGAGCTGCCGATATCCGCGTACACATCCTTCAGCTCCCCGGCCGACGTCGCCGTATACGCCTCGCCGCCGGAGATCCGGGCGATCCGCTCCAGCTCGTCCCGGTCGACGGGCACGGGCTCCCGACGGCCGCCGATCTCGATGTACCCGTTGGCGGTGCCGTAGGCGATGGTGTAGATCGGCACGTTCTGGGCCCGGGCGGCCTGGGCGGCCTCGTCGGAGGGGCGGCCCACCTGGGTCTTGCCGTCGCTGAGCAGCACGATTCGGGCCGGCACCACCGCGCGGGGGTTGTCCGGATCCGGCGGCACCTGGGCCAGCGCGGCCAGCGAGGCATAGATGCCGTCACCGATTGCGGTCGACGGTGCCGGCTGCAGGGCGGCGATCGCCGCGGTCACCGAGCCCTTGTCCAGGGTGGGCGGCACCACGACGGTGGGGCTGCCGGCGAAGGTGACCAGCGCCACATTGAACTTCGGCGGCAGGGCGTTCACGAACTGCACGGCCGCACCCTTGGCCGCGACCAGGCGGTTGGGCTCGACGTCCTCGGCCTCCATGGACAGCGAGATGTCGATTGTCACCACGACGGTGGCCCGCTCCCGCGGTACGGACACCTGGTCCTTGGGCTTGGCGAAGGCCACGGTCAGCGTCAGCAGGCTCAGGATGGACAAGCCAACGGCCAGATGCCGGAGCCACGTCCGGTCGCGCGGGATGACCAGGTCGAACATCGTCCGGCCGAGGTCACGGTTGCGGTTCTTCTTACGCTGCACCAGCCACAGGTACAGACCCACGAGCACCGGAATCAGCAGCAGCAGCCACAGCCGGTTCGGCGCCAGGAAGGAGAGCATCGGGATCATTCAGTCACCTCGACCGGAGAGGAGCGCAGTGTCGGCCCGGATATGCCGCGGAGCGTGGCCGGGCCTGGCGGGAGCACCGGAGCGCAGCGGAGGTGCGGATGGTTGCGACGGAGGCGATCGGAGAGGAGCGTGGCGCCAGGCCTAGGTCCGGTCCCGGACGCCGGCGGAGCGTGGATGGGTCTGGCGGGAGCCCGAGCCTGCGAGGGCGGATGGCTGCGACGGAGGCGTTCGGGACCGGACCTCGGACCAGACACTGCGGGACGATCACGGCCACTTTGCTCCCAAGGAGATGGCTCCGAGGGCGGCGAGCACAGCCAGGGCCAGGCCGTAGCCGGCGAACCGGGAGGTGACCTCGCGGTCGGCCTTCTCGTAGCCGACCGAGGAGCCGATGTTCTCGTAGACCGTCTTGAGCTCCTCCGCCGTCGCCGCGGCGAAGTAGCGGCCGTCGGTGACCTCGGCGATCTCCTTCATGGCCTCGTGGTCCACCGGCACGGGCTCGCGCTTGCCCTC
>OCZS010000229.1_pt1 | contig 18238 bp, 15 predicted proteins | sample 1539071 | NCBI WGS metagenome assembly OCZS01 (sample SAMEA3113584, study PRJEB22503) | soil metagenome
GGGCATCGTATGGGTTCCCCGAGGGCTGCGTTCCCCCGCCGTGCGTCCCCGGGGAGCGACCCCCAGGTGGCAACGCACCTGTCATGACTGACACGCTAGGGCAGATCCGCCCCCCACCGTGGCCATCGCCACGAAGTGTTATCGCAACGATGAGGAGCTCGTTTGCCTGAGGGCCACACCCTCCACCGGCTGGCTCACGACCTGACCGAGACGTTCGGCGGTCGGACCGTCTCGGTGACCAGCCCGCAGGGTCGTTTCGCCACCTCCGCCGCGGTCCTGGACCAGACCCACCTGGTCGAGGCGACGGCGCACGGCAAGCATCTGTTCTGCGAGTTCGCCGACGACCGCTTCTTGCACGTCCACCTCGGTCTGATCGGCAAGTTCACGATCGGCCCGGTCGCGCCGCCCTGGGGTGAGGTCCGGGTCCGGATCGCGGCGGACGGACAGGCGGCTGACCTGCGCGGACCGCAGCTGTGCGCGGTGGTCACCCGGACCGAGATCGACGCGACGATGGCCGGGCTGGGCCCGGATCCGTTGCGACCCGACGCCGACCCCGAGCTGGCCTGGCGCCGGATCCGCCGCGCATCCCGTCCGATCGCGGCCCTGCTGATGGACCAGACGATCCTCTCCGGGGTCGGCAACGTCTACCGGGCCGAGGTGCTGTTCCGCAACCGGGTCGATCCCCACCGACCGGGCAACAGGCTGAGCCGGCGAAGCTGGCTGGGCATCTGGAGCGACCTGGTCGCCCTGATGCCCGAGGGCGTACGGGACAACCGGATCGACACGGTTCGCCCCGAGCACACGCCGGAGGCGATGGGCCGGCCGCCGCGGAGCGACGACCACGGCGGCGAGGTCTACGTCTACCGCCGGACCGGGATGCCGTGCTGGGTCTGCGGGGCCAAGGTGCGTACGGAGCTGCTGGCCGGGCGGAACCTGTTCTGGTGCGGCCGGTGCCAGCGCCGGGGCTGAGCTATCGGCTGGGCCGCGGAACCGTGGCGCTGCGGCCCGACGGCTCGATCGAGGCGGTCCGACCGGTCCCGCGCTCGAGCAGCTACCTGGTCGTCGGCGGCCGGGTGCGGGCCCGGGTCGGTGGGGTGGAGGTGCCCTGGTCGGGGCCCACCGTGGCGGCGGACGTCGACGAGGTGGAGTTCGGCTTCACCGCGGCGCGCGGCCTCGGCCTGGTGGTCCGCCACTCGTTCACGGCCGACTGGGTCGTGCGGGTGGCCTTCGTCAGCCACACCCTCGACCCGCTGAGCCTCGTCGCCGAGCTGGCCTGGGAGCCGGCGCCCGAGTGTCCGGCCTGGGCGCTGGCCGCCGGGGCGACCGGCGGGTACGTGGTCCCGGCTCCCGACGGTCACGGTCCGCTGCTCGGCGGCCAGCTGGTGCTCGGCGCCTGCGATGCGGTCTCCGAGCACGCCATCGGGCTGGGCGAGATCGAGCTGGGTCCGCTGGAGCGGCGGGTGGTGCAGTGGCGCTGGGGCTGGTACGCCAACCCGCGGGCGTTCGTGCGGAACCGGTTCGCACATGTGCCTCGGGACCTGGTCCTGGCCGAGAACGAGTCGGCGCGGATCCTGGCCGACGACGACGCGGCGGTGGTGGCACCGGGCGTGGACACCGTGCGGCGTGGTCCGCATCTCGAGCTCTCCGTCACGGGCAGGCACCGGGTGAGCGTCGAGATCCGGTCGCATCGCGGCGTGACGGCGTACGAGATGGAGTGGGTCGAACGGCTCGACGACGGGCTGGCCGAGGTCGGCGACCGGCTGCTGGAGGGACCGCGCTCGCGGGCCGGGGTGGTCCTGCTCGCCGACGTCGACGCCGCCCTGGTGGTCCAATACCTGCTCGTCCACGGTCGGCTGGGGAACCCTGACCAGGCCGATGACGCGCTCGGCCTGTTCGTCGCTCGGGCGGCCGGGTCGGAGGCCGTGGACGGCCGCGGAGTGAGCCTGCTCTGCGGCGAGTTCGAGCGGACCGGCGATCCCGACCTACTCGAGGACGCGACCGCGAGCCTGGTGACGCTCGATCGACCGGTGCCCGGGCTCGGCCTGGCCGCGGCCCAGGTCTGCGTCGCCCGGCTGACCCAGGGCCAGTCGCTCGATCCGGTACTGACCCAGCTGGAGCGGGTGGCGAAGGCGACGGCCGAGGCTGACCTCGACGACCTCGCCACCAGTCTCGAGCTCCGGTTGACGACCGCTCCGCGCGGGGATGGCGGCGATCCCGACCGGCGGCGGACGGTCGAGGTCGGCGTACGCCGGATCGGAGCCGCGCTCGGCGCCGGGCTGCCCGGACGGCCGGTGCGGCCGCTGCCGGTGGACCGGCAGGCGTACCTCGCCGTGGTGCTCGGTCTGTTGCCGGAGGCGCTCGGTGCGCGGGCCCGGCCCGACTGGGGCGTGCGCCCGCACGAAGTCGCCCGGGCGGCTTCGGCGCAGGTACTCGCGCGACTGGCCGGGCAGGCCCCCCGCGCGGCGCACAGCTGGCTGATCATGGGAGCCCGCCTGGCGTGATGAGATGGGGAGCCAGAGGAGGATCGCCGTGACCGAGGGCCCGCCGCCGGAGCCCGCGCCGACCGCGCTGGTGGCCGAGCTGTGGTTCGAGCGCGCGCCGGACCTGTCCGATCCTCAGCTGCTGGAGGCGCTGCGGGCGCTGTCACCGGACGCCGAGGCCCAGCAGGACTCGCTCACGGTCCCGTACGGCAACCTGGGCGGCAACGGTCGGGTGGACAGCGGTCCGGCTCCGCTGGTCACGGCCGTCATGCCATCGAGCCCGCTGGGGGAGTCGGGCAAGCAGCGGCCGGACGTGCGCCAGACCTGGGACTGGGAGGGCGCCGAGGAGGCCGTCGCCCGGGCCAACGCCGGGGTGCTGGTCACCGAGCTGCTGGTCGCCGGCTGGTCGCCGCAGGACCGGGTGAACGCGCTGACCCGGGTGGTGGTCGCGCTGGCGCGATGGTCCCCACCCGTGGCGGTCTCCTGGCCGCACAGCCAGAAGGTGAGCGACCCGGAGACGCTGGCGCCCGACGGCCTGGACGGAATCGTGAACGTGCGGTTCTTCACCGTGGCCGGGGACGACGAGGCGATGGTGCTGGACACGCTTGGGCTGCACGTCTTCGGCCTGCCGGATCTGCAGTGCCACTTCCGGGACCGGGATCCGGGCGAGATCGCCGGACTGCTGTACGCGACGGCGCTCTACGTCTTCGACTCCGGCGATGTCATCGCCGACGGCAACACGATCTCCGGGCCGTCGGATGACGAGCGCTTCGTCTGCCGTCGTGAGACCTCGCTGCTCCAACCGACCCGACTGGTGTTGGATGTCGACCTTGGCGACCCGTACGCCGCGGGCGCGCGCGACCGCTAAGCGCTTGTCACCCTTCCCACTCCGCGGCAGTTCCCTTGACTCCGCGGCCTCAGCAACGGCCGCTGAGTGCCCGTAAGGGCCGCGGAGTGGAAGCCGGGCCGCGTCAGTCCTCCGTCGTCCTGACGGTGCGGCGGACGGACAGCAGCTCCATCTCCGGGCGGTAGGCGACCAGCCGCTCTACCGAGTCCAGGATCTCGACCAGATGGGCCCGGTCGGGGCTGACCACCGCCACGCCGACGCCCGCCCGACGGTGCAGGTGGAGGTGGTCGACCTCGGCGACGCTGACCTCGAAGCGCTTGCGCACCTCGGCGATCAGCGGCCGCACCAGCGACCGCTTCTCCTTCAGTGACTGCACGTCACCGAGCAACAGGTCGAACTCCAGCGCTCCCACCCACATCGACACACGGGCGATCCTAGAAGTCGACGGCGATCCGGGTGGCCCAAAAAGGTCTGGGGTCTGACCATTGACAGGCGCTTCCGGGCCCCGCCAAACTGCTGCCACCGCACACCGGCGTGTTCGACTCGGGGGACAGGAACACCGCTATGACGACCGACCAGCATCTCGATGACGACTCCAGAGCTCTGGCTGAGCTCGGCTACACCCAGGAGCTCCGCCGCGGCATGTCGGCGTTCTCCAACTTCGCCATCTCGTTCTCGATCATCTCGATCCTGGCGGGGTGCATCACCTCCTACAAGATCGCGCTGATCTCCGGCGGGCCCTCCGCGTTGACCCTGGGCTGGCTGCTCGTCGGGCTGATGGTGCTCGCCGTCGCCCTGGCCATGGCCGAGGTCTGCTCCCGCTACCCGACCGCCGGCGGCCTGTACTTCTGGGCCGGTCGGCTGGCCAGGCGCAACAAGCGCCAGTGGGCGTGGTTCGTCGGCTGGTTCAACTTCATGGGCGAGGTTGCGGTGACCGCGGCCATCGACTTCGGCTGCGCCTCGACCTGGATGGCCTTCGCCAGCCTCATGGGCTGGGTCGAGGAGGTCACCCCGGCCAAGATCTTCGTCACCTTCGTGATCATCATCATCGCGCACGCGCTGCTGAACACCTTCGGCGTGAAGCTGGTGGGCTTCCTCTCCAACGTGTCGGCCTGGTGGCACGTGGCCGGTGTGTTGATCATCGTCGCGGTGCTGTGGATCCTGCCCGAGCGGCACCAGTCGGTGTCCTTCACCTTGACCGGGTTCCACAACGAGACCGGCTGGACCAACCTGGCGTACGTGTTCTTGATGGGTCTGCTGATGGCCCAGTACACGTTCACCGGATACGACGCCTCGGCGCACGTCTCCGAGGAGACGAAGAACGCCTCCCGCGCCGCGCCCCGCGGCATCGTGATGAGCGTGCTGGTCTCCCTGATCGGTGGCCTCATCCTGCTCTACTCGATCACCGCCGCCATCCCGGACGGTTCCGAAGAGGGGCTGACCACGCTGGCCGGATCGGAGACCGGCCTGCCGCCGGCACAGATCTTCCTCGACTCACTGGGGCCGGACGTGGCGAAGTTCTGCCTGTTCATCGTCTGCGTCGCCCAGTTCCTCTGCGGCATGGCTTCGGTGACCGCCAACTCGCGCATGACCTACGCGTTCTCCCGCGACAACGCCCTGCCCGGCTCGCGGATCTGGGCCAGGGTCAACCCGAAGACCGGCACCCCCACCAACTCCATCTGGCTCTGCGTGGTGCTGTCCATCCTCCTCGCCTCGCCGGCCCTGATCTCCTCGGTGGCCTACCTCGCCGTGACCTCGATCGCCGTGATCGGCCTCTACATCGCCTACGTCGCGCCGGTCCTGCTGCGCCGGATCCGATCCGACTTCGAGCCCGGCCCGTGGAATCTGGGCCGGTGGAGTGCGCCGATCGGCTGGATCGCGGTCACCTGGGTCGCCTTCATCTGCATCCTGTTCGTGCTGCCGCCGGTCTCGCCGGTGGACATCACCACCTTCAACTACGCGCCGATCGCGGTGGTCGTCGTGGTGATCATCGCGGTCGTGGCCTGGCACGCCTGGGGCAAGACGACCTTCATGCACGGCGCCCGGGACGAGCACATGACGAAGGCCCGGGACCAGGTGCTCGACGAGACCTGAGGTGAACACCCGACTCGACCTCGGCGCAACCGTCCTCGGGGCCACCCGCAGCCGGCACGCGTTCGAGGACTGCGTCGAGCGGCTGGCCACGGCCATCCGGCTGGGCGTCTACCCCGACGGCAGCACTCTGCCACCCGAGCGTGAGCTGTCGGCCCGGATGGGGGTGTCCCGGGCCACCCTGCGGGAGGCCATCGCGGCCCTGCGGACGGCCAACCTGGTCCGCACGACCCGCGGCCGGGCGGGAGGCACCGTCGTCCACCACCGGCCCGTCACCCCCGGGGAGAACGGGGCGGCGACCATGACCACGCCGCGGTCGGTGCTGATGGACTCCCTCGTCTATCGGCGGATCGTGGAGCCGGGAGCCTGCTACCTGGCCGCTTCCCGTCCCCTGACCGAGGAGCAGCGGACGCTGCTCACCGACGCCCACGCGGCCGTTGCCGAGGCCGTCAGTCCGGCCGAGCACCGACAGGCCGACTCCCGGCTGCACCTGGCGATCGCGTCGCTAACCGGGTCCGACCAGCTGCTCGACGCGGTCACCGGCGTCCAGGCGCACCTGCACGAGATGCTCATCGCCATCCCGGTGCTGCCGGTCAACATCACCCATTCGAGCCGTCAGCACGCCGACATCGTCTCCGCGATCTTGAAGGGCAACGCTCGCCGCGCCCGGGCGACAATGGAGAACCACTGCGACGACACCGCGGCCCTGCTCCGGGGGCTGCTCGGGTGAGAGCGGAACCGACGATGAACGAGTTACGTAACGATCGGCACCTGAGCGTGCACGACCTGCGGCGACGCATCAACGAGGGCGACATCGACACCGTGGTCGTCGCCTTCACCGACATGCAGGGCCGCCTGCAGGGCAAGCGGATGCACGCGGTCTACTTCGCCGAGCACGTGCTCGAGCACGGCACCGAGGGCTGCAACTACCTGCTGGCCGTGGACATCGACATGAACACCGTGGACGGCTACGCGATCTCGTCCTGGGACCGCGGCTACGGCGACTTCGAGTTCCAGCTCGACCTGCAGACGATCCGGCTGCTGCCGCACCAGCCGGGGGCGGCGATGGTGCAGTGCGACCTGGTCTGGCTGGACCATAGCCCGGTGCGGCAGTCGCCGCGGACGATCCTGCAGGCTCAGCTGGACCGGGTCGCCGACCGCGGCCTGGTCGCCCTGGCCGGCACCGAGCTTGAGTTCATCGCATTTCACACCAGTTATGAGGACGCCGCCCGCCAGCGCTACCACGACCTGGTGCCGGTCAACGCGTACAACGTCGACTACTCGATCCTCGGCGGCGCCCGGGCCGAGCCGCTGCTGCGGGAGATCCGCAACACCATGTACGCCGCCGGGATGGACGTCGAGTCGGCCAAGGGCGAGTGCAACTTCGGCCAGCACGAGATCGGCTTCCTGTACGCCGATGCGCTGACCACCGCGGACAACCATGCCGTGTACAAGACGGTGGCCAAGGAGATCGCCGCCCAGCAGGGCCGGTCGATCACCTTCCTGGCCAAGTACAACGAGCGCGAGGGCAGCTCCTGCCACATCCACCTGTCGCTCCGCGGCGCCGACGGATCGACCGTGTTCTGGTCGTCGGATCGTCCCGACGAAGGAGGGCTTGATCCGACGGAACAAGCGGAGGGTGAGCGCTCGCGCTCTCCACGCTCTTCGCCGCGAAGCGGCAGTCGCTCGCGACTGTACGACCACTTCGTGGCCGGGCTGCTGGCCACCATGACCGACTTCACCCTGCTGTACGCCCCCAACGTCAACTCCTACAAACGGTTCACCCCCGGCAGCTTCGCCCCGACCACGGTCGCCTGGGGCACTGACAACCGGACCTGCGCGGTCCGGCTGGTCGGGCAGGGGTCCAGCGCCCGGCTGGAGAACCGGGTCCCGGGCGCCGATGTGAACCCCTACCTCGCGCTGGCGGCAATGCTGGCCGGCGGGCTGCACGGCATCGAGAACGAGCTCGAGCTCGGACCGGAGCTGACCGGCAACGCGTACGCCTCTGGCCTGCCCACCGTGCCAAGGACATTGCGGGACGCCCGGGAGGCCTGGTCCGGCTCGGCCGTCGCCCGGGCTGCGTTCGGCCACGACGTGGTCGACCACTACACCAACATGGCCGATGTCGAGCTGGCCGCCTTCGACGCCGCCGTGACCGACTGGGAGCTGCACCGCGGCTTCGAGCGGATGTGATCCGATGACCACCACGCTTGATCGAGGCAAGGGGGACGACCCCCTTGGACCCCCGAGAAAGACCACCGTGATCAACCCGGCCACCGAGCAGCCGGTGGCCGAGGTCGAGCCGGCCGACGTGGCCCGGACCGACGCGCTGATCGAGGCCGCGGCGGATGCCTTCCCCGCCTGGCGGGATGTCGCGCCGGGGGAGCGGGCCCGGAGGCTGCGCCGGTTCGCCGACGTGGTCGATGCCCACGGCGAGGAGCTCGCCCAGCTCGAGGTGCGCAACTCCGGGCACACGATCGGTAACGCGCGCTGGGAGGCGGGCAACGTCCGCGACGTCCTGCACTACTACGCCGCAGCGCCGGAGCGGATGTTCGGCCGGCAGATCCCGGTGGCGGACGGGGTGGACATCACCTTCCGCGAACCACTCGGGGTGGTCGGGGTGATCGTGCCCTGGAACTTCCCGATGCCCATCGCGGGCTGGGGCTTCGCACCCGCGCTGGCGGCCGGCAACACCGTGGTGCTCAAGCCCGCCGAGCTAACCCCGCTGACCGCGATCCGGCTGGCCGAGCTCGGCCGGGACGCGGGTCTGCCCGAAGGTGTGTTCACCGTCATCCCGGGCCGCGGCTCAGTGGTCGGCGAGCGCTTCGTCAGCCACCCCGCCGTGCGCAAGATCTGCTTCACCGGGTCCACCGAGATCGGCAAGCAGATCATGCGCGGCTGCGCCGACCAGGTGAAGCGGTGCACCCTGGAGCTCGGTGGCAAGAGCGCGAACGTGATCTTCGCCGACGCCGACATCGCCGCCGCGGCGGCCAGCGCCCCGTACGCGGTGTTCGACAACGCCGGCCAGGACTGCTGCGCGCGGTCGCGGATCCTGGTCCAGGCCAGCGTGCTGGAGGAGTTCCTCGACGGTCTAGAGCGTTCTGTGCAGGCGCTGGTCGTGACCGACCCCACGGACGAGGCCGCCGAGATGGGCCCCCTGATCTCGGTGGGCCAGCGCAGTCGGGTGCAGGGGTATCTGGACGAGGTCGAGGTGGCCTTTCGCGGTAGCGCGCCGAGCGGGCCGGGATACTGGCTCCCCCCGTCGGTGGTGCTGGCCGACTCGCCGGAGCAGCGGATCTGGCGGGAGGAGGTGTTCGGTCCGGTGGTGGCGGTGCTGCCGTTCGCCGACGATGCCGAGGCTGTGGCCATGGCCAACGACAGCGACTACGGCCTGTCCGGCTCGGTCTTCACCGCAGACCTCAGCCGCGCTCTGCGGGTGTCCCGGGCCATCCAGTCCGGGAACCTGAGCATCAACTCCCACTCCTCGGTTCGGTACTGGACGCCGTTTGGGGGGTACAAGCAGTCCGGGCTGGGTCGGGAGCTCGGGCCGGACGCCCCCAACGCCTTCACCGAGGAGAAGAACGTGTTCTTTGCCACTCCGCCCCTGGCGGGCCCCGCATGACCGGCCGCGTCGCCGGCCGGATCGCCGTCGTGACCGGCGGATGCTCCGGAATCGGCCTGGCCAGCGTGCGTCGGCTCGCGGGCGAGGGGGCGACGGTGGTGATCGGCGATGTCGACGAGGCCCGGGGGCCGGACGTCGCCGACGAGGTCGGCGGCCTGTTCCGGCGCACCGACGTGACCAGCGAGGACGACGTACGCGGACTGTTCGCGAGCACACGCGAGACCTACGGGTCGGTGGACGTCGCGTTCAACAACGCCGGCATCTCGCCACCCGACGACGACTCGATCCTGACCACCGAGCTGGGCGCCTGGCGCCGGGTCCAGGAGGTCAACCTGACCAGCGTCTACCTGTGCTGCCGAGCCGCGCTGCCCTACATGATCGAGCAGGGTCGGGGGTCGATCATCAACACGGCGTCGTTCGTGGCGGTGATGGGCGCGGCGACGTCCCAGATCTCCTACTCGGCGTCCAAGGGCGGGGTGCTGAGCCTGAGCCGGGAGCTGGGGGTGCAGTTCGCCCGGCAGGGGATCCGGGTCAACGCGCTCTGCCCGGGCCCGGTCAACACCCCGATGCTGACCGAGCTGTTCGCCTCCGATCCGGAGCGGGCGGCACGCCGGCTGGTGCACATCCCGCTGGGCCGGTTCGCCGAGGCGGAGGAAATTGCCAACGCCGTACTCTTCCTGGCCTCCGATGAGTCGAGCTTCGTCACGGCCAGCACCTTCCTGGTCGACGGTGGAATCAGTGCTGCTTACGTCACGCCGGTTTAGCGGCAAGGGGCGATCCCTTGAACCCCCGCGCCGTGCACGACTACACACGCGACCACGGCCATAGATAATGGTGTCCATGACGGCACGGCCGGTGATTGGTTTGAGCACCTATCGCGAGCAGGCGGCGTGGACGGTGTGGAACATGCCGGCCGACCTGCTCCCGTCGGTCTACACCCGCTCGGTCGAGGCGGCCGGCGCCGTCGTCATGCTGCTGCCACCGCAGGTCGACGGGGCCGCGGACCTGGTGGCTCGGCTGGACGGCCTGATCATCTCCGGCGGGCCCGACGTCGACCCGGAGCGCTACGGCCAGAAGCGCGGACCGCGTACGGTGCGGGTCCGCCGGGACCGGGACGCCTGGGAGCTCGCCCTGCTCGATGCGGCGGAGACGGCCGGGCTGCCCACCCTCGGCATCTGCCGGGGCATGCAGCTGATGGCCGTCCGCACCGGGGGCAAGCTGGAGCAGCACCTCCCCGACGTGGTCGGCCACGACGAGCACGCTCCCGACTCCAGCTCCTACGGGTGGACGGCGATCCGTACGGCGCAGAACTCGCTGGTCCGCCAGCTCGTCGGAGACAACCTGCAGGTCAGCTGCCACCATCACCAGGCGGTAGTCACCCACCCGGGGTTCAAGCCCACCGCTCGGGCCGCCGACGGGACGATCGAGGCCATGGAGGACCCCGAGCGGCCGTTCTGGCTCGGGGTGCAGTGGCATCCGGAGAGCGGCGACGACCACGGGCTGTTCCTCGGCCTGGCCGAGGCCGCCGCGCGCCTGCGGATCACCGCGTAGTCACAACGGGTCCGCTCGGCGGAGGGTGGGGTCGTCGGCGGCAAAGGTCCGGACCGGGCCCGGCGGGGTGTCTCGGGTCTCGAAGCGGACCGTGACCCGGCCGAGTCCGGCGCCCCAGACCCAACCACGACCGTGCTTGTCGTGCTCGACGTCGAACCCCGGGCGCCAGTCCGGGGTGGTGGCGGTCTCGACCTGCGCGGTCTCGTGCTCCATGGCGTCGTCCGACTCCACCTCCACCGTGTCCTCGAACAGCTCCGCCTGCCGAAGATCGGTGAGTCCGGCCACGCCCACGCCGAGCAGCCGCACGCCGCCGGCGACGTTCACCGCGCTGAGCAGACTCACCGCTACCGTCCCGATGGTCTCGGCCGCATCGGTGGCACTGGTCAGGGTCCGGGAGCGGGTGTAGGTGGCGAAGTCGGGCAGCCGGACCTTGATCGACACCGTGCGTCCGAACAGTCCCGCCGCGCTCAGCCGGGTGGCCACCTGCCGTGCCTGTCGCAGCAGGACGGCGCGCTGCTCGTCCGCGTCGCTGACATCGGTCTCGAACGTGTCCTCGGCCGAGATCGACTTCGTCTCCCGTTCCGGCTCGACGAGCCGGTCGTCGCGCGCGTTCGCCAGCTCGACCAGTCCGTGCGCCTGCGCCTTGCCGACGATCTGGGCCAGCTCGTCGCTCGCGTACGCCTGCAGGTCGGCCACGGTGCGGATGCCGATCCGCTCCAGCTTGGCCCTGGTCACCGGCCCGACCCCGGGAATCACCCCGACCGGCATCGGGCCGAGCAGCGCCACCTCGGTGCCCGGCTCGACGATCCGCAGGCCGTTCGGCTTGGCCAGCTCGGTCGCCACCTTCGCCATGAACTTCGACGTCGCGACGCCCACCGAGGCGGTCAGCCCCCCGGTGGCCGCCGCCACCTGCTCCTTGAGCTCGGCCACCCGGGCGGTGATCTCGTCGGGGCTGAACTCCAGCGGCCGCGGCGCCGCGCGCAGGTCGACGAACGCCTCGTCCAGGCTCAGCGGCTCGACCAGCGGCGACAGCTCCCGCAGCAGCCTCATCACCTGGTCACTGGCCGCGCGGTAGGCCGCGAACCGGCCGGCCAGGAAGGCCGCGTGCGGGCAGCGCCGCCGCGCCTCGTGCGCGGGCATGGCCGAGCGCACTCCGAAGACCCGGGCCTCGTACGACGCCGTCGCGACCACGCCCCGCTGACCGATCCCGCCGACCACCACCGGTTTCCCACGCAGCGACGGCTTGTCGCGCTGCTCGACCGACGCGAAGAAGGCGTCGAGGTCCAGATGCAGGACCGAGGCCTCCCTTCGCACGCCCTATTCTGACCATCGGTCCTACGGTCCCCGGAAGTTTCCCAGGTACACCCGGGAAACTGGCACTTCACCTACCAAGTTTCGCGGGCACAGTGCCGGTTTCCCGGGTGTACGTGCGAAACCGCGGGGCCGTCAGCCCCGCCCCGTATGCGGGGTCGTCCGCGCCGGCCCGGGCCGTCCCGAGCAGCAGCACCGGCACGGCCAGCACGAGGGCCAGGGCCAGTCGAATCACCCGGCGGTGAAGTGTGCTCCTGGGAAAGATCACCTCTCACCCCGAGCGTGGGCAGTGTGCTGGGCAACGCGGACGGTTGCAACCAGGCTGGCCGGGGTAAGGGGTTCACCGGAAGACGCGCGGCGTCCTCCACTAACCTGGGTCCTTCGGGGAAGCTTCCTGTCGGCGCCGACAGGAAGAAGGTGACATCGATATCAGACCGCAGAGGGCACAGGGGACGTAGATGGACATCTGGCCGGGTAAGCCTTACCCGCTGGGCGCGACGTTCGACGGATCGGGAGTCAACTTCGCGCTGTTCTCGGAGGTGGCCGAGCGCGTCGAGCTCTGCCTGATCGACGAGAACAACGCCGAGACCAGGCTCGATCTGATCGAGGTCGACGGCTTCGTCTGGCATGCCTACCTGCCGCGGGTCCAGCCGGGCCAGCGCTACGGCTACCGGGTGTACGGGCCGTACGACCCGGCCAACGGTCACCGCTGCAACCCGCGCAAGCTGCTGCTCGACCCGTACGCCAAGGCGATCGACGGCCAGATCGACGGGGACGAGTCCCTGTTCTCCTACCGTTTCGGCGATCCGAAGGCGTTCAACGACGACGACTCACTGGGCCACACGATGCTCTCGGTGGTCACCAACCCCTACTTCGACTGGGGCCACGACCGGCCGCCGCGGCACGAGTACCACGAGACCGTCTTCTACGAGACGCACGTCAAGGGCCTGACCATGACCCATCCCGGCGTCCCCGATGCCATCCGCGGGACGTACGCGGCGATGGGCCATCCGGCGATCATCGACCACCTGACCTCACTCGGGGTGACGGCGGTCGAGCTGCTGCCGGTGCACCAGTTCGTCAACGACAGCCACCTGGTCGACAAGGGCCTGTCCAACTACTGGGGCTACAACACGATCGGCTTCCTGGCTCCGCACAACGGCTACGCCAGCGGCGGCACCGACGGGGAGCAGACGACCGAGTTCAAGGCGATGGTCAAGGCCCTGCACGAGGCGGACATCGAGGTCATCCTCGACGTGGTCTACAACCACACCGCCGAGGGCAACGAGTTCGGCCCGACGATCGCCTTCCGCGGCATCGACAACGCGGCCTACTACCGGCTGGTGGACGGCGCCAAGGAGCACTACTACGACACCACCGGCACCGGCAACAGCCTGCTGATGCGCAACCCGCACGTACTGCAGCTGATCATGGACTCGCTGCGCTACTGGGTGCTGGAGATGCACGTCGACGGCTTCCGCTTCGACCTCGCCGCGACGCTGGCCCGGCAGTTCCACGAGGTGGACAAGCTGTCGGCGTTCTTCGACATCATCCAGCAGGACCCGGTGATCTCCCAGGTGAAGCTGATCGCCGAGCCGTGGGACCTCGGGGACGGCGGATACCAGGTCGGCAACTTCCCCCCGCTGTGGAGCGAGTGGAACGGCAAGTACCGCGACACCGTGCGCGACTACTGGCGGGGCGAGCCGGCCGCGCTGGCCGAGTTCGCCTCCCGGCTCACCGGGTCCAGCGACCTGTACGCGCATTCCGACCGGCGTCCGACCGCGTCGGTCAACTTCGTGATCGCCCACGACGGGTTCACGCTGCGCGACCTGGTCTCCTACAACTCCAAGCACAACGAGGCCAACGGCGAGGGCGGGAACGACGGCGAGAGCCACAACCGCTCCTGGAACTGCGGCATCGAGGGCGAGACCGACGACCCGGTCATCAACGCGCTGCGGCTACGGCAGCAGCGGAACTTCATCACCACGCTGATGGTCAGCCAGGGCGTGCCGATGCTGGCCCACGGTGACGAGCTCGGCCGCACCCAGCGAGGCAACAACAACGTCTACGCCCAGGACAGCGAGATCTCCTGGGTGAACTGGGACCTCGACGCCGACCAGAAGGAGCTGCTCGCCTTCACCTCCGGGGCCATCGCACTCCGTAAGGCCCACCCCGTGCTGCGCCGCCGCCGGTTCTTCGCCGGCGACGCCGCCCACGGCGGCAAGAGCTCGGTGGGGGAGATCGAGTGGCTCCGACCGGACGGGGCTCCGATGGGCGGTGAGGACTGGAACTCCGGGTTCGCCCGCAGTGTGATGGTCTTCCTGAACGGCGACGCGATTCCCGAGCAGGACCAGATGGGCCGGCAGGTGACCGACGACCACTTCCTGCTGCTGTTCAACGCCCACAGTGAGCCGATCCCCTTCACCCTGCCGCCGAAGAGCTTCGGCAACGACTGGCGGGTCCGGCTGGACTCCGCCACCGGTGCGGTGGACCCGGCCCGGGAGAGGCCGTGGCGGGCCCGGTCGAAGCACCAGATCGAGGGGCATTCCATGGTCGTGCTCTCCACCGCGGTCGTGCCGCAGGCCGAGCGGGCCGCCTCCGAGCAGCGGGCCCAGCAGGCCATGGCCCGGGTGGCCAAGGATTCGGCCACGACCGACGGGCCGAGACATGTTCCAGCGTGACCGACGACGTAGACGACAGGAGACAGCGTGACCCAGGTACCGAACCTTGCCCTCAACAGCGGCCAGACGATTCCCCAGCTCGGCTTCGGAGTGTTCCAGATCGAGCCGGAGGAGACCGCCGAGGCGGTCGGACGGGCGCTCGAGGTGGGCTATCGGCACATCGACACGGCCGAGATGTACCGGAACGAGAAGGGCGTCGGCGAGGGCGTACGGGCCTCCGGCCTGGACCGCAGCGAGGTGTACATCACCAGCAAGCTGAGCAACGCTGCTCATCGGCCCGACGACGCCCGGCGGGCGTTCGACGGCACGCTGGAGGCCCTCGGCTTCGACTACGTCGACCTGTTCCTGATCCACTGGCCGCTGCCCACCCTCTACGACGGCGACTTCGTCTCCACCTGGCAGACGATGGAGGAGTTCTACGCCGACGGTCGGGCCCGCTCGGTCGGCGTCTCCAACTTCCAGGTCCCGCACCTGCGCCGGCTGGCTCAGGAGACCGAGGTGGTCCCGGCGGTCAACCAGATCGAGGTGCACCCGTACTTCGGCAACGAGGAGGTTCGGGCGTACGGGGCGGAGCACGGCATCCTCACCGAGGCGTGGTCGCCGATCGCCCAGGGTGGGGTGCTGAAGGACCCGGCGATCACCGCCATCGCGGAGCGGGTGGACAAGACGGCCGCCCAGGTCACTCTGCGCTGGCACATCCAGCGTGGCGACGTCATCTTCCCGAAGTCGACCACCCCGTCGCGCATCCGGGAGAACTTCGAGCTGTTCGACTTCGAGCTGACCGACGACGACATGACCGCGATCACCGCACTGGACAAGGGCGAGGACGGGCGCATTGGCGGCCACCCGGACACGCTCGACTTCGTACCGTCTTCGTAGTCTGTTCGCTCGCGCATCGCGCCGTGATCCGCCGACTTCGTCGCAGCCCGCGCTCCTCCTCAGTCCGGCGGCGCGCGGTTTCCGACGCTCGCCGATGCGGCCACTGACTGGTCGATAACGAGGGGCCGGGTGACCCCGCCGACCACGGCGGCCACCGCGAGCAGGACGGCCACGACGGTCAGGGCGCGAAGGACACCGATCTCGTTGCCCAGGAACCCGACCAGCGGCGGGCCGGCCAGGAACGCGGTGTAGGCGATCGAGGCCACCACGGCGACCCGGGCCGCGGCCTGCGTCGGATCGTCCGCCGCTGCGCTCATCGACACCGGGAAGCCGAGTGCGGCGCCGGCGCCCCAGAGCACGGCTCCGACCAGAGCAACCGGCAGCAGCGGCGGTGCGAGCACCACCATGACCAGCCCGACCAAGGCGACCAGGGCCGACAGCCGAACCGTGAACACGCGGCCCCGGCGGTCGATCAGGGCCGGCCCGAACCAGCGGCCGGCGGTCATGGCCGCCAGGAAGACGGCGAAGGTCAGGGGTCCGATGACCGGCGCGGCCCCGTAGCCGTCGATCATGGCGACCGCCAGCCAGTCGTTGCCGACGCCCTCGGTGAAGGCCATGCAGAGACCGAAGACCCCGAGCAGCAGGGTCCGCGGTTCGCGCCAGGCGGCGAACGGGTGCGCCGGTTTCTCGGCCGAAGTTTTCTGGGGTGTCGCCGGTTCGGCCTCCCGGGGCAGGAACCCTCGCAGCGCAGTGGCCGGAACGACCGCGACGTTGATGACCGCCACGGCCAGCAGGTGGGCGGTGACGGACACGTCGAGAGCCACGCACGCGGCGCCGCCGAGGGCGCCGAGCACCGTGCCGACGCTGAAGCCGGCGTGGAAGCGGGGCATCAGCGTTCGTCCGAGCCGCTGCTCGACGGCCGCGCCCTCGACGTTCATGGCCACGTCCCAGGTCCCGTTGCCGTAGCCGATCAGGAAAAGACCGACTACGACGGGGAGCGCGCCCACCGGCGTACCGAGGGCCAGCACCACCATGCCCACCGAGAGCACAGTGGCCAGGGCCGCGACCGTCCTGGCTGGCCCGAAGCGGTTCACCACCAGTCCGGCCAGCGGCATCGCGATCACGGCCCCGGCCGCGATCGCCAGCAGGATCAGCCCGAGCTCGGACGGGGTGGCCTGCAGTGCGTCGCGAATCTGGGGGATGCGCGACGCCCAGCTGGCGAAGCCGAAACCGCTACCGATGAACGCGACGTAGACGGCGCGCTGGGCGCGAACTTCGGGACTGGACACAATGCCACGAAACCCTACAGGCTTGGCAGGTGGCTGAGGCCCAGAGCCCGGTGCGTGGGGACGTCATCCCGCTGCTGGCGGCGTACTTCGCGATGAACACCCTGTTCTCGGCGACCCGAGCGGTCGAGCTCGGTGCGCTGCGGTTCGAGCTGCCCGTCTGGTCGAGCGTCGATCCGATCGCGGTCGGCATCACGGTGCTGGCTCTCGGATTGATCTTCGGCCGCAGCTGGAGCCCGCTGCGCACGCTTGGCGTGTGCGCCGGCCTCGGTCTCGTCGTCGGGTCATCGGGCTGGTGACCTGACCTCCCCCTGCTGGCGGCCGCGGTGTGCCGAATCTGTAACCCGGATGACGCGGATTGCGCCTACTTCTTCCGATTAGGGTGAGCCACACCTAGCGGGTTTTGGGAGGACGCGATGGAGGCAGTCGACTGGTCGACCGAGTGGTGGCGGAGCCTGGTCTGGATCTTCGGAGTGTGGGTCCTGGTCCTGGTCGGCTTCACCCTGCTGGTCTGGCTCCTGGTCAGGCGCACCGGCTGGGGTCGGCAGTTCTGGCGGCTGTCCAGCATGTTCTTCATCCCCCACCAGCGCACCTGGCGCGCTTGGCGGCCGCTGCTCACCGTCGCCCTGCTGCTGTTCTTCACCGTGATCTCGGTCCGGTTGGACGTGATCCTGTCGTTCAACAGCAACGCTCTCTACACCGCGATCCAGGAGTTCGACACCGCAACGTTCTGGCGGTCCGTGGGCATCTTCGGCATCCTCGCGACGATCAGCGTGGCCCTGTCCCTGATCTCCTTCTACGTCGGCCAGGCCCAGGTCATCCAGTGGCGCCTGTGGCTGAACCAGCGCATGGTCGGTGACTGGATGATGGGCGCCGCGTACCACCGCGGCCGGTTCGTTCAGGCGCCGGTGGACAACCCGGACCAGCGCATCCAGGCCGACGTGGGCTCGTACGCGGACACCTCCCAGTCGTTGGCCCTCGGCCTGGTCAGCTCGTGCATCTCGCTGGTGTCGTTCAGCGTGATCCTGTGGGGGCTGTCCGGGCCGCTGGAGATCGGCGGCGTGACGATCCCGCGGGGCATGGTCTTTCTCACCTACATCTACGTGATCATCGCCACGGTGTTCGCGATTCGGATCGGCCGACCGCTGATCCGGCTCAGCTTCCTGGCCGAGCGGCTGGCCGCCTCCTACCGTTATGCGCTGGTCCGGGTGCGGGAGAACTCGGAGAACGTCGCCTTCTACCGCGGTGAGCAGGTGGAGAGCGCTGGGCTCATGAGCCGCTTCGCCGCGGTCATCGCCAACACCTGGGCGATCGTGTTCCGCAGCCTGAAGTTCCAGGGCTTCAACCTGGTGGTCAGCCAGATCGCGGTGGTGTTCCCGCTGATCATTCAGGCGCCCCGCTACTTCGCCCGGCAGATCTCCCTGGGTGACGTAACGCAGACGGCCACCGCTTTCGGCAACGTGCAGGGAGCCTTGTCGTTCTTCCGCTTC
>OCZS010000231.1_pt1 | contig 18171 bp, 20 predicted proteins | sample 1539071 | NCBI WGS metagenome assembly OCZS01 (sample SAMEA3113584, study PRJEB22503) | soil metagenome
TTTGCTTTAACAGTTCGTAGATTGATACTGGCTTTTTTATAACAGTTTTAACTCCATTCATAGATGGAAACACCTTTTTTGAACTCGTCGGGATAGATTTCAAAAGCAGAAAGGAAACAGGCAGTAATGCATGGTCGACTTTTTTTTCATTTCTCTGTAAAGTGTAAATCTACTCAAAACTGGCATCCTGATGTCCAAGATTGCAAGGTCTTACACATCTGGTCTGAAAGATTGAAGAGCTTCTTGTTAAGAGCTGCAGGCATCAACCTGCAACCCTTTTAGCTCTAATCCTCGCCGGAGAACCTCGACGATGTCAGGTTCATCATCAACCAAAAGTATCCTATGCTTGTCAGATCTAGCAGGTTCATAGGATGGATGAGGAGATTTCATCTGTAATTGGAACCTATGCATACCAACTACATAAACGTGTGGAGGATTTGCATAACAAAAATTGGTCTGTTGAGGAAAGCGACTACAATCTTAGTATTAAATGCATATTTTAGCCATTACTATCATTTTTAAGCTGATAGCACAAAAATTGAATGCTTGCAGGTAAGAATAAGAATTTCTCCTATAACGCTTTATAAAACGATGGGTCCAGCGAGATTCATAGAAAAGGCTCCAGTATTAGACTCGAGAAATGAACAATACAGAGTACGAGCCAACAGTAGTTATCTCGCAGGTATCCACATGAATAATAGATTGCTGTTGTTGCAATTCAATTGGAACAGTTTCCGTGTGACACCGGCTCCTAGTGTTTAGGTAATTATAAAAATTTTTATCGCTCTACCTTTTTCGCTGTCGCAAGAATTAATGCAAGCAAACTTGATTGAATCAAGTCCATGACGCTAACCAACATTATATTAATAAGACAATGCTTATAATTCAAACGAATGAAAGCGGTGTGACTTGTGATTTGCATTTTGGGGATCTAGATCTCAATCTATTTAGTACCACTCGCCTTTACAGAATCTGCTGATCCACCACCACTACTACTTACATTTATCAGAATATCGCCTGTAGTCTGATCAACCTGTACTGGATAAGATTCTAAATCTTTTGCCCACACCGTTTTAGCCGATACTTTACCATTACGTACATCAAAAAGAGCAAAGTGCCAAGGACATTTAAGGTCATAACCCAAAAGTGTACCTTCCTCTAAAGGGGCTCCTTTATGTGAGCAAACAGCATTCATAGCGTATATTTTGTCTTCAACCATTGCCAGTACGATTCTGTTGCTATCTATTTGAACGCCTAGGAGGCCTCCTTCTCTCAGATCGCTCTTGTTTGCTACCTTTTGGAATTTTGGTGTTTCTACCATATTGAGTAATAAAGCGTCTTCTATATACGCATTTGATTTTCTTGCGAGTTGGTTGCTTCATTAACTCTAAATAAAGGAGATATGTTTTGGTAGCAATCAGTTGGTCTACTGTTATTATTAGCTCTTGAGTTAGCTCTCTACTATAGAGTAGATAAGATAAGGCTTACATCAAGTTTTTTCCTAAGTTCTTTTGACCTATTCCTGACTGTTACTTCTGTTACTCCTGCGGCTTTTGCGATTTGAGCCTGTGTCCTAGGCTTTCTTTCCGCAAGATTTACAATATAGAGGATAGAAGCGGCCATGCTTATTGGATCTTTACCAACTACAAGGTTCTTTTTCTGAGCTTGTTCCATAAGTTCAAGTGCTTTACGCTTTATCTTTTCATCAAAGTTTAGGTTGTTTGCTACTTTTACTATATACTTCCTAGGGTCTATCAGTGGCACCTTAATGTCAAGCTCTGAGATGATACGTCTGTAAGATCTAGCCACCTCTCCAAGCTTTACGTCGCTGATTTGTGATATATCATCAAGGGTCCTTAACACTCCAGACTGTCTTGCAGCAACATATATTGAAGCAGCTAATACAGAACCTATAGTGTCTCCTCGAATAAGACCTCTTTCCTGAGCTTTTCTATATGTATATGCCGCCTTTTCAGTTACGTGATTTGGTAGCCCTAGTCTATCTTTTATTCTAGAGAGCATGGAAAAGGCCTGTTGCAGGTTTCTCTCTGTTGGGGAGTGACTTTGGCTTCTACTGTTCCACATCCGAAGCCTTCCCATTCTCGTTCGAGTAGCGGCGTCAATAACATTGCCTGATGCATCAGTTGCTTCTTTCCCGATCTTTGTAGAAAGTCCCATGTCATGGAATGCAAGCGAACTAGGGGATCCTACCCTTGCCCTGTTCTCCCCCTCTTCAAGGTCAAATGAGCGCCATTCTTTTTGTTGTGACGTTATATTGTCAGAAATAACTTCGCCTGTATCTTTGCGTATCAGCTCGCCAGTATCTGGATCAGTAACTACCAGGTTGGACAAGAAAACGCCTTTTGATTTTTTACTTGTCACAATACAATATGCTAATGAAGCTATTTAATTATAGTAGCAACTCGTTACTTAGTAAATATGTTTAATCTTATTTAGTCAGCGTTAACTAACTTAGAATAAAATCAGAAAAATGTAAATCTTGCTTAGAAATTGCTTGAGTCCCTTGCGGTCCATAGACTATGATGTCGTCCTAAAGGCCGAACAACAGACTAAAAAGGATTTCAGAGGACAGAATTTTCCACCACAATCCGCTTATCTATTTGCAGTACAAAATTGATGGGATAATAATTATCATTCAGGAGCAGGATCACAGAAGAAATCTGAAAGAGAGAAAGAGCCATCAAGAAGCGGTGAGAACATAGATATGGTCAGTAGCCAGCTCGAACGTACTTGGTTTGTCCGTTGCTACCTCAAGCAAGTGCATAAAGGGAATCAAGTTATTTTGATTGTACAAGCCGATTGTACTGGAAGCGGAAAAGCTCTATCACCGCTTTAACATCTTTGGCATTTTGAATCTCATGACTTACCCAGCCAGATTTTGGAATAATGTGATGCGGCATTACATATCTCTCTCTTACAAGTTTCTTACTAACTTTCGCAGGGAACTCTAGATCGGCTATTGAATCTCCGTGTAAGTGACCCATCTCTACTCCATCTACATAAAATATAATGTTTGTAAAATTATGCTCATCTATTGTAACTCCTTTCCAGCTGAGTAATTCTTGAGTTATTGTCTCGCTTGGTGATGGATCCATATGCTAAATTTTCCCTTCGGCACTCTCGTATACTCCATTACAATTATTTCTTTTTTCTGCTTCAGCATATTTCTATATATCTCCTGGTCCATGGTATACAAAAAGCACTGATAACCTTTTGTTTTCTTCCATTATATTGTTTAACAATGCTAGATATCGTGGTAATACGGTTAGACATGAGAATAAAATATAGATATTCAGTGTGCTCACATTGATCAAGAGAATCCAAAAATTCATGGCAATACAAAAGGATGCAAAGAATGTGAGAAAATAGGCTCCAACTGGGCACTTACGTCGCAGCGTAAGCCACTTCCGAAGGGACAATCCCATGGAGGGACAGGCTTAGACAGACTTGAGAGAAAAACTCAAGACAGGAGAGCCAGTCAGCTATATTTCGACAAAAAGGAACAGCAATGGACCTAAATAATTAAGAACAGCAGATGATGTTGATAATATCAATGCCAATTTTAGATATTTTCATTGGAAATAATGTGACAATGGAGATATACGAATATATCAGAACAGAGAGATTACCTTCTTTTCTAAAGTGTCTGGTATGAATCATTAAGTTGAAACTTTTATGTCATGCAAAGACATTGATTGATTATGGCATCAAGAAAAGATGATAAAAAAGATGAAGGTACCACTACAACGAATCCTCAGCAACAAGCAACAGCTGCAGCCTCAGCATCCATTAATAGGGCAATTGAAGAAACAAGGGACAGTATAAAGCGGACAACTGAAGAGACGAGAAGGGAAATACCAAAGTATAGAGAGGCAATGTCCGACTTTCAAAGAGAGACAGTAGATACAACAAAAGAAATGGCAGACAGCTTCCTTGAGTCGCAGAGAGATATTGCTAATTCATTTCAGTCAGCTTGGACTCCCGTAATAACTAACATGATGAACTATTGGTTTCCATACACAAATTTGCCATCAGCAATGGCCGAAGCATACACTCGGACAATTGCTACTATGGCGGAAAGTGTCGTGACTGGAACCAGAATGGCAAATAATATGATGGTGACTAGCATGGAATCTATGAGGACGACAATGGACTCTACAAGAGATAACGTAAGGGATATGACAAGACTGGCATCGAGTAATGCAAGAGCTGGAGAAGAGATCGCCAGAGGCATGACGAGGACTTATTCCTCATTATCATTTACATCAAGGACAGGTTCGACAGAAGAAAGAGAAGAAGGGAGACAAAGACGCTGAGTCTTTCTTTCTTTTACGAGCAATCAACAACCATCCATACAAATTTTTTTCTTTAAAAGAAGCATTATAATAGCTACATTTTCATCTCATAATTATAATTCATATGGCCATTGTCACCTTCAATCAATAATGTCTTTATTTTAAAATTTTGGATGATACCAAAATGGGGACAGGAGAGATCTTGCCTCTAGCATAATGAGCAATAGCATTTGTCGTAAGGCCAAATGTTGAATAACTATCCAGTGGCGAACTTCTTATCAAAGCTCTGTGGATTATCCGTTTCTGAGCTTAATGATAAAAAAGCAGGTTCAGAGCGATTCGAGAGAAAAAACCTTCAAAGAAAGGACTCAACCACATATTGAAAGCTAGCGTTCAGCTAATGTGTTCTATTCTTGCCTCATTTAGTTAAACGGCTCATTGTACGGCTAGATTACTTATGAACTGTTGCTGCTGCTATTATTGGCTCAAGGTAGAGCCTATCATATTGGCAACTTGTTGATTACAAAACATGTAATAGGGATCTTGCCTAATAATATGAACATTAGGGATGTATGAATACAATGATAGGAATATGCAGATAACCATTCATGCTTGGAATACTGAGAAGGATAACAATAGTTTTGACTGTGAGTACAATGAGAAACTAAATCGATATTTTGAGTGTGCTGAGCCCATAGCAAGTTTACTACTAATTGATCCAAAAGCCAGATGGAATCAAGAGCTGGAGAATGTGTTCTTGATAAAATGTGAAAACAGGAACGACTATCAGCATTATGAATATGAGCTTCGTCCTGATTGTTTGTGAGTATGATGCACTGGAGTCTCAGAGATAAGAAATAATACAATTCCTTCTGGCGGCATTTTTAACGTCCTTGCCATAAATACAGTGGATGCAGCTGGCGAAAATCTAAGGATCTATTTTAGAAGGGTAGACATTGTCTCAGACTATTATAACACCCGTGTATTAAAGACATGGGCATTTTACCGGCCCTTTGTGCTACAGCTGCAATTCTATGGGATTTGAAAGAACATCATTGCTTCGTTGCAACGAATGGATTCCCTGTTATTGATTGAGATCATACCATGGATAAGGAAAGGCACGCTTTGTTGCAGAGTGGGAGTTCTTGGGATAGATGAGATAATCAATCTGCGATAACATTTTTGAGACATCTTTAGAGCTGCAGCATGATCGGTATATTCACAAAGTAAAGATGTGCTTGGCAAAAGAGTGGAGGCATCGTGATAATAATAATAATAATATCGTCAAGGCAAAGGATATTTTATTAATCACGATAGCAGTAGCATTACTGATAAGTGCCAAACTATGCACGAGTTTCTGAGGGATAATTTAACACTCAAGTACGGAGAGTGCAAATCATGTGAGAAGAGAAGTCAATTTGCTTGTGTAAGATGTGGCTTTTGCTGGAGCTGTCACTGGAAGCAAGAGCCCTATGCCGAGAATATTCCACGATATCTGTTAAAAGCCGGTATATGATTAAGCAGAAAAACTGCTGTCACATAATTTGAGTCAAGCAATTTCTACAATCTTACGGATGCTCATTTCTGCTCAGGTTTCTACCATCCTGGAGGGCTATTCTAGTATGGTGCTGACTGGTCGTTCAGTACCGCAATTACGACATGAACCCGTTGTATACTGATGCTCTTTACCGCACTTTGGACAATTTTGAACTATTGAGGTTATCATGCTATTATACCGCTGCTCTAGTATAAAGAATTCTCTGTAGTCCTATTTTGTAAGAATAATACTATTATTTTTCGATAATGTTTCTATATGTTTAGCAAGATTGCGCCTCTAAACTATTCAATAACTGTGGTGAAATAGAGATATAGCTGCTTTAACATTTAGATCCTTGCTTCAAATCGAATATGAGCATTACAAGAAGATTTAGCTGTTCTGCTTCATAAAAAGTATTACTGTGTCAAAACCAACGGCATAGTAGGTTATGAGCAAGGCTAACGTATCGTTCTACAAGTTAGTATATCCACGAAGTATTAGAAGTTGTATTCAGCTTTCCCGAATGTCTACTATATTGTAGCAATTGGCTTGATTCTAACACATTATTCTTTATCTATGAGCCTCGTTGAACTCGCACACAAGACTGTCCTTAGTTGCCTGTATCAAACTTCTAAGTTCATTATTATCATCGCTATCCTTAGTTAGTTGGTCTATCCTAATTGGTGATAATCCTAATGATCCAAGTTCTCCCATTAGAAATGATCGCTCATGGCCTTCCGTCGGCAGGTGAAATCTAGACATAGTACTATATACATAGAACTACTATATACAGCAAATAGAAGATTGTTATCGGTTAACGACGCTACTTTAGGGCAGTAACTTAACCTAAGCTAATTGGCTACTTTCCAATACTCAATACTATTGGCAATTCTAATATATGCATCCAAAGGGAGCACGATTCCCGCCATGGTATCATTAAACCAGTAACAGGTGGGTTTGGACAACGCCAAAATGTGTACTTTTAAATGTAATACTAGCAGCCATCAACTTTGAAAAAGATGTCATTACCTTCGGACGGCTCTGTTGTGCGAAGGCGAACAATAGCCACAGTAATCGGTGTTCGGTCTGCCATGACAGATACATTCACATCTGCCATAAGTCTGAGTTTTATTAAATTTTCTCAATATCTTATATACGCAGTATGAATATTTAACTAGATATGATATCACCAGTTGCGATTTGTGGCTGTGCACGAAGTGGGTGTACCTGAGGGAGATTATTTGATATGCCATACAAGATGTAGAAAAAAAATAACCTATCCCACCACAAACATTGATACAGACGACTCTTTTTGTTTGTACATTAGACAGCTGTAAAGAGGATATTGCAGTAGACTCTTTGGCGTTAGCACACGTAGACGTGGTGTTGGCCTCGGCATTTAATCTAGGCTTAATAATTCTAAACTAGAGGTGCATTCCTAATGGTTGCTGCTTTGGCTATTGCTATGTGATTGTATTAGCCATTATATTGATGACAATCGAGAACAGATACAAAGTTGTACAACAGTATATCGCACTTGCATATATAGTCGCATTGCCTATTTTAGATTAATAACAATGAAATACAGGAGCAGAACAGAACTTACTTCTAATATTTTAGAGGCAGCAAATGGTGGCGCCACAAAGACCAAGATAATGTATAAGGCATTTCTTTCGTACGCGCAATTAAAGGAATATCTTGCAATGTTGATTCAAAACGGCCTCATGGCACATGATATCGAAGGAGAAATGTACCGGACCACAAGCAATGGAATTAAATTCCTTGAAAGCTCTAGACAATTGAGCGGATTACTCACACCAACAGCTTCAGAAAATAGGCTGACAGCACATGTTTGATAATGAAGAAAATCCCCAGCCGCCATCCGCCTGTCCGAGATGTGGCAGGACGACCAAGTTTGGCGGAAGATGTGAATGCGAACAGATATTGTGGTAGGAATCAAAATTTTTGGTTATAAAGACACAGAGAATGGGCGCATTTTAGTACATTAATGTGCCAACTTTGCTTTGATCAAATGTAGGTGTCTAATGTAGTAGTGGAGAACTTGATGAATTGACATTGTGTTGGAGATTCAGCTCTTTACAATATTACAAGCTGTTAAAATCAGGGATGAGCATGTATAGTATGCAGGATTGAGAATAGTGACTCTGCGTTTATGCCGTGGGATCATCGACTAGGCAATTGCTTCACAGGTGAGCGTTACTGAAACTGTACTCTGATTGGCTGAAACCACTAGCCGTCGTTTATATAGCAGGCACGTGCAGGTAATATGATTAGTCTGTCATCTTGGTATTATTCCTCACAGTATGCATGTTTCAATGGTATGTTCCGTATGTAAGAATGGTCGCCCGATTGCAGACCCGGAATCCGGCGAGCTGGTATGTAGCGATTGCGGTCTAGTATTCTCAGAAAAGGCGCCCGAAAATCGCGCGGAATGGCGGAACTTTGGGTCTGAGAAGAATGACAGGGCAAGAACAGGTTCTCCTGTCTCCTTAGCGCAGCACGACATGGGACTCAACACAGTTATCGGGAACAACAACAAAGATTCGCGTGGTCAAAACATAGATGCATCCATGCATTCAACAATGAAAAGGTTGAGGACATATGACTTTAGAAGCCAGGCGCACACATCAACCGACAGGAATCTTATGCGGGCTTTTGGCGAACTTGGCAGGCAGAGGGATAAGCTTGGCATGTCAGACGCTATGATTGACAAGACGGCTTACATCTACCGTAAAGCCCTTGCAAAAGGGTTGGTAAGGGGAAGGTCGACCTCTGCCATACTGTCTGCAGCCATATACATTGCATGTAGGGAAATGGGTGCAGTAAGATCGCTCAAGGACGTAGGCGAGATCACCGATGTAAAGCGTAAAGTTGTTTCCCGCAGCTACAGGATCCTGATCCAGCAGCTTGAAATGATAATACCGGTGATAGACCCGACCAAGTGCATTGCAATGATCGCAAACAAGGCCAAACTAAGCGAAAAATCAAAAAGAATGGCGATAGATACCATGAAGGATTTTACAAATACTGATGCATCCGCAGGGAAGCGTCCAATGGGGTTAGCAGCAACGATTCTTTACCTTTCGTGTCTGAGAAATGACGAGGACGTGACTCAGAAAAATATTGCAGAGGCGGCAGGGGTGACAGAAGTGACAATAAGAAACAGAATCAAAGACTTAAAGTCCCGGAGCATGTCCAGTGCAGTTAGGGATAGATTATTTCCTTGAATGATGGTGATGCCAAGCAAATTTGGCAATTTTTATGCTTTAGAAAAAACCTTTGCAATGAAGACTCAACAAACAGTGCTGCAAAGTGAAAATTGCTACACAGTTATTTTTATAATGTCGGTCTTAGTTAGAAATTGTTGTTTATTTATATCAGCGCATTGGGACTATCCTGACATTTCCTCCAGAATAGGTTCCGCCAAAAGGAAACAAGATTGATAACCAACAACAATCCATCCCATTTTAGACCTAAGACTGAGCGTTAGCCCAGAACTGTTCATAGCTATGCGAATAGATTTCGATTACGTTGCCAAAAGGATCTTCACAAAAGCAAATTTTCTTGCCAGAGCCAGGAGCTGACTCCATTATATCAGTTCTTCGTTTACCTCCATTCACCGCTATTTTATCTGCAAGATCTTCAATGTTGGGTTCAGTTAGACAAATATGAGAATATCCTGTTTTCCAATACTCAAAATTATTCTCTTCAGGACGTAACTCTGAAGCAGGTTCAATGAATTGAAAAAGCTCTATTCCCACACCATTTGCAGAACTCATATGACAAACCTTGAACTTTCCAAGCCTAGGCCCAAAGATTGTACTTACAAATCTAGCAAGATATGGATCATAATTCTCCTGCTCCTTTTCATAGGTGGTTATCTCCTTGGGTTCAACCAAAGTGGTCATTTGAATTACATCTCGATACCATCGCATTGCAGAGTCTATATCAGTAACGGATACAGCAACATGGTTGAATGCTCTTGTTCGCATAGCCAATAGAGAATACTAACAAGGAACTATATCAAGAATTTGCTGAGGTAGAGAATTTGACAATCACTATTGTAAACAGAATAATAAAAGAAATTTTTGGCTTGACTTGTTGTTGCCGCTATAGGATACTGCTAAAACAGACATGCAAGACGTCAAGCTCCATCTTAGACACTCCTCTATCAAGAGTTTAAGCCATCTTAGTAGGGCAGTTTGTTAGCTTAACTGGATGTGGAAAAGTGTATATGGCTTAGGGGTAAGTCCTGTCCTTTTCATGACACCATCACTTGAGTTGGGATCGCGCCATCAAAGTAAGCGCCTGGTTCTAACGTGCGCAGTCGCTCGGCGATTGGCAATTCCTAAGTTGAAAAGGTCGTGTTCTCTGCTTTCGGCACAGACTCATATGGAACTTCCTTCGTAATATGCTGCAGGTCAATAACCTACATATTCAGAAAACGAAGAATGAACTGATGGGTTTGGCCTGATTTGGATTCAGCAGCACACAAAGGCGTGTAGGCTTCATTTGCAACTTTTACTACCTCTCATCTAGACTTCATATTCTATAAAGTCGTCTCTGGCCATATCCAGCAAGACTCTGCCGTTATCGGTGTTTATCACAAAGGACACAGGAACCGAATACCTTCGCATATCGTTTCTGTCTCTGACTACGAGCTTGCCATTTTCATTATCTATATCTTGTACCACTCCAACATAGTCATCGTCTTTAGTGTGGACAGGTCTTTCAAGCAAGTCTTGATCGAGAGGCAGGGTCATTTCAAAATAGCATATGGACAGTATCATTTTTAATGCTTAACTTTGTTGCAGCAAATGAACGGCAGAGACAAAAACATGCACACACACAATTACAATATATTCTGTCGAGACAGAAATAGAGTATCTGTTTTCATAAACATTTCCTTTATGCAGTAAAAAAATCATCTAATAGATTACCTAGGTCATGAAGCTGGTTAGTCAATATCTAAAAGAGTACTGACAAGAATTTTGTAAGGAAACGTAGCACGATATTCATACAGTTTCATCATCAGCCAGTTCTGCTAGTACATCACCATGACAGGCATTTGGTTTACACCAGCAACCAAGTTTCTTTCCTTTTAATTCTGATGGCAGTTGAGCCATTAACATAGGGTTGGCAAGTATCCAATGCCTAAACTTTTGTATTACCTCCTCCCGCGAGCCATCCTTGCCAATCTTGAATGGGTTACCCCACTTTGAAGGTCTGCCGATGTAAACATCAAAAGATTCCTTTTTGCAATGGACTACTCGTGTCGTCGTGCCAACAGTCATAATTATAGTAATATATGATCAGATGATTGCCTTTTGAGCCTTTGGCTACTTTCTCTTAAAACACTTGCATATACTTTATCTGAACGAAACTATATGAGGCCTTCTTTCAAAGAGAATGGTATTTCTCCGACCTTGGTCGGACCCGCTTCACCTTAGAATGTTGTTGATTTATTGTACATTGTGAAAGGTTCCTGTATTAGACTTCTGTGGTGAAGATTACTACTCCAGGTGAGCGTACTCAGTATGTCATAGTGATTAAATCCAATATTTATTATAGTTATTACACACACAATAGTACCCCTTATGATAAAACAGACGGAGCATGTCAGAGTCCCTCACTTGGATCATCCGCTGTTAAATTTACAATGACAGCAAGAGTGGCAGATCAGTATCCAGAATCTTTACTAATGCCTGGCACAGTGTTTGTCTGCTTTCCTTGTGCTTCTGAACCGTGTACTTCATCTTTATGGTTCTTCAATTCCTCATCAGAAGAAAAAGTTGGTTCATCCGGACAATAGAGGCATTTAAAATTCCTCCCACCTAAGTCTTTTGGGGTATATGGTGGCTGGGCAGTACTGCTTGTGGATCCTGTTGGTCCTGTTGATGTGGATGCCATATACCTTGCCTGTGTAATGCATCAGATATAAATGAGCGTTATTAAAGAATGCAAACGCAAGTAATAAGTGCGACAAATGCCAAAATGCCTGTTAGGCCATATGATAGAGCACTGCCATACACTATTATCCATGCCCGAGAATTCAATAACTACATACAAGACAAGAAAGACTATGGGCAATACAAACACGGTCTCTGTGTTAAAGTTTGTCTCTTGCAAAAACTGCTATGGTTCACAGTTTTATCTGATTGGCGGAGGAGTCACAAAGAATCGGGTATGACTCTGGTTGTCAAATGCAGAGAATGTGGTTCTGTTTTCCCTTCTATGATTCAGATAGACCAATTGGAATATGGCAAAACAGCAATACTTGAAGACAGGACAGAGACATGCCCAAAATGTGCCAAAATATCTGCATATAGTACGAAGGATTACTGGTTTCAGAGCTAATCACTTTCTTGAAATTAAATCAGTTATACAATAGTGATAGATCGGGTTATAGGCGTAACCCCTTAATAGGCTGACAATAGTGTCTAATTAATGCAGTAATTTCTCTTCTCCTGAATGAGGAATATTGAGTCGTATGAAAGTCCTCTATCGGATATTTTTTATAGACTAGATTATGTCGCATTATCAGCTGTACCCTATATTTGAGAAGATCATGATGACACACAGCATATACCTACAATCTGCAACAAAGGCAATAATAGACGAGAGTCTGATTCAGACTAGGTCGTACACTAAAATGGAAGAAAGGCAGATCTTCAACTTTTCTCCGGCTCATACCTAGTTTAGATTTCATCGTGTATAAGATGATTCTAAGCCAAACAATAATGGTGCAGGACCAATAGCCCTGGATAATGCGTGCTAATGACTGACTGGTAGACACATATGCATGCTTAGCTTTTCATTGTTCTTGAATTGATTGTCATGATATCTCAACGATTGTGTTTTTGAAGGGACCTTTAAAGAATGGATAGAGCAGCCCGAGCAAGGTATTTAGCAATTGATGATATCTAAAAAATCAAATAGAGAGCTGCTAGAGAGGCATGACAGACGCTTCATTCGATGGTCACCATGATTTTGAGACAATTTTTGATGGTACCAGCCTGCATGGTTGGAAAATGTGCGGACCAGGCATGTTTGTCCTTGGGCACAAGATGATAGTATCTAATGGTGGGATGGGGCTATTGTGGTATACAAAGAAAAAGTTCCTGAACTTTATCCTGACAGTAGCTTGGAAAACAAGCTCAAGGGGAGACAATTCAGGCGTCTTTATTCGCTTTGCCGACCCTGATGACGACCCGTGGATTGCGGTCAATACTGGTTACGAGATCCAGATTTACGACGCAGAGCCTCTAGATGGAAATGTCACGCATAGAACAGGAGCCGTATACAATTTTGCTCCACCTTCAACATTTGCATCAAAGGAACCTGGGGAATGGAATACCTTTGAGATTCAAGCGATAGGCCAAAACTATGCTGTCATTCTCAATGACAAAAGAGTGACAGAGTTTACAGGCAACCGTCAGTTGGAGGGATATGTCGGCTTGCAAAATCATGATGCCAAATCTAGAGTATGCTTTGGAAAAATTGCAGTCAAGGAGTTTTAAAACAAAGCGGTGTTATCAACCTACCATGCAGTACCATGTCTTGCCAAACTTGCCAATGAGGGTCACTAACAACAAAATTTTTCATTGTACCTGTTCTGCAAAAAGGTTCTATCTCGCGTCGTGACTGTATTTGACGCTCTGAAACATTTAGGTATGCAAGGAATTGTTTATATCTTCCACATTCGGAATAACCACAGCATTGCCTGAAGAAGTTAGCAGAACTTTTTATGCTGATAAAGATGTTGACGTAGATATTCATGAAATAAATGACGGCATATACAGAATATCTGGCCTAGTCCCAAGATACCAAATTACGTTTAACCAATTTTTGGTTGATGATGAGAATCCGACGTTGATTCATACAGGCCCTATCGGTATGTACGAAAAGATTGCTGAGAAAGTGAAAGAAGTAATTCCGTTGGAAAAGCTCGAGCATGTTGCATTTCTGCATTTTGAGAGTGATGAGTGGGGAGGAATGGATTTTCTCAAAGCACCCAAAACAAAACTATTATGTAGTGAATTGACTTCGAAATTGAATCTTTCAGGATGGAATAATGTGCCGGTTGACCATATTTCTTTTTGGGAAAATGAGACACTGAAAACAGGCAAGAAGACTTTTAGATTTATCATGACTCCCCATGTTCACCATTGGGATAGCATGATGATGTTTGAAGAGAATACTAAATCTTTGTTCTCTTCTGACTTGTTCATTCAACCGGGACAACACACGCCTGTTACCTCTGACGATTTATCAAAAGATATGATTCAATTATACGGTATGATTGGAATATTTGCTAGCGAAGAACCTGTCAAAAGAGCAGTACAGAAATTAGTGAAACTTGGTCCCAAATTAATATGTCCAATGCATGGTTCTGCTTTTGATAGCTCGGTCTTTCAGAAATATGTAGATGCACTCATGAACGAAAAGTATGCATATTCAAACAAACTACTTGGGAAAGATCTTGAAGAGAAACCTATTACCAGTGGGCTATGATGCATAGCGTCAAGAGACTTTAAGATCACATGTCATCATAAAATCACCATTGTTGTGCAGCTCCTTTGACGTCAATAACAACAACGACAACAACAACAAAGAATTAAGAGTAAATTTAAGAACTACAACTAGCCTAAGGGAAGTTGTCAAAATGGCAACCTATGTCGCTGTCATAGGTATTGTCAAATTAGATGATGACCGTATACTATTGCTAAAACGAAATGCTCGAAGAAGAACATCTCCAAACAAATGGCAAACTCCTTCGGGATTCATGAACGAAGGTGAATCTGCAGAGGAGGCCGTTCTCAGAGAAGTCAAGGAAGAAACATCATTGGACGGTACGATCATGAAGAGTGGAAGCGCGTTTGAGGTGGTAGACAAATGGGCGAGGTGGGTTATCGTCCCATTTCTAATTTCAGCCAAATCGGACAAGGTTGTCATTGATACTAGCGAACATTCAGAATTCAGGTGGGTAAATGTTGATGAAGTATCGAGTTTTGAATGTGTCGAGGGAATAAACGAAGATTTGAGAGCAGTCGGCCTGAAGCACTAGTTAGGGATAGGCGCTTTGCAGCGGGCGTCCAGAGAGATATTCTATCCTCATTTTCTGATGAGCTATTTCGACTAGTACATTTGCGGTTAATTTAAGTTAGATTTGTACCTGACAGTGAGAGTGTGTAGAATGGGATATGCTCCTGATATGATGTCGTTATTATCCATGGAGAAATTTTCTGAGTGTTAATCTTTTTTTAGATTTTTATGAGGATTTTCAAGTGGACCCAAAGGATTCGAAAGAAAAAACCTCCAGAAACGAGACTTGAGGTACCTATGACACAGAAAGAATATGCTGGGACTTGTATGTGATATAATACCGAAACTTACTGTGATGATGATTCAATGGCATCTGTCAATAATTTTTCAATTTTGTTAGCAATGCTATAATAATCTTCAGCATTAGCTGAGCGTTGAAGCACAAATCCAACCAAGATTTCACGTGATGGCACGGGTAGCAGCATCATTTTACATTTTTTATAGATGGTGATTAAAGCCTGGGCTTCTCCAGCAAGATCTTTTAATTCGTTTGCTACAGCAAGAGCTGCAACAGCAAGGCTTCCACCATATTTCTCCCCATCCCGGCTTACTCCAAAGTCTTCTTTAAAAGACTCTTTAGATGTAGCAGCAAGGAAGTTTCCTCTCATATCCATTATTGATATAGCTAATATCCCATCATTATTGGATAAGATGTCGTGTGCTATTCTTTGCGCAATACTAGAAGGAATTGCCACGACGCTTTGTTTAGCATGATAAGAATAAAAATATTATACGGTGCTAAGCTTATGATATCTCCTTTGCTTGTCATTCCAAATGAATTATACCCTGAAAAGGCAACTTGATTGTTTCTAGCTGATTAGCTTGAGGAAGAAGCCATATTTTAGATTCGATTAACTCTATTTTGATCAATCCCAGATTACATAGCTCAGCCTTAGATATAATACAGGTTATTTTACTATACTAGGAACAAAAATATTCCTAAAAATGAGGACCAAGTTTGTACTGTCTATAATAGTAGCCGCAGCCGTGGCTGTTGTAAGCATAGTTGTAGTACTGTTCTTAATGTCTACCAATCCAACCATTCTTGTATGGGGACCAGAGGGCGGGCCGATGTTGCATGATGACATGCTTGCTGTGCAGCTTGTTACAGAGGGACTAGATTCGCCTACAAGCATGCGCTTCCTAGATGACGGCACCATCATAGTTTTGGAAAAGAATAGCGGCCAGGTAAGGGTCGTCTTGGATGGCAAGCTTATGGAAGAGCCAGCCCTTCAGGCTAAAGTAGCTACTGGTGCAGAGCAGGGTCTGCTTGGGATAGCGATTTGGAACGGAGAGAACGATACTGCGTCAGTATTTCTGTATCTGACTGAAAACTATGAGGGCAACAGTAGAAACCTTGTATATAGATACATCTATGACAAGTATGAGAAGATTCTTGAAAACAAGACGCTGGTTCTAGACCTGCCTGGCGAGCCAGGGCCATTTCATAATGGCGGCAAAATAGCCATCGGACCTCATGATGGTTACTTGTATGCAGTGATAGGTGATGTCAGTTCCGGTGGAGGAATGCTAGATAACCAGATCCCAGGCAGACCGCCCGAAGACAAGTCAGTTATTCTCCGCGTAGATAGAGATACTGGAACCCCTGTACGAAATAATCCGTTCTACAACAAATACACCGGAGACTTAGAAAAGCTCCAGCGATATTATGCTTATGGCATACGGAACAGCTTCGGCATGGATTTTGAACCGGTGACAGGCAAACTATGGATAACTGAAAATGGGGATCATTCATACGATGAGATAAACATTGTGGATCCGGGCTTTAACAGCGGCTGGCACAAGATCATGGGACCGATTGGAAGAACTAACGTGACAGTTGAAAACGATCTTAACATGTTAGACGGTGCCAAATACGAAGATCCCATCTTTAGCTGGTATGCTCCAGTAGGTGTAACAGACATTGAATTTCTCCATTCAACAAAGCTTGGCGACAAATACGATGATAATATTTTTGTCGGAGACATCAACAATGGCAATCTATATCTCTTTGAAGTAAATGGCAATAGGACAGGGATGATGTTTCAAGACTCAAGGTTGCTCGATCTCGTAGCCGACCCAGTCAAAGAGGGCGAGAATAGCGAGCTGTCTTCTATAATCCTTGGCGAGGGTTTTGGACAGATAACGGATATCGAGACTGGCCCTGATGGGTTGCTCTATATACTGACATATGAAGACGGCAAAATTTATAGAATTGCTAAAGGGTAGGCTAGCGGGTGGAACTGGCAATACTCACACACAAACACGACCGCACAGTTTGATCGGCTTGCTTGAGTCGCTAGCTTTGGGCATGGCATTATCCTCAGCTAGGGAAATGTACCTATTTTCATTGTTTATGCAACTCATACCGATGGGAACACGAATCAGGCACACAGAAGATGTAAAGCCAATAAAATGGTCGAATTACAAATAAAGATATCGGGCAGCTCCTCAAGATGCTTCAAAAAGCGCCCAGAGATGTGTCTAAGTTGTAAAAGTAACCAGGCTCATAGTAATAATAGTTGTAGAAAAGGAAATGGAAGAAAAAGAAGAAGAGAAGAGGAGCTCTTCGTTAAACCTCTAATTCATTTGTCTCTTGTGCTTACTTCAGTTTGAAGTGTGCGGTAAGTGTTGAGCCATCTTGTGCAGTGAAGATCACGTCATAGCAGGCGTTTGGTTGCTTTGGAGTCTGCCAGTTGTTTATGAATTGTCCTGAGGTTGAGTCGTATCTAAAGGAAGCACTTCCAGGTATCGCAAGTGTTTCAATCGCATCTTCAGTTGAACCAGGCGTGCAGCTGACTTTCTTTGGAGCAAATGCTCCTACTGGGTTATTGTTGAAGGTTGTTGATGTGAGTTCTGTTGTGCCTTTAAATATTTCAAGTTTCAATGGTACAACTGAGCCACCTTTGACTGTGTTTGTGACTGTGGCTGAAGACGTGTCCATGTCAACTGGCTGATAGAATCCTTTGATTGTCCATGCAAGGACTTTGTATGTTATTTGTTGTGTTGCTGTGTTGCCAGCATTGTCGGTGGCAGTGAATATCACAGTGTATGAATTTACTGCTGTGCCGTATCCAGAAACTGTGCATCCAGCACTGGTAACGCCGGATCCGCTATCTGTTGCAGTGCATGTTGGAGCACTTGGAACATCACCGAAGTAGAATTGTTGTCCATCTGATATAGTGTTAGTGA
>OCZS010000232.1_pt1 | contig 18127 bp, 14 predicted proteins | sample 1539071 | NCBI WGS metagenome assembly OCZS01 (sample SAMEA3113584, study PRJEB22503) | soil metagenome
ATTTTTTCTTACTTTTGATGGATCTTTTACAATATCATATCCATTAATTTCGGCCGTACCACTTGTTGGTTTCAGCAAAGTAGCCAACATATGAATTATTGTGGTCTTGCCTGCACCATTGGGTCCAAGTAAACCAAAAACCTCGCCTTTATGAATGTCTAATGATACATGATCAACAGCCATTAGTTGATCGAATTTTTTTGTGAGGTTTTTTATGATAATCAAAATTATAGATAATAAAATCACATCCTCATATGTATTAATCTTGTTTATTTTCTGCATCATGTACGAGTATTAGAAAAGAAAAATAATAATAATATAATTATTTTTTTGTTATCATGTCCCAATAATTATTATCAATAGACATTATTTTTTTTACTATATTTGTATATGTATCAGGAAAGCGATAAATGTGTTTCATCTTTTTATATAGCATCAGTGGCTCTATTTTTGTGCCAATTTTTTTAGAAGCTACCTCAAATAAATATGGATTAGCAAACCATTCACGATAGTTTGGATAATTTTTATTTATTTTATATTTCAAAAATAATTGTTTTTCTTTTACATATTCTTCTAGTTCAGATTTTTCAATATTATGTTGTAAATATAATTTCCTAGTTTCTTCAATGATTTTCTTATTTTTCTCTTTATAGTTATTAATATCTTTTATTTTATCAATCATATATCCAGGTATCTTTTCTATCTTTATTCCGTTTAATTTTTCAAAATGGACTATTCTCTTGATATTTTCTAAAAACTCGGAGTGATCCTTATTTAATCTAAAGCTTTCTGTATTTGTAGCTTCTAAAAAATTCTCAAAAAATGAAATTGTTAATCCTGTTTCTTTTACCTGGTTCTTAAGTCTAATTCCAGAAATTACATCAGAAATTTCTAAATTATTATCCTTGAACATTTTAGTTACTTCTCTAATAACTATAAAATATCCATCTTTCTTTGATAACTCATTTGTAATATTTGAGACAGCTCCAACACTTACATTGAATAATTTGCTTATCGCAGGTATGGAAGAGCCTTCTAAATATTTTCTAAAAATCTCTGATTGTACTGTAGGAGGAATAGGTCTCATCTAAAAGAGCTAAAAAAATTAACTTAAAAAGATTTACTATATTAATTAGTTTTTATAATAGAAATTAATCAAAATGTCTACTGTGTCTTTAACTTTTAGTTTAAAAAGATTAAGGATCAGATAATTCAGCTTGTACTATCAAAAGCTCTTTCGTTTTGCCTTATTTTAATTATCTCTAAAGACAAAAAATTATTCTATTTATGAGAAGTTGAACTAATAGAGATAACTTTCAGTGAAATAAATGGTTGAAAATTTTTTATTGTATTACTAAATTTTTTATTAACTATTATCGTCCAAAATTACATACCCCTGTACAATCTTAATATGGCATAATATAGTGTATTTGAAAGGCATCTGAAAACAATTTGAACGCTATTAAATAACCATGAAATAATTACTTGAAAATTATCTGAAAGGCATTTGAAATGGAAGAAATATCATTTTATTAGTATTTTTGAACAAATAGATTGGATCACTACCATACAATAATAAAAATAAGGAGTATTTTTAAAGAGTCAGCTCCTTATCAAAATTAATTCTAACATACGAGAAAATGAGTAAAATCACTATTATGTTGCATTTTTCAAATTACCAATAGAATATGAGGTAGGTGTACTAAAATCAATTTATAATGAAATATTTAGTTATTATTATTAGCAAGAGTGACATCCTACCTTGAAATAAAAAGACAGCTAGAAAAATATTGGTTCTCCTATCTTAACGAGAATTCAAAACGCTTTTCTAGATCCGCAATTTCAGGAGCTAGTCCTCCATCTGTTTTTGTAGGACATTATGGTTATCCAAAGGTAAGTATAGGACCGATGGTCCCTGCTGAAATTCATGGTAATACTAGTATTTTAGATTCTCCTGAAGCATGGGTAGGAAAAACATTACAAGAAATTTTGAATTATCGGCTTTCTTTGGTCAGAGGGTTAGACTCTATGAAAATAAATGATTTAGATAATAAATTTATCATTACATTACAAGAATTAACAATGTCCTCAAAGCCCACTGAAAGTGAAGTAAATTTTCATAAAGCACCAACATTTCATCAATCATTGCTTTCCAACCAAAATAATGATTTAAATATAGAATTTACTCCTTTTGGACCTCAAGCTGAAATTAAATCTTTTAAACTTTCCTCTACCACAAGTACTAATAAAAAAATAGATAATTTGTATTCTGATAATACTGTTAAAGCTAATGATGCTATTATAGATCTTTATAATAATTGTATCGAGATAAGTCAAATTAGTAAAGTATTGAGCTTGGGGATGCTTGGAAGAAAAAACAAAAGACATTTAGTACCTACTAGATGGAGCATTTCTGCTACTGATGATATAATATCCTCATATCTAGTCAAAAAAATTGACCTGTATCAATCAATTGATAAATTTGAAGTAATAAAATATAACCACTTTTCCAATTATTATTCTATAATTTTTATTCCTAGTGATGTATGGAGTTTTGAAATGGTTGAGGCCTGGTATGATCAAAATAATAATGTAAACAAGTTTTTTTTAGAATCAGATTATGAGGATGCCACTACTGGTTTAGATCATTATCCTAGGATCGCTGGGGCTTATTTTGCAGCAAAACTTGGAATTTTAGAATATTTAACATCCTTTAAAAAAAGAAAATGTTCAGTCTTAGTATTTAGGGAGATTAGGCCAGAATATCTTGTACCATTGGGTGTTTGGCAAATAAGGGAAGGAATAAGAGATGCACTAAGAATCAAACAAACTACTACTACCAATTCTTTTTCAGATTTCAGAAAAGCGTTACTTTATGCATCTCAAGGAATGACAGTTCCTCTTTTAGATTGGTTAAGACATAGTGAAATTTATAAAAATTATGGAAAAAAAACATTGATCTCAGATTTTTTCTAAAAGAAGAAGTATCACAAGAATAATATTATATGAGATTCTAGATGCCAGCTTAAATAAATATTAGATAAATTTAGAATTGATCATATTAGAAATATTCGTCTGAGATTTATGACCAACTAAAATAGTATTCTTAGTAGTTACATAATATCATCAAAAAGAATTCATCAAAAAGAATACTAGACATTTAAGATTAAAAATTTTATTTATTGATAGTTCTATTGAAAAAATCTCATTTTTAAATTTCTTTATGATATAGCAAAAATTGTTCTGAAAAATTGACACTAAATTTCTGAAATATTAAAGAATTATCTTTTATTGGAGAAGGACTAAATATCTGAGCTCTTTCATATTTATTTTCACTGTACTTGTTATTTTTATTTTTATTTTCTTTTAATGTAATAATTTCCAAGCACTTGATCACTAATGACAATAATATTTCGTCAGAAGCAGCGTCAATATATACAATTTGAAATATATTTTGATTGTTCCAATAACCCTCTTCTTCAATGATGACTAGCCCACGAATTTTATTTTCTTCTTTTTCTATATCTTCTCCTTCTCCTTCTCCGTTTTTATTATCTATATTATTATTATTATCATTATTTTTAATATCATCATTGTTGTTAACTAAAATTATTACTTGTCTATTATTAATCATCTTTTCTAATCTATCTTCTGTTAAATCATACCATCTCCAAGAATTTACAAATTTTTTTCCAGATGTCTTAAAAATATATGACTGATTTAAAAAATCAAGAATTAGTTGATAATCCTTTAAATTTGCTATTTTAGTTGTAGTAGCAGAATTATCTTCAATAAAATTATGTGATTCTGATGGTAATAAAACTATGGGTTTTATACTAAGATATGACCATTTTGAAATAACTTTAAATCCTAATTTTTCCATCAATCCTTTTGATGCTTCATTGTTTATAGAAACTATTGCAGAAGAAGATACCGCTCCTTTTTTTCTTGCATAGTCTAGTATATGTAGAGACATAGTAGTAGCTAATTTTCGAGATCTATAGTTGGGATCAACTCTTATTCCTTCAATCCATTCTACTTTTTCTGGTATTAAAATACCATGAGAGATTGCTATTGGTTTTTCTATGTTATTTTCATTTACAACAGCTACTAAAAATATACTATTAGGTTCTCTGATCCATAAATCCCAAACTCTCTCAATATAATCTCCCCAACTGAATGTATTTTTACAAAAATCTAAAACATAATCTTTATCAAGAACTGTAGCTATTCGGAATTTCGTCCTCGTCCGGGTCATGTATTATTGAAGATTATCATTAAGAATTTTTGATATTTAAAATTTCTCTCTCTTCCTCCCTCCCTTCCAACAAAAAATAAGATAGTAGGTAGATAGGTAGTTAGTAAATTTATCAACAAACACAGATAACATTTCCTTTGTCTATTGGGTTGAACAACAATAATCAAAAAAAATTTTTGTAATAATTTATTGTTTCTTTTTCCTCATATTTACTCATCAATAGATTAATTAATAAGAGATAAAATAATTATTTCTGCTACTATACCTCTATATGGAAAAAAATATCTTAGAACAATATAACGCAAAGTTATATTCCTTGCAGGAAAAAAATATAATTTCTCAAGAGCAATTAGATCATTTTCTTCAAAGAGGATTACAAATAATAAATCCTAGTAGCAACCAATTCAATTTATTTTCGTTAGCAAAATTTTTACCATATATAATAATTGGAGCTTCAAAGGATTATATTGATAAATTAAGTATTCCATACCAAGCTACTAGTTATGTAGCTGCGGAATCTTCTCCACATTCAGACAGATATATATATAAAATACCCCTGAAAAAAGGAGGCGGAATTCATCAGCTAACAGGAGGCAAAAGAAAATTTGGTGACAATCTATATGCTTCTACTCATAAGATAATAATGGGATATCAAGCAGTTCTTTCCAGCATTTACAATCTGGTACAAAATAAAAAACAAACATTGGATTGGAAATTTTATGCAAATCATTTTCGACAATCAGCTCCAGATTTATATGAAGATCTTTGTAAATTAAATGATATATATTCAAGGCAAAATAGCTCTCTTCCTTCTCCGTATTTTATAATTGTAGCCAGACATGCTAAATCTTTTCAAAGATCTGGCATAATTGAATTCTATCTAAAAAATCAAATTACGATTTTCAATCAAACTCATAGGAAAATTATTTTTCTAACTGATCAAAGTGGATATGATTATTGTTCAAAAGTTATTAAAGAAAGTGATACAATCAAATATGTTACCACAGGAGATAAATTTAACATTCGTGATGGATTATCAAATTTAAAGAAAAAGTACAGAATCAATCTCATATTGAATGATGGAGGAAGGATAATGTCAAATGGATTTAAAGAAAACGGGGTAATAGGTGAAGAGCGAATTACTTTGGAGCCTTATCCTGGAAAAGAATTTCTAGACTTTGATAATAAAGATCATTTATTGCAAGATTGTACTCTTGGTATTAAAGGGACTGGTTTAGATGGAAGTGAGCTAAATGATGGTTTCTTAGCCTATTCTATCAAAATTAACGAGGAAGAAAAAGCAAATGTATATGTTTATCCACTTTATGAAAAAGATATGATATAAACTTAAAAATTCTTTTACAATATTAGATTAAATAAAATAATAATATTACAATAAATTTATTTTATAACCGACGATATTAATGAAAGATCAAAACTCTCTTGAGCCAATGATATTTCATAATGAATTTCCTTCCTTCTTCTTTTATTATTAATATTATGTAACATTATAATTGTTAAAAGTAAAAGCCATAGCCATCTAAGGATCATATATCACAACAATAGAGGGCTATGAGAATTCAGCTCTAATTTGCCTTGGCTGTATTAATCTTTATGATACATAATATTTAATAATTGTTATCGATTCCACTGCTGATGATCAACATAATTATCATTAGTGTTAGGCTTTGGCTGAGTATAATAACTTACTATGCTATTCGCGAAAATTTCTTATATATATTATTTAATAATCTGAGCATTTTGTTTTGATTGCTAGTAGTAGAATTAATTGTCATAGCTCCCTATGCTACAAACAAACAAACAAACAAACAAACAAACAAACAAACAAACAAACAAACAAACAAGCAAGCAAGCAAGCAAGCAAGCAAGCAAGCAATTTACAAGACTATCGTAGGATAAATCATCACATTAATAAATTTAAATTGTTTATGCGATATGAGCCGGTCTTTGTTCTTGACTTGATCCTTCTTTAGTCCCTTTTAATAACTGAATTAGCTGCTGAATTTGGCTAATTAATTCTATTTGATTTCGTTCCAAAACTTGCATTTTGAAATATGTTTCTTGAGTGTTTCTAAACACAAAGTTTTTCCAAATAATTTCTTTATTTTGTTCTAAAATATTGACAAGTATATTGATTCTATTCTCTGGAAAATTCAATTGGTCATGTAATACCTTTCTTAAATTATCTATGGCCATTTCTCCGCGCAGATATAAGAATAAAATATTATCACGGATAAATCTTAAAGATGCTGCTAAAATTTGGTTATTCAGCCCTGAATATTCCAGTATTTTATCAATTGGATTATTTTCGATGAAAAGTTTTACAATTACACTTTCTATTGCCTTTTCATAGTTTTGATCATTTAAAGATAAGAGTTTCTTGGCATCTAATTTTGGTAAAACTGATTTGGTAGTAATTGCATTGACAATTAAACTCGCATGAACCTGTGGTAATCCTAATTCAGTAAATTTCTTAATGATAGGATTTTGGCCATAAGGTATTGCACCAGCAATCTCTAATGCAATTATTGTTAATTGTTCATTTTGCTCATTGGTCAAAGCTTCAGGATTTTCTTCCAGATTTGTTAAAATTGATACTTGTTCTTCTTTCCTTAAATCATTAAACCAGTTAATAGCATTTTTTAAATTTTGAGATGGATTTGCAAATAGAGACATTGCCTAAAGATAGTATTATTAATTAAATAAATAAATTATTAAGATTTGATTTGATTTTTAATAAGATTTAGGTTGAATAAGATAGTATCTAAAACAATATCGAAGTGAATGTCATTCTCCTTCTCCTCCTCCTGCTTATCTATTGTATTTTTATTTTGTAGTAAGAATAGATTGGTGGAGGTTCTAGGTTGCAAAAAATCAAATTCAGAACTAAATAAAGTATTAGTTCGAATCTTCTCCATAAAAGTTATGTAAACTTCTAATATAAAACCTTAATTATTTTAATTGATGATGAGATAACCTTATTTTGCTTTCATAATTATATTATCTCAATTTCCCTGCCTCTTTTCCTGCTTGATAACATTCTTGCAAATAGATTTTTTCACATTCATTAGATATCGTTATGAATTTGTGTATAACTGAGATAATAGCAGTATCATATACAGATTTGATATCACCTTCAGTAAGGATGTCAACACCTCGATCATCAATTGTTTTTAGGACTTGTTCTTTACATATTTTCCTAATTACATTGTTGATATCAAAAATATGTTGGTCAATCTTGGCAAGATTCTTGTTAGAATTATAATTATTATTACTATTAGTATTGTTAAAAATCATGGTGGTCCTCCTCCCATATCACTTTAATCTAATAGTTTATTAATCATATTTCTCTCTTATTAGTTTGCACAAACAAACAATCAATCAATCTCAATAACCTTGACTTTATCTACATTTGAAAGCAAGCACATACATCTATGTTATTCTATTTGAAATATAGAAAAAAATAACAGAAACTACACTCTTTTTTATTTCGATTTTCCGTTTTAAATTTTTTTGCGAGGATATATAAAACAAAATTTCTAATTATTACAATATAAACATGACTGAATCCTTTCTTGAGGCGCTGAAAAAAAGAGTATTACTTTTTGATGGTGCAATGGGTACTGAAATTCAAAAATTAAATCCACAACCTCAAGATTTTCCCAATACTAAAGATGGTTTTAATGATGGGCTAATACTAAGTAGGCCCGAATGGATAAAGCAAATACATAGAAGTTATCTAAAAGCGGGAGCAGATTGTATTGAAACTAACACTTTTGGAGGAAACAAATTCAAATTAGACGAATATGGTTTTGGAGATCAAACTATTGAATTTAACAAACAAGCAGCAGAATTGGCTAGACAAGTATGTAATGAGTTCCATGATAAAACTCATTTTGTAATTGGCTCAATGGGGCCTTCCGGTTTTCTTCCCAGTTCTAATGATCCTGATTTGGGCCAAATATCGTTAGATGAAATAATAAATGCTTTTGCTCTGCAAGCAGAAGGTTTGATTCTGGGAAACGTTGATGCACTATTAATTGAAACAAGTCAGGATATCCTAGAAGTAAAACTAGTAGTAGAAGCTTGTCATAATGCAATGAAAAAAGTTCAAAAAGAAATACCTATTATAGCAAATATAACTTTAGATCAATATGGGAAAATGCTTCTTGGAACTAATGTTCAATCTGCATATACCACAGTCTCTGATATGGGAATTAATATTTTTGGTCTAAATTGTTCTACAGGACCAGATGAAATGACTCCAAGTGTCATTTGGTTAGATGAACAGCAAGATTTACCTATTCTTGTAGTTCCTAACGCCGGTATGCCTCATAACGAAGGTGGCAAAGCAGTTTATAAAATGACACCAGATAAATTGTCACAAAAACTAGAAGAGTTCATTTTAAAGTACAAGAATATAAAGATCATTGGAGGTTGTTGTGGAACAACTCCAGAGCATATTGCTGAATTACGGAAAATGATTGACAACAACAATATTAAAATAAATAATCGTAAATCCTAGTGATACAATATAGGGAAGGAAAAAATTATTATAGGTATATTTATCTTGTAAATTTTCCTTTGATTATGATCACCACCAAAAAAAAATTATAGGAATGAATGAATGAATTATGGCCAAAATTCCAAGAATCAGTTCAGCGTTAAATGCTGTTGACATTCAACAAAATCCTCCTCCATTAATCATAGGAGAACGAGTTAACAGTCAAGGCTCGAGAAAAGCAAAAGAGATGGTTCTAAAAGATGATTTTGAGGGTCTTCTCAATCTTGCCAGAAGTCAAGTGGAAGAAGGAGCACACTGTTTAGATATATGTGTAGCAACCACTGAGAGATCTGATGAACATGATTTCATGTGCCAACTTGTAAAGCGACTGTGTTTAGAAATAGAAGCTCCTCTTGTAATAGATTCGACAGATCCTAAAGTTATTGAATCTGCAATTAAACAAATACCCGGAAAACCAATAATTAATTCAATCAACTTGGAAGGTGATGGAAGTCGATTTCATTCCTTAGCTCCTCTTATGATAAAATATGGAGTTCCTGCTATTGCAATGTGTATTGGACCTAATGGAATGGCTAAAACTCCAAAAGAAAAACTGGAAACTGCATACCTCTTATTTGAGACAGGCAAAAAATATGGACTAAAACCTTGGCAATTTATATTTGATGTTTTAACCTTTACTTTGGCTACGGGTCAAGAGGAGTTTCTAGATTCTGCAAAAAATACTTTAGAGGGAATTAAACTAGTAAAGGAAAATCTGCCTGGTTGTTTCACTACTTTGGGATTAAGTAATGTTAGCTTTGGTCTACCTACACACGCAAGGAAAATAATCAATTCTGTATTTTTATATCATGCAATAAAATCTGGTTTGGATTCTGTAATTATTAATCCAAAGGATATAGTTGCCTATTCAGATATTAGCCAAGAAGAAAGAAGACTTGCAGAAAATTTAATCTTTAACCTTCGAAATACAGCTTTATCAGATTTAATTTCCTATTATGAAAATAAAACAAATACTGACCCAACAAAAAAACAATCTGATGGAAATTCAAAACTTGATATTGATCCAAATTGGAAATTTGATAAAAAATGTTACTATAGAATAGTAAATAGACTGCGTGAAGGAATAGAATATGATGTTGTAGGTGCAATTTTGGATAATGTTAAAGATAAGGACACAAAAGTTGAAATATCCTTAACAGAAGCAACAACATCACCATCATCCTCCTCATCCTCCTCGTCGTCATCATCATCGTTGTTATTAAATGATGATGTTATTGCTCATTTATCTAAGGAAGAATTACATACAGCAGCAGTAAAGACTTTGAACGAAACTTTACTTCCTGCAATGAAGGAAGTAGGTGATAAATTTGGTGCGGGAGAAATAATTCTTCCTTTTGTTCTTAAATCGGCAGAATGTATGAAGGCTGCTGTAGCTGAATTAGAAAAATATCTTATTAAAAAGAAAGATGTTTCAAAAGGGAAAATTGTATTATGTACTGTATATGGTGATGTCCATGATATAGGAAAAAATCTAGTTAAAACAATTCTAGTGAATAATGGATATTCTGTTTACGATTTAGGTAAACAAGTACCATTACAAACAATTGTTAATAAAATTAGTGAAGTAAATGCTGATGCAGTGGGATTATCAGCCTTACTTGTTTCTACCTCCAAACAGATGCAGATATTTGTTGATTATGCAAAGGAACATAATATACAAATACCAGTACTTTGTGGAGGTGCTGCTATTAATACTAACTATATAAATAGAATAGCAAAGGACGGCGGAGGAATTTATGAACAAGGTGTTTTCTATTGTAAGACTGCTTTTGATGGTCTGAATGTAATGAATAATTTAACGTCAGACAAAAGGGATCAATATATTACCAAATGGAAAGAAAAAGTAGAGCTATGGAAAGAGTTCAAACCAACCTCAATAAATGTATCTGAGGTTTCCAAACATAGCGGTATCAAACCAGTTCCTCCACCCATTCCACCCCATACAGGTCTTCCAATTCGATTGGGTCTTGAAAATATAAATTTGGAAGAAGTATGGAATTTTTTAAATAAAAAATCTCTTTTTACACTATCATGGAGTTTTAGAGGAAAGGCTGCATCGGGGTTAACAGAAGAAGCAGAAAAATTACTGATCGAATGGAAAAAAAGAGTTATTGATGAAAATCTTTTTTCACCAAGGATAGTTTATGGATATTTTCATTGTCACAATCGGAATAATAAGCTAGTTGTAGATTCTTCTCAAGGCAATGAAGTTATTTTTGATTTCCCTCGTTCTACAAAAGGGAAGCATTTGTGTTTGACTGATTATTTTGGAGAAAATGATATAGTTGCATTTCAATCCGTTACAGTTGGTAAGAAAGCGTCTTATACAATTGAAAAATGGAATGAAGATAACAAATATACTGATGCGTACTATCTTCATGGACTAGCTGTTGAAACTGCCGAAGCATTAGCTGACTGGATAAACTTTGTAATTCGTAAGGAATTAAAGATTGACTCAAAAAGAGGCTTACGATACAGCTGGGGATATCCAAGTTGCCCTGATATTACTCAACATAAATTAGTATGGGAACTTTTAGATCCTGCTAAATCCGATATGACATTAACAGACGCTGGACAAATAGTTCCTGATCAGTCAACTGCTGCCATTTTTATTCATCATCCAGAAGCCGAATATTTTACCCTGTGAATTTCTTTATTTTTATTGTATTAATTTCTTATAAAATAGATCTGTCATGTTTAGATTTCAAAGCGATAGATGTATAAAATAATCAATTAGAATAATAATATGATAATTTAATGTGTGTTTGTGATTTTGTATTAGCATGTTCTATAGACGATTCTCCTAGCTACTTTACATATGATAATCATGATACTATGATAATTATTCAATCAAAATTAAGTGCTCGTGCCAATCACTCTGATTTTTATTACATTGAACCTTATATAGAATTACTAATTTCCCATGAATCACTTCATTTTGTCATAAAACGGATAGAAGGCTCTCTTGAATCAGAAAAGTTAGACAATCTTGAGGTAATAGTTCATAGAAATGCAAAAAATTATCAAGTCACAGTAAACAATATGTTATTTGCTTCTGATAACTCTGGTTTAGTATTAGAATAATGGAATGCAGTATATTATCATCATCATCATCATCATCTACAACTATTTTTCAGTTCATAAATAAATCTATTTAATATATTTAACAGTCTCTCTTTATTTTCTATTTCTTTAATAATTTTTTTTATAATTGCACTTCCTATAATTACAGCATCTGCTCCAGCATCAATCATATATTTTACGTGTTGAGGATTACTTATTCCAAACCCTACAGCTAAAGGAAGCTTATCTGCAGTAATATTCTTTACCCTTTTTATTGATTCCATGGTATATTCATCAAATCCTTGTCTTTCTCCTGTGGTGCCATAAACTGATATAGCATACAAAAAACCTGTACATATTCTGCAAATCATTTTCAATCTTTTTTCTGAAGTATTAGGTGATACTAAAAAAATTGTAGACATTCCTATATTTTGCATTGTATTTAGATATTCTTTAGATTCTTCTATTGGTATGTCTGGAATTATAAAACCATCAATGCCACTTTCTTTAGCTTTTTGTGCAAATTGAATGTATCCTTTTCTGTATAATATGTTTGAATATGTCATAATTATTAAAGGAGTATTTGGAAAAGTCTTTCTTATTCTTGAAGCTAATTCTAAGCACATACCCGGAGTAGTGCCCGATATCAGTGAATTTTGAATTGCATATTGAATTGTTGAGCCATCTGCAATAGGATCGGAAAATGGTATTCCAATTTCTATAATATCAGCTCCTCCATTGATTAATGAAGTTATGATATGCTCAGATGTTGTTATATCAGGATAACCAGCCACTACATAACAAATAAGTGCTTTCTCATTCTTACTCTTTAATTCATTAAATTTATTGTCTATTCTGTTGTTCTTCTTTTTTGATACGCTATTACTCTTATACATATTTAGTCTCTAATTCCATTAATGTAATTTTGTACTACCTCGACATCCTTGTCACCTCTACCTGATAATGTAATGACTATAGTTTCTGATTTTTTCATTTTTTTAGCTAATTTCATTCCATAGCTTATTGCATGAGCAGATTCTAAGGCGGGAATTATCCCTTCTTTTTCTGAAAGAATCACAAAAGCTTTGATTGCATCATCATCTGTACATGATTTATAATTGACTCTTTTAATCTCCTTTAAGTATGAATGTTCAGGACCCACCCCCGGATAGTCTAACCCAGCACTTATACTATGAGTAGCACTTATTTGACCCATTTTATCTTGTAAAAGGTAGGTCTGCATTCCATGTAGAATTCCAGTTGAACCTGCTGCCAATGTTGCAGAATGCTTTCCTGTCTTAATTCCACTTCCTTCGGCTTCAATACCATAAAGAGACACTTCTTGGTCACCTATAAATGGATAAAATGAACCAATTGCATTACTCCCACCTCCAACACATGCAACAATGGCATTTGGTAAAGTACCGTTAATTTTTCTTATTTGTTTTTTTATTTCTTTACCGATTATACTTTGAAAATCCCTTACAATCATAGGATAAGGGTGTGGGCCTACTACTGATCCAATTACATAATATGTATTCTCTACATTTGTTATCCAATCTCTTAAAGCCTCATTAATTGCATCTTTAAGTGTCTGTGTTCCAGATTTTACTGGATGCACCTTAGATCCTAATAATTTCATTCTAAATACATTGAGTTTTTGTCTTTCTGTATCTTTTAAGCCCATATAGATCTCACATTCAAGGCCCAGAACTGCTGACGCAAGAGCGGTACCAACTCCATGCTGACCGGCACCAGTCTCAGCAATGATCCTTTTTTTACCCATTTTTTTTGCTAACAAACACTGTCCCAATGTATTGTTAGTTTTGTGAGCTCCTCCATGGAGTAGATCTTCCCTTTTTAAATAAATTTTAGCTCCGCCTACATATTCTGTAAGATTCTTTGCCAAATAAATGGGAGTCGGTCTACCAGCATAATTTTCTAAATAGTCCTTTAATTCTTTTTTAAAGTTTGAATCCTTTCTAAATTTTTTATATGATTCTTCTAATTCTTCTATAGCTGGAACTAATGTTTCAGGGATATATTTTCCTCCAAAATTACCGAATTTACCATTAAACGGAAAGTTATATTTCTTCATTTATCTACTTGATAAAAAACAAAACAAGCATAATAATTGTAACGTTTATTTCTTGTATTCATAAAGCCTTTTCTTCAATATTTTAATTTTTTGACCTTTAATTATATTACAGTGATGGTGAATCAAGCCTTATTATGCTTTGAACTGTGTTAAGGTTTATGATGCCAAATATTTAAGCATAAAATAAATTAATTATTATTATTATTATTATTGATAGTAAAAACCATAGCCTTCCAATGAGTCAATCAATGAGAATAGAATGCTATGGTGAATCAAACTTTCTGTCTGCTTTCTGAGAGCAAATTCAAATCTATATTCTAATATTTAATAGTTGGAGAGAATTTAATTGTCATAGCCCACCAGTACAAATAATAACAAAGAAGTTTCTCCAATTTTTAATATTCTTTAATCCAATATAATATTACTCTAAAAAAGTGAATAGACATTTTTTTCCTTGATACAGTCGAAAAATAATATTCTTTATTTTAGGAATATAAATAAAAAGTTATGGATTATCATTATCAATACACTATACAATGTTTAGTATTGTTATTTGTTTGGTAAACTTAATTAATTATTATTAGATCTATATATTGCTAGACTAATGAATTTATAAAATCATATAAATATAATTCAATCTATTTTAATTATTATAATTATATTATTTAGATAGATAATCATCTCTCATTCTTTCTTTCCTCAAGTAAAAATAACTAACTGGAATCTGATGATATATGTGTCCCAAAAATAAGTAAATACTCAATGGTATAATCTCAATTGAGGAAATATATATCATAATAAAAATACTATTATTTTATTATTTTATTATTATTAAATAGGGTTAATTAATTCTTTTATCTTTGTAGTAATTTGTTGTTGTTCGTTCTTTTCCATGATACTCGTTCCAATTAAGAATGCGTCAGCTCCGGCATTTTTCAGTTGCTTTATTTGCTTTGAATTATTTATTCCACTTTCACTAATAATCACATTTTTTGCCTTATTAAATTTCTTTAATAGTTTTTCTGTTATTTGTAAATCAATTTTTAAATTATCTAGATTACGATTATTAATTCCTATTAAATCTTCTTTTCCCAAATTAAATTTTAGAATTTCGTCAAATTCGTGTTCATGGTGAACTTCAAATAAAACATTTAAGCCCTTTTTGTGTGCGTATTTAACAAATCTATCTAAATCACCTTCCGCAAGATTTTTATCAAAAATACTCATAATTAGTAAAATATAATCTGCTCCAATTTTTTTAGCGCAATCTAATTGTATTTCACTTACCATAATATCTTTCATTAACATTGGAATGGATGTATCCTGTCTAATCATAATAAAGTTGGTTAACGATCCATTAAACAAATATTTCTGAGTTAAGACTGAAAGACCAGCAGCACCTCCTTTTATCATTTCTCTCGATATGCTTAACAAGTCTGCATTCTCTCTATTCATAATTACTCCTTTTGAAGGTGAAGAAAACTTTATTTCAGTGATAAGTGGTATTTTGTTTTTTGCCTTTATATCTAAAATATTTTTCTTTAAATTGAGAGCTTCATGAGAATAATCAATGTTGGTTATATTGTATAATCCTTCATCTATACTCTTAAAAGAATTTTTAACTAAACTCTTGATCATATTTTCACTAGTAGAAGAAAAAAATTTACTCGTTCGAACTCCACCTAAATAACAATCATTAACTTGCTATTATATCTATTATGTAAATTAATAATCATCTGTAAAGAAAAGTAATATTTATTGCATCCCATATTATTATAAAACCTATGACTAAGGTAATAAATAAAGTAGTAGAAGATCTCATCTCGGAATTTACCGAAGTCAGAAAGCTAACCGATGATCTTTTTAAAACACTTAGTATTGAAGATGCAGTTATTCAATCGGATCCTTTTGGGAGTCCTCCAAATTGGCACATAGCACATGTAACATGGTTTTTTCACAAAATACTACTAAAGTATGGCGGGGAATTAAACTTAGAAAAAATTAACCTAGATTATTTAAATTCCTACTATCAAAAGTTTGAAAAAATTCTGCCTAAAAATGACAGAGGTAAATTTCCAAGACCTACTGTTTCAGAGAGCCTTCAGTACAGAAAATATTTAGATAAAAAAGTCTTGTTATTTCTTGAAAAAATTGAAGTATTTAATTCTTTAACTAAAGAAATTCAATATGATTTACAGCTTGCAAATCAACATGAAATGCAACATCAAGAACTAATGATATATGATTTTCAAAATTATTTTGAAAGATTTCCTGATTCTGATGATAATTACCGTCCTTTTAAAATAAATGATAATTTTGATAAAAAAGCCCAAAATAAGAGACATACTAAAGAGATGGTAAAAATACCTGGAGGAATTTTTGACATCGGATTTTATGGAGATGGTTTCTCATATGATAATGAACTACCAGAACATAAGGTATATCTTTATCCTTATCAAATTGACTCAACTCCTGTATCTAACGGTGATTTTATAAAATTTATAGAAGAAGATGGGTACGAAAGATATGAATACTGGCTTTCAGATGGATGGGATATGGTTCAAGAATTTAAATGGAATTCGCCTCTCTATTGGTTTAAAAAAGATGATGTTTGGATGAAAAAAGATTTCTTTGGAACGTCCGCTATTAATCCAGATGAACCAGTAATTAATGTTAGCTATTATGAAGCTGATGCATATGCAAAATGGGCAAAGAAAAGATTACCTACAGAAGCAGAATGGGAAAAAGCCGCTAGTTGGAATGAAGATTTAAAAAGAAAAACAAGATATCCATGGGGCAATGAAATTCTACCCACTTCAGAACATGCTAACTTGTTAGAATCTTTTCTTTGGAGACCTTCTTTGTGTGGTTCATATGAAAAAGGAAAGAGTTTTTATGGCTGCTATCAAATGATGGGTGATGTTTGGGAATGGACTAGTTCTGAATATTCATTATATCCTGGTTTTAAGTCTAGATTCTCTGAATATACCGATAAATGGGCAATAAATCAAAAAGTATTACGAGGAGGATCGTTTGCTACACCTAGACGACAGATAAGAAACAGTTATAGAAACTACTTCAAGCCCCATGAACGAATACAATTTTCAGGATTTCGATGTGCAAAGTAGTGTAGTATTATTTTAAAATGGGGTTAATAATGCTAGATTAAACCATTCATTTTTATCCAAAAAATTTCTTTCTACTCTTAAATTACTTTTATTAGCTAATTGTTCTATTGATTTTAATGTGTATTTGTAAGAATTTTCTGTAAGGATGGTTTCCCCTTTTTCGAAATCAAAAAGTTGATTTAGTTTATTAACTTTAACTTTTTGTTTCACTTTTGAAAGTAAATGCATTTCAATTCTATTTTTGACTTGATTATAATAGGCTAAATGTTCAAAATTCTCTAAATCAAATTCTCCATTTAATTCTTTATTTATTCTCTCTAAAATATTTAAATTAAATTTTGCAGTAATTCCTTCTACATCATTATATGCAGCCTCGAGAATATTTTTTTTCTTTTGTAAATCGAACCCGATTAATAATGAATCTTCTTTCTTAATATTTTCTCTTAGCTTGCTTAAAAATGTTATTGCTCCTTTTGGTTCAAAATTTCCTAAACTTGATCCTAAGAATAGTATTAATTTATTATTGGGGATATTATGTTGAGAATCAATAAATTTTGTTACTGTTGCTATTCCTTCAAAATAATCAGATGCTATCGGATGATTGATAATTTGTGGTAAGTCACTTTGCAATTTTAAAGAGCTTTTATATAACATTTCTTGAGAAATGTCAATGGGAAAGTAATGGAGATTTCCCTCTTGTTTTTTTAAAAAGTAATTTAATAAAACTTTTGTCTTCTTTGAACTTCCACTTCCTAATTCTATAATACAAATATCTTTGTTCTCATAATATTTTAATAACGAATTAATATTTTCTATTATAATTTTATATTCAGTTATAGTTAAATAGTATTCAGGTTGTACACAAATTTGCTCGAAAAGCTCTGAACCTCTTTTGTCATAAAAAAATTTTGGATTTAATTTTTTCTTTTTTCTTCCTAATCCATTTTTTACCTCTTTAGCAAAGTCTTCTCGTA
>OCZS010000233.1_pt1 | contig 18098 bp, 17 predicted proteins | sample 1539071 | NCBI WGS metagenome assembly OCZS01 (sample SAMEA3113584, study PRJEB22503) | soil metagenome
GGCCCCGCCCCCGCGGGACCGGCATCCGCCATGCTGGGCCAGTGCAGCACGGGCCGACGAGCGCCATCACCGACGTGCCAGGCATCCGGGTCGGTCACGCAACCCGGGAGGAGCCCGGATGGCTGACCGGCGTCACCGTCGTGCTGCCTCCGTCCGGAACCGTCGGGGGGGTCGAGATCCGTGGAGGATCTCCCGGCACCCGGGAGACGGACCTGCTGGACCCGCGGAACCTCGTGGACACGGTCGACGGCGTCGTCCTCGCGGGTGGCAGCGCCTTCGGCCTCGCCGCCGCTGACGGGGTGGTTGACGAGCTGTACGCCGCAGGCCGCGGCTGGCCGGTGGGGCCCGAGCACCACGAGCGGGTGCCGATCGTCCCGGCCGCGATCCTGTTCGACCTCGGTCGCGGCGGCTCGTGGCTGCACCACCCGTCAGCCGGGGACGGCGCCGCCGCCTACCGCGCTGCCACCGAGGGGGACGGGCGGGTGGTCGAAGGGTCCGTCGGCGCGGCGACCGGGGCTCGGTGCGGTGGTCTCCGCGGCGGCGTCGGGACGGCTTCGGCCGTCCTCCCGTCCGGGATCACGGTCGGGGCCCTCGTGGTCGTCAACGCGGCCGGATCAGCCCTCGCCAGCGACGGCACCTTCCTCGGCGCACCGGTCCTCGCGGAGGAGGAGCGCCTGGGGCTGCCCACTCCCGACCCGGCGCTCACCGCCGCCCACCAGGCCTCCCGCGCGGCAGAGGTCGAGGAGTTGCGGGCCGGGTCCGGGCGCAGCCTGCGACCCGGCATCGCCACGACACTCGCCGTCGTCGCCACGGACGCGACGCGGACGCCGTCGGAGTGCGCGAGCCTCGCAGGGGCGGCGCACGACGGCTTCGCGCGGGCCCTCTCACCGGTGCACACGGCGTACGACGGGGACGCCGTCTTCGCGCTCGCGACTGGAGCCGGGGCGGCAGTGACCGGCATCGATGACGTGGAGCTCCAGACAGCGGCAGCCGACTGCGTCACGCGGGCGATCGTGCGCGCAGTGCTTCTGGCGACCTCCGTCGACCGCACCCGGGACGGCGGGGTGGCGCTGCCGTCGTACCGGGACGCGCTGGTCGCTCAGCCCCGGGTGGAGTAGTTCGGCGCCTCGACGATGCCGGTGACGTCGTGCGGGTGCGACTCGCGCAGTCCTGCGGTGGTGATCCGGATGAAGCGGCCCTTGGCCTTGAGCTCCGGCACGGTGTGAGCCCCGACGTAGAACATCGACTGGTGGAGGCCGCCGATGAGCTGGTGGGCGACCGCACCGACCGGCCCCCGGTAGGCGACCTGGCCCTCGATCCCCTCCGGGACGATCTTGTCGTCGGAGGTGACCTCGGCCTGGAAGTACCGGTCCCGGGAGTAGGACTTCTTGCCCCGCGACGACATGGCGCCGAGAGAGCCCATGCCTCGGTACGCCTTGAACTGCTTGCCGTTGATGAACACGAGCTCGCCGGGCGACTCCTCACAGCCGGCGAGCAGCGAGCCCACCATGACGGTGTCCGCTCCAGCGACGAGCGCCTTGGCGATGTCCCCGGAGTACTGGAGGCCGCCGTCGCCGATGAGCGGCACCCCCGCCGGGCCGCAGGCCAGTGATGCCTGGTGGATGGCGGTGACCTGTGGGACCCCCACGCCCGCCACCACCCGGGTGGTGCAGATGGAGCCGGGCCCCACGCCCACCTTGACGGCATCGACACCTGCATCGACGAGAGCCTGGGCACCGGCTCGGGTGGCGACGTTGCCGCCGATGACCTGGACGTGACGCGTCGCCGGGTCCTTCTTGACCCGCTCCACCATCTCGAGGAGGAGACGGGCGTGGCCGTGCGCGGTGTCGACGACGAGCACGTCGACACCCGCCTCGACCAGCGTCGTCGCGCGCTCCCAGGCCTCGCCGAAGTAGCCCACCGCGGCGCCGACGAGCAGGCGGCCGTCGCCGTCCTTGCTGGCCTGGGGGAACTGCTCCGACTTCACGAAGTCCTTCACCGTGATGAGGCCTCGCAGCCGGCCCTCCTCGTCGATGATCGGGAGGCGCTCGCGCTTGTGCTGGCGCAGGAGCAGTGTCGCCTCGTCGTGGCTGATGCCGACCTGGCCGGTGATGAGCGGCATGGGCGTCATGACCTCGCGCACGAGGGTGTGCGCCCAGTCCGCGACAGGGGTGAAGCGCAGGTCGCGGTTCGTGACGATGCCGAGGAGGTGGTCGCCCTCGTCGACGACGGGAAGTCCGGAGACGCGGTAGCGGCCACACCGCTCGTCGAGGTCCTCCAGGGTCGCGTCCGGGCCGATGGTCACCGGGTTGGAGATCATCCCGGTCTGGGTCCGCTTGACGAGGTCGACCTGGTACGCCTGGTCGTGGATCGAGAGGTTGCGGTGGAGGATCCCGATGCCACCGTGGCGCGCCATGGCGATGGCCATCCGGGCCTCGGTCACCGTGTCCATCGCCGCCGAGATCAGCGGAACCCGGATCGAGATTCCCCGGGTGAGCCGGGTCGTGGTGTCGACGTCGCTCGGGATGACGTCGGTCTCCCCCGGTTGCAGCAGCACGTCGTCGTAGGTGAGACCGAGCTCGGCGAAGGGCGATGGCGCAGCGGGCTCTGCCGACGCCGCGGACACGACGGGTGATGGAGCGCTCGACGGGGCGAGCGGGTCACCCGTGCCGAGGGGGCGCTCCGCCGAGGTGCTGGTCTCGTCGAGTCCGAGGCTCATTGCCCGATTCTACGGGGTGCGGTTCGACGAGCCGGACACGACGCCGAACACCGTGTCGGCGAACCATTCGGGACGCAGTGGGGACGCGATGGCACGGATTCCGCAGGCGCCCAAAATCGGAGGTCAGATGGCCGAAGTCCCGTCGACACAGGCCTTGACCAAGTCCTTACCAAACGCTTGCCCACCGTGTACCAATGCCCTCCTAGCGTGATGACCGAGCCACTCACTGAGGGGCACCCAGCACGCGGAGGTACGCATGGCCGAGATCACCCGACTGCCGGGTCCCGTGGCCGATCTGTGGGACTGGCAGCTCGACGGCGCCTGCCGGAGGGTGGGCCCGGAGGTGTTCTTCCACCCGGAGGGCGAGCGCGGAAGCAAGCGACGCACCCGAGCGAGCGCGGCCAAGGAGGTGTGCGTGAGCTGCCCGGTGCTCCAGCAGTGCCGGACCCACGCGCTCACGGTCCGCGAGCCTTACGGGGTCTGGGGGGGCCTCACCGAGGACGAGCGGGAGTCCTACTACACACGCGAGCGCCACATCGCGTCATGATCGTGCGGCGGCCCGTCCGGACGGGTCGCCGCCACCAACTCCGGTGGGGAGCGAGGGCCGGCAGGGCGGCCCGTCCGTCGGTGACAACGAGGTCACCACGGACGGGACGCGCTGCGCGCGCGGGGCGCAGCGCCCGCACTAGCCTGACCCGGGTGAGCACCCCCTTGGAGGTCGCCATCCGTGACCAGTCGATCCGGCTGGGCCAGCTGCTCAAGCTCGCGGGCCTCGTCGACGACGGTGGGGCGGCGCGCGAGGTCATCGAACGAGGGCTGGTCACCGTGAACGGCGAGGTCGAGACGCGCCGGGGCGCCCAGGTTCGCCCCGGCGACAGGGTGATGTTCGAGGGCCAGACCTTGGATGTCGTCACACGAGGCTGAGCGCGGTGTCGACCGGACCCGCTTCTGCGTGTCCCATGCAGGCGCCTCCGCTGCGCAGGGGCGGGAGGGCCACCTCATGACGGCGGTTGCGCCTCGTCGAGGAAGGACCGGATGACCTGCTCTGCGGCCGGCGACAGGGACAGCCACCTGGCATCCCCACTGACATCCGGGGGCTCACAGCGCAGCTGCTGTTGGAAGGCCTGGGCGTTCGGCCCCTCGGCTTGGAGCACCACCACGGCGCCCAACCAGGGGCATTCCTCGAGCGGACCGCTCGTGACCCGTCCCGATCTCCATCCCTGGACGATCGTCGACCCGTCTCCGGGGGCGGTGAACCCGATGACCGGTGTGAACCGAGGGACGGCGTCCACGATCACCTCGCGCGACGGCGGGTGCACGCAGACGACGACGGAGCGGATCGGCTCGGTCGTCTCGGCGCCGCCAGGACCAGGAGGCGGGTATCGCGGGTAGACCGGTGCGCATGCGGCACCCCCCACCGTCCGGCCCCCGCTTGCGGCCAAGTCGCTCTCGGCGCGCGCGGCATAGAAGGACTGCACGCTGTAGCGGCCGTCACAACGGAGTTCGTCGCCCTGGAGGCCGACAACCTGACCCGTGACGGACTGCAGGACGAAGCGCAGGTCCGGGAAGTCCAGGTCGTGGCCGCACTGCTCCGACGGTGGGCCGCCGTGGCCGAGCACAACGACATCCATGGCCCGGCCCGTGACGAGGCTGGGCATGGCCAAGGAGCCCCACGGTGACGCCGAAGGATCGGCCGGGCAGAGCGCCAGCGCCGAGTAGCCCTCGCTGAGAGGCGCCGGCACCAAGGCCTCCGCCGTGATGTCCTGGGCGGCGCGGGAGCACAGCTCTCCCGCTGTCACCGTGCTCTGCACCGGTGTTGACGTCGCCGGGACCAGCGTCTGCTCACGCCCGAGGTCGATGGCGCCCACGACAGCCACGGTGACGGCCACGGCCACCGCAGAGGCGCTCCCCAGCACGACCCGGCGCCGGGTCCGCGCGGCGGATCGCCGGGCTCCCCGGGCGAGGGCTGAAGGGTTCACTGGTCCCGTCTCGACCTCCGCGAGGACCTCGCGCAGCCTGCTCTCGAGGTTCGTCACGACGGGTCACCGGCTTCCCCGAGAAGGGGACTGCGACGCAGGGCCGCGAGTGCCCGGGAGCACTGGCTCTTGACCGTGCCGACAGAGCAGCCGAGCACCTCGGCGGTCTGCGCCTCCGAGAGGTCCTCGACGTATCTCAGCACGACGACGGCGCGCTGGCCGCGCGGGAGGGCGGACAGTGCACGCAAGAGGTCGAGCCGCTCGGCGCTTGCCCTCCCCGAGTCACCAGCCTGTGCGACCTCCGGTAGCACGTCCGTCGGCGCCTCGCCGTTCCAGCGTCGCCGCCACCACGCGATGTACGTCGTCAGCATGACCTTGCGGACGTACGCATGAGGACCAGGCTCCGCCCGCTCGACGACGTGGTCCCAACGCGACCAGACCTTCCCGAGCGCCGTCTGCACGAGGTCCTCGGCACGTTGGTGGTCACCGGTGAGGAGGAACGCGGTGCGCAGGAGGTCTGCCCCCCGGGCTTCAACGTAGGCGTCGAAGCCGTCCGCCGCGGCCGCCGGGGGCCCGACGACCGGGGTCCGCGTCCGACCCACGCTCATACCCTCCTCCAGCGGTTGGGGAGCAGCCAAGGTTGTCGCTCACGGAGAAGACGGACGCGGGCTCGTCCCGGGTACCCGAGTGGCGTTCCGGCGTCCCGGCGACACCATCGAGCCGGGACGCGCGGATGCCGCCCGCTCCCGGTCCACGTTCTGCGTGGGCGCGAGCGGACGGCATCCTGACATGCGCCGACAACGGGCGCGGGAGGGGAGGCGTCAGTGGCCGTGGCCGTGGCCCTGGCCACCGGCGCCGACCGGCTCCTCCTCCTTCTTCTCGACGACGAGGGTGTCGGTCGTCAGGACCATCGAGGCGATGGACGCCGCGTTGCGCAGCGCGCTGCGGGTCACCTTGACGGGGTCGATGACCCCCACCTTGATGAGGTCCTCGTACTCGCCCGTCGCGGCGTTGAGGCCCATGCCCGCGTCGAGGTCCTGCACCCGGGCGACGGCGACGTAGCCCTGCAGCCCGGCGTTCTCGGCGATCCAGCGCAGCGGCTCGGCCGCGGCCTTGCGCACGATGGAGGCGCCCACCTTCTCGTCGTCCTGCAGCCCGAGCCCCTCGATGACCTTCACGGCCTGGATGAGGGCGGAGCCGCCGCCGGCGACGATGCCCTCCTCGATGGCCGCCCGGGTCGCCGAGATGGCGTCCTCGATGCGGTGCTTCTTCTCCTTGAGCTCGACCTCGGTGTGTGCGCCGACCTTGATGACGCAGACGCCACCCGCGAGCTTGGCGAGGCGCTCCTGGAGCTTCTCGCGGTCCCAGTCGGAGTCGGTGCGCTCGATCTCCTGCTTGATCTGGTTCACCCGCCCCTCGACGTCCGAGTGCGCACCGGCTCCGTCGATGATCGTCGTGTTGTCCTTGGTGACGACGACGCGGCGGGCCTGGCCCAGCACCTCAAGGCCGATCTGGTCGAGCTTCAGGCCGACCTCCTCCGCGACGACCTGGCCGCCGGTGAGCACGGCCATGTCCTGCAGCATCGCCTTGCGGCGGTCGCCGAACCCGGGGGCCTTGACCGCGACGACCGTGAAGGTGCCACGGATCTTGTTGACGACGAGCGTCGACAGCGCCTCGCCGTCGACGTCCTCGGCGATGACGAGAAGCGGCTTGCCCGACTTGACGACCTTCTCGAGCACCGGGAGGACGTCGGCGATCGCCGAGATCTTGCCCTGGTTGATGAGCACGTAGGCGTCCTCGAGGACGGCCTCCATCCGCTCGGGATCCGAGACGAAGTAGGGGCTGATGTAGCCCTTGTCGAACTGCATGCCCTCGGTGAACTCGAGCTCGGTCGACGCCGTCGAGGACTCCTCGACCGTGATGACGCCGTCCTTGCCCACCTTGTCGAACGCCTCGGCGATGATGTCGCCGATCTCGAGGTCCTGCGCCGAGAGCGCGGCGACCTGGGCGATCTCCTCCTTGGACTCGATCTCCCGAGCGACGCTCAGCAGCTCCTCGGAGACAGCCTCGACGGCCGCATCCATGCCTCGCTTGAGGGCCGACGGCGCAGCGCCGGCCGCGACGTTGCGCAGGCCCTCGTGGACCATGGCCTGGGCGAGGACCGTCGCGGTCGTCGTCCCGTCGCCGGCGATGTCGTTGGTCTTGGTCGCGACCTCCTTGGCGAGCTGCGCGCCGAGGTTCTCGTAGGCGTCCTCGAGCTCGATCTCCCGAGCGATGGTCACGCCGTCGTTGGTGATCGTCGGTGCGCCCCACTTCTTGTCGATGACGACGTTGCGCCCCTTCGGGCCGAGCGTCACCTTGACGGCGTTCGCGAGGGCGTCCACGCCCCGCTCGAGCGACTTGCGGGCGGAGTCGTTGAACTCCAGTTCCTTGGCCATTGCTGTCCTTCGTGATCGGGATGCCGGATCGGGGCTCGCGCCGCGCACCGGCGGGTGGTCTGTGGTTCTCCGTCACCCGACGCGCCCCGGCGGCACCCTCGCTGGGGTGCGCACCGGGGCGCGGTCACGGCATACGGACGGGTGCGTCAGCCGACGACGGCGAGCACGTCGCGAGCGGAGAGGATGAGGTACTCCTCGCCGCTGTGCTTGATCTCGGTGCCGCCGTACTTGCTGTAGATGACGCGGTCGCCGACGGCGATGTCGAGCGGGATGCGCTCGTCGCCGTCGTCGTTCCAGCGCCCGGGGCCGACCGCGATGACCTCGCCCTCCTGGGGCTTCTCCTTCGCGGTGTCCGGGATGACGAGACCGGACGCGGTCGTCTGCTCGGCCTCGAGGCTCTTGATGACGATGCGGTCCTCGAGCGGCTTGATGGAAACCGACACGGTGTGCTCCTCCCCTGTGGGGTGAGTCGAAGTGGACGGGACTGCGCTCCGGGCCGCTCTCGCCGTCGCGGGGGTCGATGACGACCCGGGTGCGCTGGCACTCACCATGGGTGAGTGCCAATGAGCCAAATCTAGGTCGCCCCTTAGCACTCGGTCAACTCGAGTGCCAGAACACGGCGCCTGAGTGGTCGGGACGCCCGGGATGCGGGGCGCCGCGGAACTGGCAGGATGGCGCGCCGTGGACGTTGGGACCGTACGAGCGCTGGGGTCGCCCGACGGTCGGGCGATCCTGCGCTCCCTGCCCGCCTACGACGAGCGCGAGGTCATGCGCCTGCAGGACCGGCTCCGTCGGGAGGGCCACTCGCCCGACTTCGTCGCTGCACTGCTCACCCAGCAGCGACTGCGTGCCCGGGCGGTGACCAAGTTCGGCGAGTTCGCCCACGACATGCTCTACACCGCCGACGGCCTCGAGCAGGCGTCGCGCCTGGAGGTGGCGGCGACCCACGCGGGGCGCTTCTACAACGCGAGCCTGGCCACCGTCCACGACCTCGGCTGCGGGATCGGGTCGGATGCCGTCGCGATGTCCGCCTTGGGCGTCACCGTCCACGGCGTCGAGGTCGATCCGGTGACCGCCGCAGTGGCCGACATCAACCTGCGGCCGTGGCCGGACTCCCGCGCCCGGGTGGGGCTCGCCGAGGAGTTCGAGCCGCCGCGCGACCCGCTGCGCGCGCGTGTCGGGGTCTGGCTCGACCCTGCCCGACGCGTGCCGGGGCACACCGGCCGGCACGGGCGGATCAAACGGGTCTTCCGGCTCGACGAGATCAGGCCGACGTGGGAGTTCGTCCTCCAGGTGGCCACCGCGGTGCCCGCCACCGGAGCCAAGCTCTCGCCCTCGATGCCGCACGACGCCATCCCCCTCGGCACCGAGGCGCAGTGGACGTCGTTCGCCGGGGAGGTGCTCGAGTGCGCGGTGTGGTGGGGCCCTCTGGCTCAGCAGCCCGGGCGCAGTGCCCGCATCCTCGGGCCGGACCGCTCCCCCATCGAGGTCGACCAGACGATGGCCGAACCGGACCCGCCGACGACCGCGTCCCTCGCCACGGTCGGGCCGTGGCTCTACGAGCCGGACCGGGCCGTCACCCAGGCGGGGCTGCTCGGCGCCGTCACCGCGGCCACCCTCGGCAGCGAGGTCGACCGCGGCCTGGGGTACGTCGTGTCCGAGGCAGAGGTCGACGTCCCTTTCGCCCGTCGGTATGCCGTGCGCGAGGTCATGCCGTTCAGCGAGCGGTCCCTGCGGGCTTGGCTGCGGCAGCACGGCATCACCGGGCTGACGATCAAGAAGCGCGGCGTGCGCCTGGACGACGACGAGCTGCGCCGGCAGCTGCGCATCGGGCGCAAGGCCGGCGGCGGGGCGCAGGCCACCGTCATCCTCACCCGGGTGGCCGGCGAGCAGGCGGTCCTCGTGGTCGACCCGGCCTGATCGCGGCGGACCCCGGTCAGAGGGTGGGGTCGGGCTGCGCCCCCTCGTGGAGCACGGCCGCGGCGCCGGCGGCGAGGGCGGCGTCGAGGGCCTCGTCCCGCCGAGCGCCCCGTGCGAGGGCCGCGGCCAGCGCGCCGCAGAACGCGTCCCCCGCTCCCGTGGTGTCCGCAACCTCGGCCGCGGGCACGAGATGAGCCGGAACGGTCACGCCGTCCCACGAGGCGCCGTTCGCGCCGAACGTCACGAGGACCGATCGTGGCTCCGCGCCGGCCTCCGCGAGGGCCGCCATCTCGTGCTCGTTGGCGACCACCGGGTCGGCGAGCGCCACGACGTCGGGCGGAAGGGCGGCATACGGCGCGATGTTGAGGACGACCCGGGCGCCACGGCCCGTCGCTCGGCGCACCGCCGTGCAGACCACCGCGCGGGGCACCTCGAGCTGGACGAGGAGGACGTCACCCGGGCGCAGGCCGTCGAGCGCCGCCACCTCGCGCTCGTCGAGGAGCTCGTTGGCGCCGGGCACGACGACGATCGAGTTCTCCCCGTCCTCCGCCACGGTGACCACCGCGTGCCCGCTCGGTACGCCGGGAACGACCCGGACCGCGTGGACGTCGACTCCACGGGCGGTGAGCCGCGCCCGGTATGCCGTGCCGCCGGCGTCGTCGCCGACACACCCGACCATGGCGACGCTCGCGCCGGCCGCGGCAGCCGCGACCGCCTGGTTGGCCCCCTTGCCACCGGCCAACCGGACGAGGCCGGTGCCGAGCACCGTCTCGCCGGGGCGCGGATGCCGTTCGACCCGGGTGACGAGGTCCACGTTGAGCGACCCGAGCACGACGACGCGCCCGCTCACGACGGCACGCCGCCGTGCATCGTGCGCAACCAGAGGTCGGCGATCCGTGGCCCGTCGGCGTCGAGGGCGACGTCGACCATCGCCGGGGCGAGGCCGTGCGGGTCGTGGGCCAGCCCACCGCTCCAGTCGCGGCGGTCGACGACCGTGCGGCCACGGGTCCACGTTCCGGTCAGCTCCACCCGCACCGGCAGGCGTTGGGTGTGGACGGCATCTTGGTCGAGGAGCATCGCCACCGCGCCGGCGTCGCCGATGGTCGCGCCGTCGTTGGCGAACCGGCGGTGGTGGAACGAGACGAGGTCGGCGGCCAGCGAGGCGGCGGGCGAGCCGCCCGCGCGGAGTGCGCCGACCTGCGCGTCCGTGACCATCGGTGCGTAGAAGACGTCGAGCCCGTACATCGTGACCGGGACGTCGCTCACGGCACAGGCGTCGAGGACGATGGCCGCGGCCTCGGGGTCGTGGAACACGTTGAACTCCGCTGCTGCGGTGGCGTTGCTGACGTGTGCGCCCCCACCCATGAAGGCCACCCGGCCGATCCGTCCGAACGCCTCCGGGTGCACCCGGGCCAGGAGGGCCAGGTTGGTCATCGGCGCCAACGGCACGACCGTCACCGGCTCACCCGATGCCGCGCCCTCGTCGATGGTGTCCCGCAGGAGGTCCAGGGCACTCCGGGGATCGGGCGACAGGGTCGGCGGGGAGAGGCCGAGGTCCGCCATCCCGTCGGATCCGTGGACGTGGCGCGCGTCGACGGGATCCTCGAGGAGCGGCCGGGCGGCGCCCACACCGACCGGGACGTCGGCCCGCTCCACCCGCCCGAGGACGGTCAGGGTGTTGCGGACGACGTCCGACAATGGCGCGTTGCCGGCCACGCAGGTCACGGCACGGAGGTCGAGGCCAGGATGCAGGCCGGCGAGCAGCAGCGCGCACGCGTCGTCCACACCGGTGTCGACGTCGAGGATCACGGGGATGCTCGCCATGGCCACGATCATCGCCGATGCCGGGGGTCCTCGTGCACGCCGTTCGTCGGGCACCGGGTCGGTCACGTACCGTCGTCGGGTGAATCTGCCGACGACGCGACCCCGCCCTGCCCGCCGGCTCCTCGTCGGGACCTGCGGCGTGCTCCCGCTCGTCGTCGCCGGGTGCGCCGGCGGCACGGGGCAGGCGTCCACGAGCGGCCCGGCCGCCTCGGCCTCGCCGGCCGCCAGCGCCCCGGTGACCGCCGCCCCGAGCCCCACGGCGTCGGCCGACCCCGCGGCCGCCTGCGTGGCGGAGACCATCGAGAGCCTCACCCCCGAGCAGCGGCGGGGCCAGCTCCTCATGGTGGGCTTCGACGCCAACGCCCCGCTCCGGTCCCTGGACGAGGTCATCGTCGAGTCCCACGTCGGGAACGTCATCTACCTCGGGGGCTGGAACGGGGCCGACAAGGTGACCCGAACGTCGGACCACGTCCAGGGGCTCGCGTCCGCCACGAGCACGGGCGACGTGGGGCTCCTCGTCGCCGCCGACCAGGAGGGGGGGATCGTCCACCAGCTGCGGGGGCAGGGCTTCACCCGACCACCGGCCGCCCGGAAGCAGGCCGCGATGGACCCCGCCGAGCTGACCGAGGCCGCCGCCTCGTGGGCCGAGGAGCTCAAGGCCGCCGGGGTCAACGTCAACCTCGCCCCGGTCACCGACACGGTGCCCGAGGACATCGGCCGGGCCAACGAGCCCATCGGGAAGTGGGGCCGGCAGTACGGCTCGACGCCCGAGGAGGTGTCCCGTTCAGCCACGGCGTTCCTCGAGGGGATGCTCGAGGGAGGCGTGGAGGGAACCGTCAAGCACTTCCCCGGCCTGGGCCGCATCCGGAACAACACCGACTTCTCCTCCACCGGGATCACGGACGAGGTGGCCACCGAGGACGACCCGTTCCTCCAGCCGTTCGCGGACGGTATCGAGGCAGGCGCCGGGCTGGTCATGATGGCCTCGGCGCGCTATCCCAAGCTCGACGCGGAGAATCCCGCCATGTTCTCCGAGAAGATCGTCACCGGCCTGCTGCGCGAGCAGCTGGGCTACGACGGCGTCGTCATCACCGATGACGTCAACGCCGAGGCCCTCGAGGACGTCGACCCCGGCGACCGGGCCGTCCGGGTCGTCGCCGCCGGTGGTGACATCGTGCTCACGGGCGCCGCCTCCGACGCGGACGAGATGCTCGAGGCGCTCGAGAAGGCGGCCGCGAAGGACCCGGAGATGGCTGAGAAGGTCGACGCCGCGGTCGAGCGCGTCCTCACCCTCAAGGAGCGGATGGGCCTGCTGCCCTGCTCCACCTCCTCCGGCTGACCCCGACCTGTCAGGACTGGACGACGGTGACCGGGAGGGAGGAGTCGGCCGGCAGGGACAGCTCCGACGCGGTCCGGCCCCTGAGCACCATCTGGGCACCCAGCGCGGCCACCATGGCGCCGTTGTCCGTGCACAGCCCCGGCCGCGGCACCCTCAGCTCGATACCCGCCGCCTCGCAGCGCTCGGCGGCCATGGCCCGCAACCGGGAGTTGGCCGCCACCCCGCCTCCGATCTGCAGGTGCCCCACACCGTGCTCCCGGCACGCGAGCACGGCCTTGCGGGTGAGCACGTCGACGACCGCCTCCTGGAAGCTCGCGGCCACGTCCGCGACCGGCACCGGCTCACCCGACGCCTCGCGCGCCGCCACCCACCGGGACACCGCCGTCTTCAGGCCCGAGAACGAGAAGTCGAAGCGGTACCGCTGCATGTCGCGGCCGGTGGTCAGCCCGCGGGGGAAGTCGAGCACGACCTCGCCGCTGCGGGCGGCACGGTCGATGTGCGGGCCGCCCGGGAACGGCATCCCCAGCACGCGGGCGACCTTGTCGAACGCCTCTCCGGCGGCGTCGTCGATGGTCGAGCCCAGGCTGCGCACGTCGTGCGTGACGTCCGGGACGAGCAGCAGCGAGGAGTGACCACCGGACACGAGCAACGCCAGCGTGGGTTCCGGCAACGGCCCGTGCTCGACGATGTCGACGGCGACGTGGCTCGCGAGGTGGTTGACGCCGTAGAGCGGCACACCGAGGGAGAGGGCGAGCGCCTTCGCCGAGGCGACCCCCACCATGAGCGCGCCAGCAAGGCCGGGTCCGGAGGTCACGGCCACGGCGTCGAGGTCGCGCAACGCCACCCCGGCCGTGCGGCAGGCTCGTTCGATCGTCGGCACCATCGCTTCGAGGTGCGCCCGGCTCGCCACCTCGGGCACCACGCCCCCGAAGCGCGCGTGCTCGTCCACGCTGCTCGCGATCTCGTCGGCGAGGAGCGCCTCGCCGCGCACGATGCCGACCCCGGTCTCGTCGCACGAGGTCTCGATGCCGAGCACCAGTGGTGCGTCAGGGCACACGACGCCTCCGTGGCAACAGCTTGCGCATCACGAGCGCATCGACGTCCCCGGGTTGGTAGTACCGGTGACGGGTCGAGAGCACCTCGTAGCCGCTGTCCTCGTAGAGTGCGCGGGCTGCGGTGTTGTCGGCGCGTACCTCCAGGAGCAGGGATGCCGTGTCGCGAGCGCCGGCACGGCGCTCGAGCTCGTCGAGGAGCCGCTGCCCGAGCCGGAGGCCTCGACCCCGGGGCGCGACGCCGACCGTCATGAGGTCGGCGACGTCACCGCCGTGGTCGAGCCCGGCATACGCCACCACGCCCTCCGCGTCGTCGATGACCACGTAGTCCCGCCGCGGACGCCCGGCGAGCTCGGCCCACCAGGTCTCCTCGGACCACGCGGCATCCGGGAAGAGCTCGGGCTCGAGTGCCGCGAGCGCCGGGACGTCGGTCCACCGCGCCTCGCGCACGACGCCGGTCCTCACCCCGGTGGAGGCGCTCATCGCCCCGCTCCCCGTTCGGCGGTGGTCAGCGCGTCGGGTCGACGCAGATAGAGCGGCTCGACGGGCATCTCCCGACCGTCGCGCAGCCCCAGGGCGCCGAGCCGGGCCAGCACGCCACCATCGACGTCCAGCAGTCCTCCAGGGTGCGGGAAGAGGTCGGGGTAGAGCACCGGCCCCCGGCCCGCCGTGGGGAGCTCCCGCAGGTCCGCCGGTAGATCCGCCGGTCGGTCGACGGCCGGCTGGGTCAGTGGTAAGAGCGCCTGCCGCCCGTCCGGAGCGCCACCGACCCGGTAGTGCGCCCAGTAGACCTCCTTGCGGCGGGCATCCGTGGCGACCAGCACGTCGCCGTGGGTGCGGAGGCGGTGGCCCGGGCGACCGCTCTCGCACTCGTCGCAGAGTGCCTGGTGCGCGAGCACGTCGAGCGAGCAGATGCCGTGGACCGGCACGCCCAGCGCATGCCCCATGGTGAGGCCGGTGACCATACCGACCCGGAGGCCGGTGAAGGGGCCGGGACCCGTCCCCACGACGATCGCCGTGAGGTCACCGGGAGATACGCCCTCACCCGCGAGAAGGTCCCCGACGAGGGGCGCGAGGTGTTCCGCATGGCCCTTGGGGTCGATCCTGCGGTCGGATGCCGTGCGCTCACCGTCGCTCAGCCCCACGGCGATGGCCGAGGTCGCGGTGTCGATGCCGAGGATCAGCACGGCTGCCCACCCAGCTCCTCGAACGGCCCGGCAGCCCGCGAAGCGCCGGAGGGTTCCCGCGTCGTGCCGGCGGCGGCCCGTGCGCCGTCGGTGGTGGGTTGCGACCACCGTCCACCCACACCGCAGACGGTGGCCGTGCGCGCCTCCGTGGCCGGGTCGACGTCGAGCACCACCTCGAGGCGGTCCTCGCTGAGGTCCTCGGCCAGCCCGTGCCCCCACTCCACGACGGTGACGCTGTCGTCCACGGACGTGTCGAGGTCGAGGTCGTCGAGCTCGAGCCCACCGCCGAGGCGGTAGGCGTCGACGTGCACCAGCGCGGGCCCCCCGACGGTCGACGGGTGGATGCGCGCGATGACGAAGGTCGGCGACGTGACCGGCCCGCGGACGCCCATCCCCTCCGCGATGCCCTGGGTCAGGGTCGTCTTGCCCGCTCCCAGGCTGCCAGTGAGCACGACGAGATCGCCGGCGTGGAGCATCCCGCCCAGCAGGCGTCCGAGCGCCCGGGTGTCCTCCACCCGGGGCAGGTCGAAGCGGCAGCGCCCGGTCACCGGGTCACGTCCAGCTCGCTCACGAGGCCGCGTCCCGTCCGGACCTGGCGGCCCTGGCCCGGGCGACGCGCCGCTTCTTCGAGATGTCCTGGATGGTGCGGCGCACCCTCGGCTTGCTGCTCACGGGCACTCCCTCGGTGACCGCCCGCTGGGCCCGGGAGATGAGCATGAGGAGCTGCTGGGTCACGAGCTGGGGGTGCTCCAACATGAGGATGTGGCCTGCGTCCTGGACGACGACGTGTTCGGCCCCCGGGATCCGCCGCACGATCTCCTCACTGTGCGAGGGAGGGGTGAGGAGGTCGCCGGCGCCGTTCATCACGAGGGTCTCCACGCCGGTCAGCGGGGCGAGGTCGTTGTTGACGTCGAGCGCGTGGATGTCCGGGAGGAAAGCCGCCATGACGTCGAACGGCGTCTGGAAGATCATCGTCGCGACGACGTCGACGAGGTCGTCGCTCACCGGTGAGTCGAACGCCCACCTCTCGACGACCGCGTTCTGCACCCCGCGGCCCACCTTCCGCAGCATGCCGATGGGACCCGAGTGCCGGGACAGCCGGGTGAGCACGCCGGGCCCGACCGAGCCGACGAGCTTGCCGGCCGCCGGACCCAGGCCCATCTCGGTCATCGCCGCACCACCAGAGCTCGTCGAGACGAGAGCCACGGCGAGGACGCGATCGCGGACCAGGTCGGGATGCTGGCCGGCATACGACATGATGCTCATCCCCCCCATCGAGTGGCCCACGAGCACGACCGGACCACTGGGACACGTCGCATCGAGGACGGCCGACAGGTCGCGGCCGAGCTGGGCGACGTTGCACCGGTCGAGGTCCGGCTGCCCGGAACGTCCGTGACCGCGCTGGTCGTAGGTGACGACCCGGAAGCCGTGGTGGATGAGGGCGCGGCGCTGCAGCACCCACGACTGCATCGAGAGGGCGAAGCCGTGGACGAGGACGACGGTCGGAGGCCTGCCGCCGAGGTGTGGCCGTGCCCGGCTCGCCGGCTCGGGAGCGTCGATCTCGACGTGGAGCGCCACGCCGTCCTCGGTGGACACCACGAGCGACTCGGTCGGGACGTGCGTCCAGCCGTCCGGCGCGTCGACCGAACGGAACCCACCACGCGCGACTCGCAAGCGCTCCCCCACGGCACTCGCCGCCGCGCCCAGCGGCCGGGACGGACGCCGCGGCATCAGCCGTGCCCTCCCACGAGCACCCGTGGCAGCCGCGGGGCCATCCGGGTCACGATCTCGTAGTTGATCGTCCCGGCGGCGTCGGCCCACTCCTGGGCGGTCGGTTCACCGTCGGCGCCGCGACCCAGGATGACGACCTCATCGCCGGCGGCACCGGCGTACCCCCGCCCCAGGTCGACGACGAACTGGTCCATGCACACGCGACCGGCTATGGTGCTCCGCTCCCCGCCGACGAGCACCGGCCCGCGCCCACCCGCCGAGCGGGGGATGCCGTCGGCGTACCCCATCGGGACGAGGCCGAGCACGGTGTCGCGGTCGGTGACGTGTTCGTGTCCGTAGCTCACGCCCTGACCGGCCCGGGCGCGCTTGACGAGCGAGAGCCGGGCGGTGACCCGCATGGCCTCCCGCAGCCCGAAGTCGGCGGGCGCGCCGAGATCCGGCACCGGGGACAGTCCGTAGACGGCCAGTCCTGGCCGGACGAGGTCGAAGTGCGCGGTCGGGTTGGTGAGAGTCGCGGCGGAGTTCGCGAGGTGTCGCATCGGCGGACGCACTCCGGCCCGCTCGAGCTCGTCGCAGGCCTCGACGAAGCGCTCCTGCTGGGCCCGCACCGTCGGGTGCTGGGGCGCGTCCGCCCACGCGAGGTGTGACCAGACGCCGGTCACCTGGACGGCACCCTCGGCCTCGGCTCGGGCGATCTCATGGACCATCTCGGACCAGTCGGTGAGGATGCCGCCCCGGCCCAGTCCGGTGTCGACCTTCACCTGCACCCGCGCCGCCCGCCCTCGCTCGCGGGCCGCCGCGACGACGGCGTCGAGGGTCCACGGGCTCCCGACGGTCACCTCGATGTCGGCGTCGATGGCGCCCGCGACGTCGGCCCCGGGGGGGAAGAGCCAGGTGAGCACCGGAGCGGTGATGCCGGTCGCGCGCAGCTGGAGCGCCTCGGCCAGCTGTGCCACGCCGAGCCAGGTGGCGCCGCCGGCGAGGGCCGCCCGAGCGGACGGCTCGAGGCCGTGGCCGTAGCCGTCGGCCTTGACGACGGCCATGACGTCGGCCGGCCCCGCCCTGCGCACGAGCTCGGCGACGTTGTCGCGGATCGCGTCCAGGTCGATGCTCACCCACGCAGAGGCACCCGCGCGCGCGGGGTCGGGAACATGGGCGGACGTCGTCATGGGGGGACCGAGTCTAGGACGCGGCAGTGCCGGCCCGGCCCAGCAGGTGGGCGACCGCGTGGGGGATGCCGTGCGCCACCCGGAGCGCCCGGACCGGTCCCCCGGGGTTCACGCGGTCCGCCGCCACGCCGTGCACGAGCGCTGCAAGAGCCCCCGCCTCGTCCGCTGGGAGCCCGGCGGCCAGCAGTGCGCCGGCCAGGCCGGCCAACACATCACCGGCGCCCGCCGTGGCGAGCCAGGCTGGCGCGTCGGCTTGGGAGAACGCGGTGGCACGCTCCCCCGGGGCGACGACCAGTGTCGTCGAACCTTTGAGGAGCACGGTGGCGCCCGTCAGCCGAGCGAGCTCGCGGGCATGCTCCAGAGGCGCTGCCTCCACGGTCTCCCGTGGAACCTCCTCCACCCCCAGGCGGGTGAGAAGACGACCGCACTCGCCCGCATGGGGTGTGAGGAGGGTGCCCCGATCGCGCCGTCCCCGGAGCACCGCGTCGTCCAGGAGGTCGAGACCACCCGCGTCGACGACGACCGGCTCGGTGCCTCGCAGGGCCGTGCGGGCCGCGTCGAGCTGTGCACTGGCCCCCTCGCCGCTGGACGAGGCGTCCAGCCCCGGCCCGACGACCCATGCCTGCACCCGCCCGACGCCGTGAACGGCCTCCGGCACCGCCGCGGCGACGAGGCCGGCGGGTGTGGGGGTCCCGACGTACCTCACCATGCCGGCTCCGGCCTCCGCCGCTGCGGTGACGGTG
>OCZS010000234.1_pt1 | contig 18038 bp, 18 predicted proteins | sample 1539071 | NCBI WGS metagenome assembly OCZS01 (sample SAMEA3113584, study PRJEB22503) | soil metagenome
CGGTGATGAAGGGGGCGGGCGCCTCCTCGACGAGCTTCTGGTTGCGGCGCTGCAGGGAGCAGTCGCGGGTCGACACGACGACGACGTTGCCGTACTGGTCTGCGAGGCACTGCGTCTCGACGTGCCGCGGGTGGTCGAGGAATCGCTCGACGAAGCACTCGCCCCGACCGAACGCGGTCACGGCCTCACGAACCGCCGACTCGTAGAGCTGCGGAATCTCCTCGAGCGAGCGCGCCACCTTCAGGCCCCGGCCCCCACCGCCGTACGCCGCCTTGATCGCGACGGGCAGCCCGAACTCCCGGGCGAACGCGACCACCTCGTCGGGACCGCCCACCGGGTCGGCCGTGCCGGGCACGAGGGGTGCGTTCGCCGCGAGCGCGATGTGCCGGGCCTTGACCTTGTCGCCCAGGGAGTCGATCGCCGCCGGGCCCGGGCCGATCCACACGAGACCGGCATCGAGGACCTTCTGGGCGAATCCGGCGTTCTCGGCCAGGAAGCCGTAGCCCGGGTGGATCGCGTCGGCGCCGGCCCGCTGCGCGACCTCGATGAGCGTGTCCTGGAGCAGGTAGGAGTCGCCCGGCGTGGACCCGCCGAGGGCGTAGGCCTCGTCCGCCACCCTGACGTGGAGAGCGTCGCGATCCGGCTCGGCGTACACCGCGACCGAGCCGATGCCGTGGTCCGTGCAGGCCCTGGCGATGCGGACGGCGATCTCACCACGGTTCGCGATGAGGACTTTGCGGATGCCCATGTCTCGGACTCTATCGGTATGCCGTGCACCCCCTCCGGGGCCCCCGGCGCCCTCCCGCACGGGTTCCCCGTGACCCCCCCGAGGGGTGCGGTCAGACGCCCAACGAGGCCGCGAGCCGCCCCAGCAGGTCACCGAGAGCGGCGCGTTCGGTGGGGTCGAGCCCGGCCAACAGCCTGGCCTCGTTGACGACGTGGTCGCTCATCGCAGCGTCGATGACCTGTCGACCCACCCGCGTGAGGAGCACGGTTCGGGACCTGCCGTCCGACCCGCTGGGCCGGCGCTCGACCAGCCCTCGGGCCTCCAGACGGTCGACCCGTTTCGAGACCGCCCCGGACGTGACCATGGTGCGGTCCCCCAGCTCGCCGGGGGTCAGCGCGAACGGCGCACCCTGACGACGCAACGTCGCCAGGACGTCGAAGTCGCCCTCGCCGAGGCCGTGCCGGGCGTAGACGGCGACGAGCTCGGGCGTGAGGGCCGCGGCGATCCGGTGGATGCGGCCGATGACGAGCAGGGGGTCGGTGTCGAGGTCGGGGCGCTCTGTGCGCCACTGCTCGACGACGACGGCCACGTGGTCCATACCGCTCGACTTTATCTTCCTCGGAAGGTAAAGTCGCTTCCATGGAAGATAGATCCGCCGCACTCAGCACCGTGGCCCTCACCGCGGTGCCTCCTGTGGTCTGGGGTTCGACGTATGCCGTGACCCAGCTCTGGCTGCCTGCCGACCGCCCATTCTTCGCCGCCGCCGCACGGGTCCTGCCGGCGGGCATGCTCCTGCTGCTGTGGGTGCGACGTCTGCCGTCCGGAACGTGGTGGTGGCGTTCACTCGTCCTCGGGGCCCTCAACCACGGCGTCTTCTTCGGCCTGCTCTACGTCGCGGCCTTCCGCCTGCCCAGTGGTCTCGCGTCGACGCTCACCGCGCTGAGTCCCCTCGTCGTCATGGCGGCGGCCTTCCTCCTCATCGGGGAACGCCAGTCCCGCCTCACCCTCATCGCCGCGGTCGTCGGTGTTGCAGGCGTCGCGGCGCTCGTGTGGCAGAACGACCGGGCGGTCCCGGTGGACCCACTGGGGCTCGCCGCTGCGGTGGGGGCGGTCGTCTCCGCCTCCGTCGGGTTCGTCCTCGTCAAGCGGTGGTCGCCGAGAGACGACGTCCTCGTGACGACGACGTGGCAGCTCGTCGTCGGTGGGTTGCTCCTCGTGCCGGTCGCACTCCTCGTCGAGGGCGCGCCTCCGGCCGTCGATCTCCCCGCCCTGGCCGCCCTCGTCTACCTCGGCCTCGTCGGCTCGGCGCTCGGCTACGCCCTGTGGTTCCGTGGCCTCACGCGCATGGATGCCGGTGCCGTAGCCGTCGTGGGGCTCGTGAACCCCGTCGTGGGCACCCTGCTCGGAGTCGTGCTGCTCGAGGAGGCGTTCGGGACCGTGCACCTCGCTGCCGTGGTCGTCGTGCTCGGCAGCGTCCTCGTCTCGCAGGAGCCGGTGCGCCGCCGACTGCGTCGGTTCCGTCCCGGACCCGGCATACGGTGGGGGCATGTCGCCGCAGAGCACCACGCCCCTGACCACGCCCACCGGCCCGGTGGAGGTCCCGACGATCGGCTTCGGGGTCTGGCAGGTGCCGGAGGACGAGGTGGTGTCCGCCGTCCGAACGGCCCTGGACGCGGGGTACCGGCACGTCGACACGGCGAGCGCCTACGGCAACGAGCGGGGCGTCGGACAGGCGCTCGCCGAGTCGGACGTCGATCGCGACGAGGTGTTCGTGACGACCAAGGTGTGGAACGACGACCACGGCCGTGACGCGACGTTCCGGGCGTTCGACGCGTCGATGGAACGGCTCGGCCTCGACGTGCTCGACCTCTACCTCGTCCACTGGCCGGTGCCCCGGCAGGACCGCTACGTCGAGACGTGGGAGGCCCTGCGCGAGCTCCGGGACGGAGGACGGGTGCGCGCCGTCGGTGTCTGCAACTTCCACGAGGAACACCTGCAGCGCGCCCACGACGAGACGGGGGAGTGGCCGAGCATCAACCAGATCGAGCTCCACCCCTACCTCCAGCAGCTCGCCCTGCGGGCCTTCCACGAGGAGCACGGCATCGTCACCGAGTCGTGGAGCCCCCTGGCATCGGGCCAGCAGGTGCTCGACGACCCGGTGGTCACGCGGGTCGCGCGCCGGCACGGTGCCACGCCCGCCCAGGTGGTCATCGCCTGGCACCTGGCACTGGGGCTGGTCGTCATCCCGAAGTCGGTGACGCCGACCCGGATCGTCGAGAACCTCGCGGCCGTCGACCTCACCCTCACCGGTCAGGACGTCGAGGAGCTCTCGACCCTGGACCGGGGCTTCCGCACGGGGCCGAACCCGGACGACTTCAACGAGGTCTGACCCGGACTGCACGCGTTGCCTGAGTAGCGAGGCTCATGGTGACGACCGCCTCCGGGGAGCATCATGGCCGTGCACCCTCGGGGTGACCGCTCGAGATCGAGGAGCCCGCGATGACCGCGCCCCCCAGCGCCACCCCCGCCGCTCCGGCACACCGCGACCCGGCCCTGCACGCGGCCACCCCCGGCCAGCTCCACTGGCTGGAGGGCGAGCTGCGGCGGTGGGAGGCAGATGGTCTGGTCGACGAGGGCACCGCGAGGACCATCCGCGCGCGCTACGTCGCCACCCGGCGCCTGACGCTGTCCCGCATCGTCCTCACCCTCGGCGCCTGCTTCGTCGGACTCGGCGTCGTCTGGCTCGTCGCCTCGAACCTCGACGAGATGCCACCGGCGCTGCGCTTCGGTCTTCTCGTCCTCGTCTGGCTCGGCCTCGTCGCCGGGGCGGAGGTCCTCGCCACCCGTCGCGATCGCGACGGCGACATCGCCTCACCGGTGCTCGGAGCGGCGCGCCTCCTCGCCGGCGCCGCCTACGGCGCCGTCGTCTTCCAGGCCGCCCAGAGCCTCCAGGTGCCGGCCTACGAGCCACTCCTCGTCGCCGTGTGGGCGCTGGGCGTGCTGCTCTGGGCGTATGCCGTGCGCGGCACCGCCCCGCTCGTGCTCGGTGTGGTGCTCCTGGCCTTCTGGTTCGTCTGGCAGGTGACGAGCGCCTCCGACGACGCCTTCTCTGTGTCCACCTCACTGGCGGCGGCCGGTCTGGCCGGTGCCGCCCTCGGTGTCGCTCACACCGCGGTCGGGTGGCCCGAGCTCGCGGTGCCCTGGCGCGAGCTCGGCGCGGTGCTCGTGCTCGTCGGCTTGTTCGTCGCCGCGCTGCCGTACGCCTGGGGAGAGGCCGACGCCACGCTGGTCCTCTGGGTGGGCATCGCTGCCTCGCTGCTGCTCGCCGCCGTGGCCCTCTGGAGGGGCAACCGTCTGGACCGTCTCGAGGTGGGGCTCGCCGTCCTGGGGCTCGCAGCGACGGCCGGCCTGTCGCTGTGGCAGCTGGACGAGGCGGTGACCGACACCGCAGACCTGCCGCCCGGTGCCTGGCTCCGTGCCGTCGTCGCCGTCGTCTCCTACCTGCTCATCGCCAGCGGGTATGCCGTGCTCGGAGGGATGCGGGACACCGGCCGGCTCACCTGGGTCGCGACCGCGGCGCTGGTCGTCTTCGTCACGGTCCAGGCCTTCGCCGTCTTCGCACCGATCCTCTCCGGCGCAGCCCTCTTCCTCGTCGTCGGGATCATCCTGCTGGGCACCGGCCTCCTCGCCGACCGGGGCCGACGACGGCTCCTTCGCGAGGCGAGGGAGACCCGCTCATGACGACCACACCGGTTGACCGGGATACCACCTCGGGACCCGTCGGAGGGGGCACTCGTGCTCGCCGCCTACGGGTGCTGGGGGCCGTCCTCGCGTCGTTGGTCCTCCTCGTCGTCGCGGTCTGGCAGCCGCTCTCGGCGCGGCTCACCGGCGACGAGATCGCCCTGCGCGTCGAGCCCATCGACCCCTTGGACCCGTTCCGCGGGGCGTACGTCGACCTCGGCTACCCCGACCTGCCGGGCCAGCCGCTCCAGGAGAGCGGACCCATGTCCGAGGAGGAGCTGGAGGCGTCCGACGAGGCACGCGGCACGGCATACGTGCCGCTGAGGCAGCAGGGGGAGGTGTGGGTGGGTGGCTCGGTGCAGCGCACCCGCCCGTCCGACGGGGTGTACCTCACGTGCGACGACTCGGACTGGCGGTTGAGCTGTGGCATCGAGAGCTGGTTCCTCCCGCAGGAGGAGGCGCGCGCCCTCGAGGACGTGGTGCGGGGAGGGACCGCCGTCGCCACGGTCAAGGTCGACGGCCGCGGCAATGCCGCCCTCGTCGCCGTCGAGGCACGCTGACCGTCGGATCGCACCCCTGCTCGACAGCAGGGCCACCGCGGCCTCGGCGCGCGGCGGCCCCACTGGGAGGTGGTGCGGGTGTCAGCAGCTCGACTTGTACGCCGCGTTGCCGCCCTCGCCGGAGAGGTTCTCCTTGGTGATGATCGTGAAGCCGGTCTGGATGGTCGGCGTCACGGAGCCGCCGGTCAGCGCGGCATCGGCCTGCTCGACGCCGTCGGAGCCGATGGTCGACGGCTGCTGGGCGACGAGCGCCTGGACGGTGCCGGCCTCCAGGGCCTTGATCTGGTTGGGACCCGCGTCGAAGCCGACGATCGTGATGTCCTTCCCGCCTGCCTGGCGGACCCCGGTCGCCGAGCCCTCAGCGGCGAAGAGGTTCGTCGCGAAGATGCCGACGATGTCGGGGTCCTTCTGCAGCGCGGCGGACACGAGGTTGGCCGCGGTCGCCGGGTCGTTGTGGCTGTACTGGACACCGAGGTAGCTGAAGCTCGTGTCGGCCTTCACCGCGTCCTCGAAGCCCTTCACGCGGGCGTCGACCGTGGAGACACCCGGGTCGGTCGAGATGACGAGCACCTTGCCGCCCGCGGGCTTGGCGGCCTTGATGGCGTCGAAGGCCGCGGCGCCACCGCCGACGTTGTCAGAGCTGATCTGCGAGACCGCGAACGACGGGTCGTTGACCGTCGTGTCGACGAGCACGACCTTGATGCCGGCCTGCGCCGCCTGCTCGAGAGGCGCCTGCATGGCCTCGACGTCCGTCGGGGCCACGAGGAGGGCCGCCGGCTTGGACGCCGTGACCGAGTCGACGATCGGCTTCTGGAGGGTGGGGTCGAACTTCTGCGGCCCCTGGGTGGTGACGGTGTAGCCGAGCTCGGCCGCCTTCTCCTTGATGCCGCACTCCATGGTGATGTAGAACTCGTCGCCGGCGACGCCCTGGACGAAGGCGATGGACTTGTTGCCGTCGCCTCCGGCCGCTGGCGCGGTCCCGTCGTCCGACGGGGCGCCGGTGCTGCAGGCCGCCAGGGCCAGCGAGGCGCCGGCCGCGAGTGCGGTGAGCGTGATGGTGTTCCTCATGGTGGTGGTGCCTTCCTGGGGGTGGGTGTTGGGCAGGTGCTGATCTCTGATCGGGACGGCCGGGCGGCCGGCCGCTGGAGCGGGGGACGTCAGGCGGTGCTGACGCCCTTGCCGCGGGTGGCGGCGGCGCGACGCTGCTGGTCGACGTAGACGGCGGCGATGAGGATCGTCCCGACTGCGACGGTCTGCCAGTAGGGCGAGACACCGATGATGACGAAGCCGGACTGGAGGACGGCCGGGATGAAGAGACCGACCATCGAGCCGAACATCGAGCCCTGGCCTCCGAAGATCGAGGTGCCGCCGATGACGACCGCCGCGATGACGTTGAGGTTGGTCAGTGACTGTCCGGCGATCGTCGTCGTGCCGTACTGCGCGAGCGAGAGGATGCCCGCGAACCCGGCGAGGAGGCCTGACAGCGCGTAGATCTGGATGAGCTTGCGGTCGACGTTGATGCCGACCCGTCGCGCCGAGACCTCGTTCGAGCCGATGGCGTACGTGTAGCGGCCGAACCGCGTGCGGTGGAGGACGATGCCGCCGACGACGACGACGATCAGGGCGATGATCGTGATGGCCGGGATGCCGGCGAGCCGGCCGTAGCCGATGTTGTCCTGGAGCACGTCCGGAGCTGCCCGGATGTCGAGGCCGCCGGTGATGATCTGCGCGATGCCGAGAGCCACCGACAGCGTGCCCAGGGTGACGATGAGCGGGGGGACCTTGGCCTTGGCCACGAGGAACCCGTTGAGGATTCCCCATCCGAGGCCGACGATGACGGCGAGCACGAGGCCGATGAGGGCGGTGGACCAGCCCTGGCCGCCCATCGCGTCCATCGACTTGGCGGCCACGACGGAGGAGACGACGAGGACCGAGCCCACCGACAGGTCGATGCCCGAGGTGATGATGACGAACGTCATCCCCACGGCGAGCACGGCCCAGATGGACACGTTCTGAGCGATGTTGGTGATGTTGCCGGCCGTGAGGAAGGTGGTCGGCGACAGGGCCCCGAAGACGGCGACGATGACGACGAGCACCCCGAGGATCCAGACCGACTGCATCGACTTGATGCGCTCGAGGAGCCCGTCGTGACTGGCGGTGGTCTCGATGGTCTGCGGCGGGGTCGAGGTGGTGGTCATGCCGCCCCCTCCTTCTTGTCCAGGGCACCGGTCATGGCGCCGACGAGCTCTTCGACGGAGGTGTCCGCCGCTCGGTACGTCGCGACGCGGCGACCGAGTCGCAGCACCTGCACGCGGTCGGCGACCTCGAGCACGTGCGGCATGGAGTGCGAGATGAGGACCACGGCGAGCCCCCGGTCGCGCACCTTCTTGATCGTCTCGAGGACGTTCTTCGTCTGCACGACGCCGAGGGCGGCCGTGGGCTCGTCGAGGAAGAGCACCTTGTTGGCCCAGGCCACCGATCGCGCGATGGCGACCGACTGCTTCTGACCACCGGACATCGCGCCGACCGGCACGACGACGGAGCGGACCGCCGACCCGAGCTCGGAGAACGCCACGGCCGCCTTCTGGCGCATCGCGGAGTTGTCCATGAAGCCGAGCTTCCCGAGGAGCCCAGGCCGCATGAGCTCGCGACCGAGGAACATGTTCTCGGCCGAGTCCAGGTGCGGCGCGAGGGCGAGGTCCTGGTGGACGACCTCGATCCCGACCTCCGAGGCGTCGTGAGGAGTGGTGAAGTGGATGGGGGACCCCTCGAAGAGGATCTCCCCCTCGTCGATCTCGAGGTTGCCGGTGAGGGCCTTGACGAGGGTCGACTTACCGGCTCCGTTGTCACCGATGAGTGCGACGACCTCGCCGGCGTTGACGTCGAAGTCCGCGTGGTCGAGCGCTTGGACCCGCCCGAAGCGGCGGCTCAGGTTCCGGGCCTCGAAGAGCGTGCTCATGCGACGGCCTCCTTGTACGGACGGGCGCGGCCCTCGATGATCCCGGTGTACTCGTCCATGCGGCGGCGGCCCGTCTCGGACAGGAACGCCACCCGCTCGTCGTGGTCCATGGACACGGTCTCCTTCCAGACCGCACGGCCCGCGATGAAGCCGCTCGCGCCTCCCTCGTCGCAGCTGATCCGCAGCACCTGGGTGAACTCCTCGGAGGAGACACCGGCCGACAGCACCGCCCAGGGGACGGTGAGGCGGTCGGCGAGCCGGCGGCAGGCGGCCGGGCTTCCGGGGTACTCGAGCTTGAGGAGGTCGGGCTTGAGGTCGTCGATGAGCACGGCGGCCTCGATGACGGCGTCGGCCCGCGCCTCGGGGGAGAGGGGCGCCTCGTCGCGCAGCGGGTAGATGAGGTTCTCGATGATCGAGGGGACGCCCTGTGCGGCACAGTCCTCGACGAGGGTGCGCATCGCCTCGCGAGCCTCCCCGGTGAGGTCACGGCCGTCCTCGCCGACCGGGCGGTCGGCGCGGACCTGGGCGAGGAACTTCATCCCGTCGGCGCCGCTGTCGCGGACCCAGGCGGCGTCCTGTGCGGGGTCCAGGGCGACCTCGGGCTCGCCGAGGTGGGTTCCGCGGGATGCGGGCTCGGCGGCGAGGAGCAGGCCGAACGGGGGAACGCCCTCCACCTCGCGGGCGGCCGGGAGGCCGAAGGTCGGGTCGATGAGGAAGGCCGAGGCGCTTCCCGCGAGCGAGGCGATCATGTCCCGCTTCATCGCGACGATCTCGGCGTCGCTGGTGTCGGTGCGGTCCACCGCGGCCAGCATCCGTTTCAGTGTTCCGCGCTGGTCCATCGCCAGCACGGCGAACGTACCCGCGGGGGTCGCGATCGCGTCGAGTCCGGTTGACGTCATGAGGTGGCCTCCTTAGCCAGGGGTGGTGCGTGGTCCACGGAGTCGGTCTCCGGGACCGAGGTGAAGTACGCGGCTGGGGGCCGCAGGTCGCTGCTGACGGAACCGCCACGAGTGGCGGCCCATCGCCCGTAGAGCGCCGCGCCGCGGGGGCCCGGCTGCTGGATGGCCGCGACCTCGACGGATGGGGCGAGAGCACGTCGGGCGTCGAGGACCGACGACATCCGGCTCCAGCCCCCCGCGAGGACGAGGCGCTCGATGGGAACCCCGGCCGTGCCGAGGTGGGAGAGAAGCTCGGCAGCGTGTGCCGTGCTGTGGTCGAGCGCCGCGCGCCAGACCCTGCCCGGGGTGGGGGAGTCGCCGTGCAGGCGCACGGTCACCTCTCGGTCCGACATCGAGAAGCCCTCGACGCCGATGTCCCCCCCGCGTCCGCCCCGGAAGGCGAGGGAGTCGTGGTCCACCCGGCTGCGGCCGTCCTCGTCGTCCGCGCCCAGGAGGCGGAGGACGCGTTTGAGGACCAGTCCCGTGCGCATGCCGGCCAGGAGTGCGGTCGTGCCGCGCACCACGTGCGGGTAGACGGAGACGCCATGACCGCAGAGATCACGGACCAGGTCAGGCCCGGGGACGTGGTCGCTGGCCACGACGAATGCCTCGGCGGTGCCCATGCTGTCCATGGCGGATGCCGTCACTGCCGAGCCGGCCGCGGCTGCCGCGACAGCGTGGTCGTGACCGGCCACGGTGAGCACCGCGCCGCGAGCCGCGGCGACAGGGTGGTCGGCGCGCACCCGACCGGCGGGGCTGCCGGCGCCGACGAGCTCGGGGATGAAGTCCTCGGTGACGCCGAGGTGCTCCAGGGATGGGCGGTACAGCGAGCTGGTGTGGATGTCGAGGAAGCCGGTGCGCCCCATGAGGGACAGCTCGGCGACCCGGCGGCCGCCGAGGCGGCCGATGACGAGCTCCGGCAGCGACAGCCACTGGAGGCCGGTCAGGGAGAGACCGTTGTCGCGTAGCCACGCGATCTTGAACAGCGACGCGACGTGGGTCACGGGGAGGCCGGTCCGGGCCGGGAAGTCGTCGGCGAGCTCGGGGGTCACCGCTGCGACCTGCTCCTCGCCGCGTGGGTCGAACCACGCGATGACGGGCGAGCGGGTCTGACCCTCGGGGTCGACGAGGACACCGGCCTCGGCCATGGAGGTGACGCCGATGGAGCGGATGCTCACTGGTGGTGTCCCGCCGCCGTCGAGCGACCTGGCGCCGATGGTGGCCGCCGCCCGGGCGATGAGCTCTTCGACGGCGGACACCACGCCACTCGGGTCGCGCTCGGCACGTCCGTCGCCGTACTCGTCCCAGAGTGTGGCGGCCGACAGGTCGAGGAGCTTGGTGCCGTCCTCGGCCAGGGCGGTCAGCTTCGTGACCGTCGTGCCCAGGTCGAACCCGAGGTCGACGACGAGTGGGCGGGTCACCGTGGCCCCCGGGGTGGCAGCTCGCCGGACCCCCGCTGCACGAGGCGGGTCGGCAGGACGGTCTCGACGACGGCGGCCACGGGGTCCTCGAGCCGACGAGCGAGGTGGGCGAACGCCGCCTCCGCCAGGGCGGTGGGTCGCTGGTCGACCACGGTGGTCGGTGGGGTCATGAGCTCTGCGAGGGGGAAGTCGCCGAAGACGACGAGGGCGACGTCCTGGCGGTCCAGCCGCTTGAGGGCTCGCAGCACGCCGAGGCCGACGAGCGGCGTGGAGGCGAAGACTGCCGTGGGAGCGTCGGCCGGAGCGAGCATGGCGAGAGCGAGCGGATACGCGGCGTCGGCGTCCCAGCAGGTGGTCTCGATGAGCTGTCCGTCGACCTCGAGTCCCGCCTCGAGGAGTGCGTCCGAGTAGCCGGCGAGCCGGTCCTGGACCGTGGAGAACTCCGCCGTCTCGCCGAGGAACGCGATGCGCCGATGTCCGTGGGCGACGAGGTGGCACACCGCCTCGTGGGCGCCCTCGTGGTCCGTGACCCGCACGACGTCCTTGTCCTGGATTCCACACTGACGGTCGATGACGACGACGGGGATCTTGTCCGGGAGCACGGCCCGGGCAGCCTGCCCCTCACCGAAGGGAGCCACGATCAGCCCGGCGACACCACGACGGACCAGGCGCTCGATCTGGGACTGGTTGCGCGCGGCATCCATGCCGGTCGACGCGACGAGGACGTCCATCCCCATCTCGACGGCGCGGCGCTCGACGACGGCGATGACCTCACCGAAGAACGGGTCGTTGAGCGAGTCGACGACGAGGCCGATCGTCGGCAGCTTTCCGCCACCGAGCCGGCGGGCGGCGGGGTTGGGGTGGTAGTCGAGGTGCTCGATGGCGGCCCGGACACGAGCGACCGTCTCGGGGCGGACACCCCCCTCACCGTTGAGAACCCGGGAGACGGTCTTGATGGAGAACCCGGCCTCGCGGGCCACGTCGTAGATCGTGGGCTCGCTCATGCGGTCACCCCGGGGGCAAGCCGCTCCAGGAGCCCGTCGACGAGGGAGGCGTCGAGCGAGCCCCCGCGCTCGTGCTGGACCGCCGCCGCCGCGACGGCCATGCCGAACCGGACGGCGTCGACGTCGGAGGCAGCGTTCGCGAGGGCGTGGGCGGTGCCCGCGAGGAAGGAGTCGCCCGCACCGATGGGGTTGACGACCTGGACCCGCACCGCGTCGACCCACCACGAACCGTGCTCGGTCGTCAGGGCGGCGCCGTGGGACCCGGCGGTGACGACGGCCCGCCGCGCGCCGCGAGAACGGAGCTCGCGGGATGCCTCGACGCAGCGGTCCGCGAGGTCGTCACCCTCCTCCTCGACGTGCTCGTCGGTGCGCCCGTGGAGGAGCGACTCCGCCTCCCCGACATTGGGGCTCACGAGGTCGGGCTCGCTGGACAGGCTCGCTCCGAGCACCCCGGGAGCGGCGTCGACATAGGCCGGGATGCCGCGCTCGTGCGCCATCTCGACCACCCGACCGTAGAGGGTGAGGGGCACGTCGGGTGGCAGCGAACCGGAGCAGAGGACCGCCGTCGGTCCGACGGCGTCGACATGGGCCGTGGTCGCGGAGAGGAAGGCGTCCTGGTCCCACTCGGCTGGTTCGGGACCGCGGCCGTTGACCACGGTGACCCGTCCGGCCTCCTCGAGGAGGATGAGGGCCAGGCGGGCCTGTCCGCTCTGGGGCACGGCCAGGAAGTCACACCCCTCGGCCGCGAGAAGCTCGGCGAGCCGCGGGTCGGAGACCGGCGACAGGCCGACGAGGGTCGGCGTCCTGCCGAGGGCCGTCAGCGTGCGGCAGACGTTGACGCCCTTCCCGCCGGCGGTGACCTCGGTGCGGGTGGCCCGGCTCACCGAGCCGGGGACGAGGGCAGGCAGCCACGTCGTCACGTCGATGCACGTGTTGGGCGTCACGACGAGCACGGGGCCTCCTTGCCCGGACGACAGCGCTGTCAATTCGGCGACCGTCTTGTCCCTCAGCCGCGTGCCCACTAAGGTAAGGGCGCATGACAGCGCTGTCAATACCTCAGGTCCCCACCGCCGCGACGGTCGGTCTCCACCGGCGGATGGCCCGCATCAGCGACACCGCGGGAATGATCCGCACCATCGCCATCGACCACCCCGACAACTATGTCGCGCTCTTCGACGAGGACCCGTCGGCGGTGTCCTTCGAGGAGGTCGTCGAGTCGAAGCTGGAGATGATCGCCGAGCTGTCCCAGCATGCGACATCGGTCCTCGTCGATCCGGTGTGGAGCTTCGGCCAGAGCATCGTGACCGGTGCGTTGCCCGGTGGCGTCGGGGTCATCTCCGGGATCGAGGACCTCTACTACAGCCCCGCCACGAGCCGGGTCGGATTCGACACCGAGCTGCGCCTCAGGGAGGGATGGGACCCGCCGAAGCTCTCCGCTCTCGGCGCCGACGCCGCCAAGCTCGTCGTCTTCCATCGTGAGGACGGCGCCGCGGCGGACATCGCCCGACAGCACGACGTCGTCGCCCAGGTGGCCCGGGAGTGCCATGCCGTCGGTCTGCCGCTGATCGTCGAGCCACTGTGGTTTCCCGTTGCGGGCGAGGACCTGGAGGACCCGACGGTGCGCGAGGCCCGCCGGCGCAGCGTGCTCAGCTCCGCGGGGAGCTTCCACGACGACGGGGCGGACGTCATGAAGGTCGAGTTCCCCGTCCTCGACCTCACCGACCTCGACGCGTGCCACACGGCGTGCTCGGAGCTCGACGCCGCCGTCGACGGACCGTGGGTCCTGCTCAGCGCGGGAGTGACGTTCGAGGGCTTCCGGACCCAGGTCGACGTCGCGGCCGACCACGGCTGCAGCGGTTTCATGGCGGGCCGGGCGATCTGGGGTGATGCAGTCGGACGGTTGAGCCCGCAGGACCGCGCGTCCGGTGCCGCGCTGGCTGCCCGCCGCCTCGACGAGCTCGCCGAGCTCCTGGAGGGGCGCGGCGCCCCCGCGTGGACGCCGGTCCCCATGGCGGAGGCGGCAACGGTGGTCGGCGAGTCCTGGTACCGCTCGTTCGGCGTGACCGGCGACTGACGTGGCCGGCACGGCGAGCCCCCGCACGGCGCCGGGCGCAGGGCGGACCCTGGTCTGTGTCGGTGGTGCTCCCGGAGCCGGCAAGACCACCGTGGGCTCCCTCGTCGCCCACGCCGTCGGCTTCTGCCTCGTTGACCTCGACAGCGTCACGACGCCCCTCGTCGAGGCCTTCGCCGCCTCGCTGGGTGACGTGGCCGACCTCGACGCTCCCCGCTTCGTCGCCCTCCGTGACGCGCGCTACGCCTGCCTCGCCGCCGTCGCCTCGGACAACCTCCGGGCCGGTCGCGACGTCGTGGCCGTCGCGCCCTTCACGGCGGAGTCGGCCGATGCCTCGGCGTGGCGCGCACAAGGAACGCGATGGGGCGCTGACCGCGTCGTGCTCTGCTGGCTCGACGTCGACCCGGCCGAGTCGGCCCGCCGGGCCGCCGCTCGCGGCCTCCCGCGGGACCTGGCCAAACGCGGATCCGTCATGGGCGCCCGTGTCGAGGAGGCAGCGGGTCAAGGGCGGCCGGCATCCCCGGACGTCGACCGACCCGGGGTCGACGTCGTCGTCGACGGGGGAGCGGACCCGTCGGCGTCCTGTGCAGCGATCCTCGCCACGCTGCGAGCGGGCACAATGCCGGGATGAGCGAGGACGCCGTCGACCGGGCCCAGCGAACCCTCGAGGAGGGGATCGCCAAGGACTTCAGCTCGGCGATGTCCTACGGCGACTACCTCGACCTGGCCACGCTCCTGTCGGCGCAGCACCCGCGCAGCGAGCCGCCCCAGCACGACGAGCTGCTCTTCATCGTCCAGCACCAGGTGGCGGAGCTGTGGCTCAAGCTGCTCCTCCACGAGCTGCACTCCGCGCGGGAGCTCCTCGCCGCGGACGAGCTCGGCCCGGCGCTCAAGCGGCTCGCGAGGGTCAAGCACGTGCAGAAGCAGCTCGTCGAGCAGTGGGACGTGCTGGCGACCCTGACCCCCAGCGAGTACGCCCTCATCCGGCCGTTCCTCGCGACGAGCTCCGGCTTCCAGAGCTCGCAGTACCGGTCCGTCGAGTTCCTGCTCGGCAACAAGAACGCCGACATGGTGCGGGTCTTCGAGCACGACGAGGCGGTCCACGAGTCGCTCGGGCAGCTGCTGCGCGAGCCGACGCTGTACGACGAGTTCCTGCGCTACCTCTCCCGACGCGGGTATGCCGTGCCGGATGCCGTGCTGAACCGTGACGTCACGCAGCCCTACCGCCAGGATGAGGGGCTCGTCGGCGTGTTCGCCGCCGTCTACGCCGCGCCCTCGGAGCACTGGGGGGTCTACGAGACGTGCGAGGAGCTCGTGGACATCGAGGATCTGTTCCAGCAGTGGCGTTTCCGTCACCTCCAGGTCGTCTCGCGGACCATCGGCCACAAGCCGGGTACGGGTGGCTCGAGCGGGGTGGACTTCCTCCGTCGGGCCCTCGACCTGACGTTCTTCCCCGAGCTGTATGCCGTGCGCGTGCACGTCGAGTGACGCGTGCCCGGCATCCGTCGACGGCCAGGGTCGGCCACTGGCCCTTGGTGACCCGCCGAGAGGGCCACTCGCCACCCCTCGCCGATGTGGCGCGGCCCCGTGTCAGAGCAGGAGACGAGCGAGGCGCAGCCTGAGGGCCTCCCGATGGCGCGCCTGTCGAAACGTCGAGTCGGTCATCTCGACGTAGCGGTACCCGGCGTCCTCGAGGGCGGCACGACGTTCCCGGTCCCTCTGCCACGTGCGCCGATCCGTGCGGTGGACGTCACCGTCGTACTCACCGACGACCCGCTGCCCACGCCACAGGAAGTCGCCCGTGGCCAGCCACCCACCGTCGTGACCGAGGACGGGGACGTTGAGCTCCGGCTCGGGAAGCCCCCAGGACCAGAAGACGTATCGCGCGCGGCTCTCGGCCGGGGACGCTGCACCGGCTCGGGCGAGACGTGCGACCGTGCGGAGGTCGTCGACGTGACGTCGACCTCGACGCTGCTCGGCCCGGGCCAAAAGCTCCAGGGGCGTGCTGAGTCGTCGACGGACCAGGACGTCCGCGGCCGCCAACAGGTGGTCGGGCGCCCACAGCCCCGCGAGGTCACCCCAGGTGTCGAGCGCCGAGACCACCCGCAGCCCGTCCACCTCGGTCACCCCGCGGGTCTCCAGACCTCGGTGGGCGACGCATCCGTTGCGGGACACCCTCGGGCGGCCCTTCGCCCGCATGACGTCCAGGGGCTCGTCCCGCCCGGGCCACGGTGTGGGCGTCGGCAGGCCCAGCAGGCGAGCGGCGGTGAGGTGGCTGAAGGCGCTGTCTCGCGGCAGGGCGAGCGCGAAGGCTCGGGCATGGGTCGACAGCTCCACGGTTCCGCCGCAGCCCTGCCGCACTCCTCGGGTCGGTGCCAGCAGGTCGCGTCCCCTCAGTCGCTTCGGCGTGACGCCGCGCCCACGAGCCTGCGCGACCGTGAACGCCCCGGAACGCAGGTCCTCGGGCAGCTGCACCCGGGGCGTGGTCATGCCGGAAGGGTCGTCGGGCTCGATGCCAGCGACCAGGCCTTCGGCGGCGCTGTTGATGGTGACCCATCCCCGGCGACGCTGTGGACGACGACGAAAGGTGGCCAGTGGCCCGTCCCTGGCCTGGCGGAGGACCACTGGCCACCCCTCGCCGGTCCGGCGGTGCCCCGGCATACTTCGGCGCATGCCTCGAGTCATCCACACCGCGCAGGCGCTGGTGGATGCCGTTCTGGAAGTGCCCCATCTTCCTGCCCGAGGCGGCAACGTCATGGCGACGTCCTACCGCCGGTATGCCGGTGGAGCCGTGACGATCCTCCTGGCCGCTGCGCGCTCCGGTGCCACGTGCGTCCACGCCGGGGCCGTGGGAACCGGGCCGAACGGTGACCTCGTCCGTGCAGCACTTCGCGCCGAGGGTGTGGAGGTCGCCTCTCCTCCGGTGCCCGACCGCGACACCGGGGTGTGCGTCGTGCTCGTGGAGCCGACTGCGGAGCGGTCCTTCGTGACGACGCAGGGGGCGGAGCGCCACATCACCGTCCAGTCGCTGTCGGCGGCGGCCCCCACGGCCGGTGACCTCGTCTGCGTCAGCGGGTACTCCCTCGTCGGACGCACCCGCGACCCCCTCGTCGAGTGGCTGGAGACCCTCCCCCAGGGTGTCGTCGTGGTTCTCGACCCGGGCGCCACCTTCGCCGAGGTGGATCCCGCAACGCGGGATGCCGTCCTCGCCCGCACCTCTGTGTGGACCAGCAACGCCGAGGAGGCCTCTGCGCTGGCCGGTGTCTCCGGCATGGAGGAGACCGCCGCGGTGGTCGCCACCAGGATCTCGCCGGATGCCGTGACGATCGTCCGGGACGGACCGCGGGGGTGCGTCGTGCGCGAGGGCGGGCGCACGGCATACCTGCCGGGCCATCCACGGCGACCGGTCGACACCAACGGTGCGGGCGACACGCACACGGGCGTGCTTCTCGCGGAGCGGGCGTCGGGTCTGTCGTGGACCGAAGCCGCCGCGCGGGCGAACGCCGCAGGCGCCATCAAGGTCACCCGACGTGGCCCGGACACGGCGCCCACGCGGGCGGAGATCGACGGCTTCCTCCGGGGGTGAGTGCCTACTGGGACGGCTGTTACCAGTGGGGCGAGGTGACTAGTTCCGAACGGCCTGAAGATGGTCAGCATGGGCTATGGGCCAGCGCGCGGACGTGCGAGACGCTCGGCGAGTGGGTGACCACATCGGCGCCGTCCGTCTTGAGAACCGCCCGGCGCCAGACATGACGCACCTCGGTGCGCCACCCGGACGCGGAGGAAGCGTCCGACGATGAGAGACACAGGACGAGTGGGCCCTCCACTCCGCAGGACGTATCACCGCGTAACTTGTGGCGGCCCACCGGGAGGGAAGTCAGGTAACACACATGCGACGAATCACCCTTGCGACGCTGATCGCGTTGCTCTTCGCGGCATTCACCGCGACATCGGCGCAGGCCGCCACGATCGTTGACTTCAGCAACGCGCCATCGGGCGCGCACTTCGCGCAGGGAGCCAGCGCCCCGGTCTGTACCTACACCGGCGCGACCACGGTCAGCTGCACGGGGACCGCCATCCAAGGAGTCGGGAACACCAACGCAGTGGTCCGCCTCGACGTGACGGCCACGTTCACAGGCGTGTGTCAGAACCCCGGCTCCAAGAGCAAAGTCGTCGACCCGTTCACCGAGGCCGAGACGACGACCTCGACGGCGACCCTCACCCCGTCCCGGAACGGGAGGCTTGATGTCGGGCCTCGGTCTGCGACGGCGACCACCTCCGGGGAGTTCCTGGCCGACTTCACGTGTCCGAACCCGCGCTGGGAGGCTGACGTCACCGGTACCTCGATCAGCTTCCGGTACACACTGACGTTCCCCGGTGAGGACGGCCCGGCCATCCTCATCACCGGCTGATCCGTAACGCCTCGCCGCATTGCTGAGGAAGGGCGAAACCTCACACGTAAGAAGGGGTTCCGCCCTTCCGTCGGCAGTCTGACTGGCATCGCGGCACGACGGCGCCGGGGTTCCTCGGCGCGTGCGTTGGCCATTTCGTGGCCGGACCGAAGGTCAAGGAATGGTCTCCTAACGGTAAAGAAATAGTCACATCGGGCTATGGGCA
>OCZS010000235.1_pt1 | contig 17993 bp, 19 predicted proteins | sample 1539071 | NCBI WGS metagenome assembly OCZS01 (sample SAMEA3113584, study PRJEB22503) | soil metagenome
CCAATCCGAGGACGCGCTGGGCCACTCCCGGACTGAGGTACTCGAGCAGGACCTCGCAGACCTGCGTCGCCGGCAGGAACGGCTGCTTGACCTCGCTGAGGTCGACGATCTCGCACGTGACCTCGCGTCCCGTCTGCGAAGCCTCTCCGCACGAATCACCCAGATGGAGGCCGAGCTGGCTAGTGCGACTGGTGCTAGCGAGAGCATGTTGGATCTCAGAGCGGCATTGAGCCAGATGACAAACGTTGCCCAAGAGGTTCTTGGCGAGGGGGCCGATCAGGGATCGCTGCGCGACTTCTACCTTGCGCTCAGGCTTCGAGTGGACTACGACCCAAGCACCCACATTGCTTCCGCCACCGTCACCCTGGACGGGAACGGTGGGGGAAGCGTCTGTGTCCGAGGGGGGACTTGAACCCCCATGCCCTGCAAAGGGCACTAGCACCTCAAGCTAGCGCGTCTACCTATTCCGCCACCCGGACCTGGCGCTCCTCCCGCGCGAAGCGCCAACGAACTATAGCAACCGGACCGCCGCCACCCCAGGCGAAATGACGACGGTCGCCGACTCGGGGCCATGATGGGCCGGTGACCGCGAACTTCCGCCCCGACGCCGAGGTCGTCGAGCTCTGCCGCGACCTCATCCGGATTGACACCTCCAACTTCGGCAACGACTCCGGACCGGGGGAGCGGGCCGCGGCGGAGCGGGTCGCCGAGCTGCTCGACGAGGTCGGTATCGCCAGTGAGCTCTACGAGACCGCGCCCCGGCGTACGTCGCTGGTCGCCGACTGGGCGCCCGACGGGGTGGACCGGTCGGTCTCCCCGCTGCTGGTGCACGGGCACCTCGACGTGGTGCCCGCTAACGTCGACGACTGGTCGGTGCCTCCGTTCGCCGGCGAGGTGGTCGACGACTGCGTCTGGGGCCGCGGCGCGGTGGACATGAAGGACTTCGACGCCATGGTGCTCAGTGTCGTACGGGCCCGGGCGCGGGCCGGCGCCGCGCCCCGGCGGCCGATCCGGCTGATTTTCACCGCCGACGAGGAAGCCGGCAGCGGGCTGGGCGCCACGTACCTGGTCGACGAGCACCGAGAGGTCCTCGAGGGCTGCGAGGAGGCGATCGGCGAGGTCGGCGGGTTCTCCCTGACCGTGCGCGACGACCTGCGGCTGTACCTGATCCAGACCGCCGAGAAGGGCATGGCCTGGCTGAACCTGATCGCCGACGGCAAGGCCGGCCACGGCTCGTTCCGCAACGACGACAACGCCGTCACCGAGCTCGCCGCCGCGGTGGCCCGGATCGGCGCGTACGAGTGGCCGCACAAGATCACCGACGCCCAGCGGGCCTTCCTGGAGGCGGTGTCCGAGGCGTTCGGCATCGAGCTGGACCCCGACCGTGCCGAGGAGACGCTGGCCCGGCTGGGCAGCATCGCCCGGATGGTCGGAGCCACCATGGCCAACACCGCCAACCCGACGATGCTGTCCGCCGGTTACAAGCACAACGTGATCCCCGGCCGGGCCACGGCGGGGATCGACGGTCGGTTCGTGCCCGGCGGCGAGGACGAGTTCTATGCCACGATCGCCGAGCTGCTCGGGGAGAAGGTCCGCTACGAGGTGTCGGTGTCCCAGCCGGCGGTGGAGACCAAGTTCTCCGGAGCCCTGGTGGAGGCGATGCAGTCCTGTTTGCAGGCCGAGGACCCGGCGGCCCGGACGGTGCCCTATCTGATGAGCGGCGGCACCGACGGCAAGGCGTGGCACCGGGCCGGAATCCGCTGCTTCGGATTCACCCCGTTGCGGCTGCCGCCCGAGCTGGACTTCGTCAGCATGTTCCATGGGGTCGACGAGCGGGTCCCGGTTGCCTCGCTGGAGTTCGGCGCCCGGGTGCTCGACCGATTCCTCGACCAGGCCTGAACAAGGTGGACAGAGGGTGTCCGGAGCGTGAATCCACCGGTTACGCTTGCCGCGATGTTCAACGGGGTCACCTACCAGGTGGAGCGGGTCCGGCTGGGCCCCCACCTCTCCCGCAACGCGGTCCGCCAGGTGCTCAGCGCGCACGCTGAGTACGGCGGCTGGGAGCTCCAGCGGCTGCGCCGCTACCGGGACGGCACCCGGGACGTCTGGATTCGGCGCAAGATCATCCGGGTCACCGCCAGCCTCTGATGCAGGTGCGGGGTCCAAGGGGTCGTCCCCCACTTGCTTAGGTCATCGGCGGTTACCGCGCGGTGTTCGGTCCGCCTGACACGTCATCCAAAGCCCGTGCGATCTCCGGCGGCAGCCCGACGTCCTCGACCGCCAGGGCGGGCGCCAGCTGCCCCGATGTACGCGCCCCCAGCAGCGGGGCGGTGACCCCAGGTGCGTCCCTCACCCAGAGCAGGGCCACCTGCAGCGGCGTCAGATCCAGCCCGTCCGCCGCCCGGACCACGGCCTCCACCACGCCGCGGCTGCGGTTCTCCAGGTACGGCTCGACGAACCAGGCAAAGTGGTCCGAGGCGGCCCGCGACCCGCGTGGCGTGCCGCTGCGGTACTGCCCGGTCAGCACCCCGCGGGCCAGCGGCGACCACGGGAACAGCCCCATCCCGAACGCCTTGAGCGCCGGCAACACCTCGACCTCGGCCCGCCGGGCCAGCAGCGAGTACTCGACCTGGGCGCTGGCCAGCGGCGTACGTCCGGGAAACGCCATCTGCCAGGTCGCCGCCTGGGCCGTCTGCCAGCCGACGAAGTTGGACACCCCGGCATAGCGCACCCGGCCGCTGGACACCGCGTAGTCGACGGCGTCCAGGGTTTCGGCCAGCGGCGCCTCGCCGAACGCATGCACCTGCCAGAGGTCGATGTAGTCGGTGCCCAGCCGGTCCAGCGAGCCGTCCAGGTCTCGGAGCAACGCCCGGCGGGAGGTGTCCACGATCCGTTCGCCGTTGCGGATGACGAACCCCGCCTTGGTGGCGATGACCATCTCGTCCCGGTTGCCCAGATGCTTGACCAGCCGCCCGACGATCCGCTCCGCGTCTCCGGCCCCGTACGCGGCGGCGGTGTCGATCAGCGTTCCGCCGGCCTCGCTGAACGTTTCCAGCAGCCCCCGCGCCTGCTCGGGGGTGGTGTCGCGGCCCCAGGTCATGGTCCCCAGGCCCAGGCGGGACACGCGGAGGCCGGTGGACCCGACCAGGCGTGACTGCATGGACATCAACCTAAAGCGTGGGCGGGGGTTCGCGTGCGGCTGACGCGCGCGCATCCTGGCGGGCGCCCGTGTGTTGTCGGCCCGCCGCGGGGGTTCAAGGGGGTCGCCCCCCTTGCTCGAAATAGTGTGTCGGAATGCGGCTGGGACTGAACCTCGGATACCTCGTCGGGTCGGAGGATCCGCGTGGTCAGCTGCGGCTGACCCAGCACGCCGAGGCTCTCGGCTACGCCGTCGTCTGGGCCGCCGAGGCGTACGGGTCGGACAGCCCCACGGTTCTGTCCTGGCTGGCGGCGCAGACCAGCACCATCGACATCGGCTCGGCGGTGATGCAGATCCCGGCGCGTACGCCGACCATGACCGCGATGACCGCGGCCAGCCTGGATGTGCTGACCGGCGGCCGGTTCCGGCTCGGGCTCGGCGTGTCGGGACCGCAGGTCTCCGAGGGCTGGCACGGGGTGCGCTTCGACAAGCCGCTGGCTCGGACCCGCGAGTACCTGGCCGTCGTCAACCAGGCGCTGGGCCGGCGCACCGTCAGCTACGAGGGCACGCACTATCGGCTGCCCCTGCCTGACGGCCCCGGCAAGCCGCTCAAGCTGACCCTCGCGCCGGTCAGTGCGCATATCCGCACCTACCTGGCCGCGGTCGGACCGAAGAACATCGAGCTGGCCGGGGAGCTGACCGACGGCTGGCTGGCGATCTTCTTCGCCCCCGAGCTGGCGGCCGAGCCCCTGGCTGCGCTCCGGGCCGGCCGGACCAAGGCCGGACGGACGCTGGACGGCTTCGACATCGTGCCCACCGTGCCCCTGGTCGTCGGCGCAGACCCACGCGCCTGCGCTGACCCGGTCCGCGCCTACGCCGCCCTCTACGTCGGCGGCATGGGCAGCCGGGAGCAGAACTTCTACAACGCTCTGGCGGTCCGGATGGGGTTCGGCGAGGCGGCGGCCACGGTGCAGGAGCTGTTCCTGTCCGGCCGTCAGCGCGACGCCCGGGCGGCGGTCCCGTTCGACTTTCTCGACCAGACCTCGTTGCTCGGTGACCGGGCCCGGATCGCCGACCGGTTGCGGGTGCTGGCCGACACCGGGGTGACCACCTGCTCCGTGGTCCCGTACGGCGGCTCGGTTGAGGAGAAGCTCAACGCCATGACGGTGGCGGCCGAGGCGCTCGAGTTGGCCGGGATTGGTGACTAAGCGCCGCGGAAACCGCCAGACTGACCCCATGCCGACCGTGGCGAGCCGCCCGACCTGGTGGCCCCGGTTCTCGAGCACCCTGCGCTCCACCGCGCTGACCGCCCGGCTCGGCCTCGCGCTCGGGATCGCCTTTGGCGTCTGCTTCCTCACCGGGCTGCTGAGCTACTACCAGTACAGCCCATGGTCCTGGTTGCCGACGCCGACCGGACCGGAGTGGGGCTACCGGCTGACCCAGGGGATCCACGTGACCACCGGGCTCGCCAGCATCCCGTTGATCGGCGTCAAGCTGTGGTCGGTCTACCCGGACGCGTTCCGCTGGCCGCCGTTCCCGTCGGTCAAGCGGACCGTCGAGCGGGTCACCCTGGCCCTCCTGGTCGCGGCCAGCCTGGTCCAGCTCATCACCGGCTTCTTCAACCTGCTCGGTTGGTACCCGTTCCGGTGGGACTTCATCGTGGTGCATTACGCGCTCGCGTACGTCGTGATCGGTTCGGTGCTGCTGCACGTCGGGATCAAGCTGCCCGACATCAACTACGGGCTTCGGGCCAACCTGCCGGCCGCTGACGTGCTGACCGAAGTTCCTTGGAACGAGAACCCGGACTCGCACAGCAACGCCGGGGAGCGGCCCGACCCACCGACGCCGGGCATCTCCCGACGCGGTGTCCTCGCCGCGGCCGGCACCGGGGTCGGCATCGTGGTAGTCGGAGTCGTGGGCCAGACCTTGCGGCCGCTGGAGCCGCTCGGCCTCCTGGCTCCCCGACAGCCGAGCCGCGGCCCGCTCGGACTTCCGGTCAACGCGACGGCTGAGGAGGCCCAGGTGGCCGGTCCCGCGACGGCGGCCGACTGGAGTCTCGAGGTCACCGGACCGCAGCCATTCACCCTGAGCCTGGCCGAGGTCGAGGCCCTGCCCACGGTCGAGGAGGAGCTGCCCTTCGCGGCGAACGAGGGCTGGGGCGCCGATGTCCGCTGGCGCGGTCCGCGGCTGCTCGACCTCGTACAGCGGGCGGGCGGCACTGCCTCCTCGCAGGTCCGGGTGTTCTCCCTCGAGCCGCGCGGACCATTCAACAAGTCGTTGGTCGAGGGCACTCAGCTGGAGCGGGCCCTGCTGGCCACCCATCTGAACGGTGAGCGGCTCAGCCCGGACCACGGCTACCCGCTTCGGCTGATCGTCCCCAACCGGGCCGGCCTGTTCAACACCAAGTGGCTCACCCGGATCGAGGTGTTGTCGTGAAGGTCGCGCGGATCGCCCTGGCCGCCCTCGGAATCGTCCTGGTGCTCTACGGCGCCGGCCGGATCCTGTTCAGTGTGCCGCCGTCACTGCTTGTCGTGCTGGGGGTCTGGATGGCGGGCGCGTGGGCGATCCAGCACGGGGTCGTGTCGCCACTTGTCGTTGCCGTCGGTGCCGCGCTCCGGCGGCTGGTGCCAGACCGCGGCCGCCGATTCCTGCAGGCCGGGCTGATCGTGGCCGCCATGGTCACGGTCGTGGCGATCCCGCTGATCGCCCGCCAAGGAACCCAACCGCCCACGAAGGCACTGTTGCTGCAGAACTACGGGGCCAACCTCGCCCTGCTGCTCGGCCTCATCGGCGGCGTGACCCTGGTCGCGTACGCGGTACGCGTGGCCCGCGAACGCCGTCCCTGACCCACTCCGCGGCAACTACCCCGTCTCCGCGGCCCCTGCTGAGGCTGCGGAGTCGGCCTAGTTACCGCCAAGTGGTTCCGGACCCGGCAGCGGCTCCAGAAACCCGGTGAGCAGCAGGACCGCGACCACCACGGCCAGGGCGATCCGGTAGACCACGAAGGGCAGGAAATCGTGGGTGCTGATGTAGCGCAGCAGCCAGGCGATCACCGCGTACCCGATCACGAACGACACCACGGTGGCCAGGGCGATGGGCCCCCAGGCGGGTTCGACCGGGTCGTTGCTGATGTCGGCCAGCTTGAAGAACCCGGACCCGACCACGGCCGGGATGGCCAGCAGGAAGGCGTACTTCGCCGCCGCGACTCGCTGATAGCCCAGTGCGAGCCCGGCGGCGATGGTGGCGCCGGAGCGGGACACCCCCGGAATCAGGGCGAGCGACTGGGCGAGGCCCAAGATCACGCCATGCCGCCAGGTGAGCGACTCCAGCGGCCGGACGTTGCGGGCCAGCCGGTCGGCGATGCCGATGACGATCCCGAAACCACCGAGCATCGCCACGGTCAGCCAGAGGTTGCGGAACACCGTGTCGATCGAGTCCTGGAACAGCAGCCCCAAGACCACGATCGGCACCGAGCCGATGATCACCAGCCAGCCCATCCGGGCCTCGGGGTTGTCCCGCGGCACCCGACCGGTGAGCGACCCGACCCAACTGCGCATGATCAACCAGATGTCCCGGCGGAAGTAGAGGATCACTGCCGCCTCGGTGCCCAGCTGGGTGATCGCGGTGAACGCCGACCCGACGTCCTCGCCGCCGAAGAACTGCCCCACGATCGACTGATGGGCACTTGAGGAGATCGGCAGGAACTCGGTCAGTCCCTGCACGACACCCAGCACCAGGGCCTCCAGCCACCCCATCAGACCTGACCCTTTCTCCGTTTCAGCAGGCGGCGACCCCCTTGGACCCCCGAAAGCCCAAGTCGGCCGCCCCGAGCACCCGGCATACGGTACGGGGTCGGCACTCCCGGCCTGCGCCGCGCACGCCGGGAGAGACTGAGGCCGTGACCATCCATGCCGGCCATCCGTTCGCCACGCCAGATCCCGAGCGCAGCCCACTGCGTCGCTGGCGCGGCCGGATGGTCGCCCCGGTCAGCGTGTGGGCCTCCGGGGAGGAGTCGGGGCGGGCCGGCTGGACGCTGTCGTCGTTCCTGGTCGCCGACGGCGAGCCACCGGAGGCGCTCGGTCTGCTCGACGAGGACTCGGCCCTGGCCGACCGGCTGCGAGCAGCCGATCCCGTACGCGGTGCGACGCTGACCGTGAACCTGCTGGGATGGCCCCATCGCGGCCTGGCCGACGCCTTCGCCGGGATCGCTCCGGCGCCCGGCGGGCCGTTCACCCTCGGCTCATGGGAGCAGGGCAACTGGGGGCCGGTCCTGGCCGATGCGCCGGGCTGGCTGGGTGTCCGGCTGGTCGGCGAGCCCGAGCCGGCCGGCTGGAGTCTGCTGGTCCGGGCGGTGGTCGAGCACGTCGAGATCGGCCCCGAGCCGCCGGACGGAATGCTCAGTTATCTCCGGGGCCGCTACCGCGCCGTGACACTTTAGTGGTCACGCCCGGAAGTCCATCGGGCCGTGCCCCGCCCGGGCGGCGCCTCGCGGCGTTCTCCTCGGGCGAGATAGAACCCCGCTATCCTCCCTCGTCGGCCTGGCAAGCCATCCACCCGGACGACGCCGGACCCTCGACGGACCTCCGGGCGCAACCACTGTGGGCTCCAACCGGTAGCCTCCGAGACGATGACCACGGTCCTGCTGATCCGCCACGGACGTACCTCCGCCAATACCGCTGGCGTCCTGGCTGGGCGGTCGTCGGGGGTGGTGCTCGACGACGTCGGCCACCGGCAGGTCGCCGAGGCGGCCGCGCGGATCGCCGCTGTGCCGGTCAAGGCCATCGTCACTTCACCGCTCCGCCGCTGCCGGCAGACGGCGCAGGCCCTGGGTGCCGAGCGCGGCGACGCCAGCCCGATCCTGGTCGAGCAGGGCCTGGTGGAGTGCGGGTACGGCGAGTGGACCGGCAAGTCGTTGCGCGAGCTGAGCAAGGAGAAGCTCTGGGGCGCTGTGCAGCAGCAGCCTTCGGCGGTTCGGTTCCCGGGCGGCGAGTCGATGGTGGAGATGGCGTCCCGGGCGGTCGGAGCGATCCGCGGCTGGGATGCCAAGCTCGGCGCGGAGCACGGTGGCGACGCGGTCTGGGTCGCGGTGTCCCACGGCGACCCGATCAAGGCGATCCTGGCCGACGCGCTCGGCATGCACCTGGACAGCTTCCAACGGATCGTGGTGGACCCGGCGGCAATCTCGATCGTGCGCTACACCGCTACCCGGCCCTTCGTCATCACCGTCAACTCCAGCACCGCTGATCTGGGGGCGATGTTCGCGCCACGACCCAAGAGCCGGCGTCGGCGCAGCGCGACGCCGCCGGATGCCGCTGTGGGTGGTGGCCTGGGGTCGGCTGACGCCGCACAATGAGTCCAGGACCGGTCAAGAAGGACGCGCCATGGACAACGACGTGCAGGCCTACCTGGACACGATCACGTCCCGCGTCCGGCGGCGCGACGCCGAGACGGTGCTGGAGCTGATGGGTCGGGTCAGCGGCCAGTCGCCCAAGATGTGGACCAGCTCGATTACATCAAGGACCTCGACAAGGCCGACCTCGCCGTGCTGGAGGAGATCGTGGCGGAGTCCCACCGCGTCCTGTCCGAGGGCACCTGCACCCACCGCGCGGCCGACCACCCGCTGACCTTTCGCTCACCCGGGGCGGCCCGTACCAGCCCGCTGCGAGGTCGCTCACACCAGTCGGCCCGGCCGAGGTGACGGCATAGTCTGGGGCGCATGGCGATTCTGGTGCACCGCTATGACGCCCCCGATCGGTTCGTCGCCGGGACGGTGGGGCAGCCGGGAGAGCGAACCTTCTTCCTGCAGGCGCGCGAGGGCAACCGGATCACCAGCGTGGCCTGTGAGAAGCAGCAGGTCTCCGTCCTGGCCGAGCACCTGGACAAGGTGCTGGACGAGGTGGTCCGGCGCAGCGCGGGTGAGATCAATGTGCCTCCGGCGTCGACCAAAGCCCGGGACGTGGACCCGCTGGACGCGCCGATCACCGAGGAGTTCCGTGTCGGCACCATGACCATCGCCTGGGACCCCACCATCGACCGGATCGTGATCGAGCTGTTCTCCAACGTCGACACCGAAGACGACGAGGCCGAGGCCGAACCGGCGGCCGAGGTCCCGCCCGAGAGCGACGACACGATCAACGCCGACGAGGTGTTCGTGGTCAAGATCACTGCGTCCTACGCGCGGGACTTTGTCGCCCGAGCCCAGGCCCTGGTCGCCGCCGGTCGGCCGCCCTGCCCGTTCTGCCTGCAGCCGCTCGACCCGAGTGGGCACATCTGCCCGCGGGCGAACGGCTATCGCCGCGCGCTCTTCCGCTGAGCTCGGTGGATCATCCCGCGCTGACCGCCGCCCTGACCGACGGCGAGCTGACCGTCACCGGGCGGCTGCTGCAGGCGTCCAACGCGACCTTCCTGGCCGAGCTGCACAATCCGTGCGGGCCGATCGAGTGCGTCTACAAGCCGGTGGAGGGGGAGCGCCCGCTGTGGGACTTCCCGCAGCGCACCCTGGGCTACCGCGAGGTCGCCGCGTACGAGGTCTCGCGGATCGGTGGGTTCGACTGCGTGCCGGTCACGGTGTTCGCGGATGGTCCGCTGGGGCCCGGCTCGCTGCAGGCCTGGGTCGACGTGGACGAGGAGGCCACCGGCCGGCTGGTCGACCTGGTGCCCAGTACCCAGGTGCCGGCCGAGGGCTGGTTCCCCTGCGTGCAGGGCCTGGACGCCGAAGACCGGCCGGTGACGGTGATCCACGCCGACGTGCCGGACCTGAAGCTGCTCGCGGTGTTCGACGTGCTGATCAACAACGCCGACCGCAAGGGCGGCCACATCCTGGGCAGCGGGGGCCGGATTTTCGGCGTCGACCACGGCGTGACGTTCCACACCGACCACAAGCTGCGCACGCTGCTCTGGGGCTGGGCCGGCGCCACGCTGGATGAGCGGGAGCTGAGCGCCGTACGCCGGGCGCGGGACGAGGCCCCCGACCGGCTGGCCGAGCTGATCAACGACCACGAGGTGACCGCCTTCGTTCGCCGGGCGGACCTGCTGCTCCGCCGGGAGCGGCTGCCCCGGCCCCGCGGCGAGTGGCCCTCGATCCCGTGGCCGCCGTTCTGACCTCTCTCGCGTCGGGAGAGCCCGGATAAGGTGACGCCCATGCAGGCCTGGAATGCGCGATCGGTTCCACCGTTGGCCGGTCCTGCGGTCCCACGGCCGGTCCAGGCGTTCGACACCGGGCGGCAGCGCCTGGTGCCGGTCGGGCCGGCGTCCGGCCGGGCGCGGATGTACGTGTGTGGCATCACCCCGTACGACGCCACCCACATCGGGCACGCCAACACCTACGTGGCCTTCGACCTGCTGCACCGGATCTGGCGGGACTCCGGGCTGGAGGTCGACTACGTGCAGAACGTCACCGACGTCGACGACCCCCTGCTCGAGCGGGCCCGGGCGACCGGGGTGGACTGGCGGGAGCTGGCCGAGCAGCAGACCCAGCTGTACCGGGAGGACATGGCGGCGCTCAACGTGCTCCCGCCGACCGCCCTGGTCGGGGCGGTCGAGGCGATGCCGCGGATCGTGGAGCTGATCGAGCAGCTGCAGGACCGCGGGGCGGTGTACGCGGTGGACGACCCGCACTTCCCTGACCTGTACTTCGCTCAGGACAGTGACCCCGGCTTCGGCTCGCTGGCGAAGCTGCCCGAGGCGGAGGCGCTGAGCGTCTTCGGCGAGCGCGGTGGTGACCCCGAGCGGCCGGGCAAGAAGGGCCCGTTGGACTGTCTGGTCTGGCGGCTGGCCCGGGAGGACGAGCCATCCTGGCCCTCGGCGTTCGGAGCGGGCCGGCCGGGCTGGCACGTCGAGTGCACTGCGATCGCCCTCGATCTGCTCGGGCCGGACTTCGACGTGCAGGGCGGCGGCAGCGACCTGGTCTTCCCGCACCACGAGATGAGCGCCGGGCACGGACGCGTCGCCACGGAACTTGAGTTCGCTCACGTATACCTCCATAGCGGCATGGTCGCGCTGGACGGGGAGAAGATGTCCAAGTCGCGCGGCAATCTGGTCTTCGTGTCCCGGCTCCGCCAGTCCGGCGTCGACCCGATGGCGATCCGGCTGGCCCTGCTGGCCCACCACTACCGCGACGACTGGGAGTGGAGCGACGACGTGCTGGCCGCCGCCGAGGAGCGGCTGAGCCACTGGCGCGAGGCCGTCCGCCTGGACAGCGGGATCAACGCCGACGAGGTGGTGACCCAGATGCGGGCCGCTCTGGCCCTGGACCTCGACGCCCCGACGGCCCTCGCCGCGGTGGACGCCTGGGCGGGCGCCTCCACGGCGATGGACACAGACGACACCGACGCCCCCAGCCTGGTCGCCCGGGCCTGCGAAGCCCTGCTCGGCGTGATTCTTTGATCGGTTCGTCTCTCGCACCCGTCGCGCTCCCGGAGCTGCCGCCGTCGTCTCTCTTCGCGAAAGAAATGTGTCTTCGCTCAATTTCCTCCGGACGGCACCCGAGCGCTCCCTCCGATGCACGCCGAGTGGGCTTATACTCGCCGTGACGAGTTGACAAACTCGCGCGTGTTCCGGGGTCGGTGTAATTCCGAACCGGCGGTGACAGTCCGCGACCCGTGCGCGACCGGCTGAGAGGCCGAATCGCAAGCGGTTGATGTGGTGAAACTCCACAACCGACGGTGAAAGTCCGGATGGGAGGCAACACGCGAGGTTTCGTCGCCGCCGTGTGCCCGAGTGGACCCGGCGGTGATGGTGCTTCCACCCCGGCGTGCGCGCGACCGGACGGGTGGGAATGATCATGGACCTTACTGAGCTGCTGCGGCAGTTCCTCTCCGCCGAGCTGCACATCGGCGACTCGACGATCCTGTGGCGGGAGATCGTCGGCAACGGCTTCGGGCTGGCCAGCGCCATCCTCGGCATGCAACGCCGGGTGGCGGCGTGGCCGGTCGGGATCGTCGGCAACATCTTGCTGTTCACCGTCTTCCTCGGGGGCGTCTTCGACACCCCGAACGACCTCAACCTGTACGGTCAGGCCGGCCGGCAGATCTTCTTCCTCGCGGTCAGCGTCTACGGCTGGGTCCGCTGGCACCAGTTCAGGCGGTCCCACGGCGAGGAGGGCGTTGGCGTACGCCCACGGTGGGCGGGAGCGTCCGGGCGCCTCCAGCTGTTGGTCGGAGCGGTGGTCATGACCACGGTGTTCTACTTCATCCTCAAGGCCCTGGGCTCCTGGGGTCCGCTGCCCGACGCCTGGATCCTGACCGGGTCGATCCTGGCCACCTACGGGATGGCGCGGGGGTGGGTGGAGTTCTGGCTGGTCTGGATCGCGGTCGACCTGGTCGGCGTTCCCCTGCTGCTGAACGCGCAGCTCTACCCGTCGGCGCTGATGTACATCGTCTACGGCGGGATCTGCGTGGTCGGCTTCCTCTCCTGGCTCCGCATCCAGCGCCGCGAACGAGCCGAGGTGCCGCCGGTCGGGGTGGCCGACCCGGTGATCGAAACCGTGGGCTGACTACTCAGCTCGCCGTCCAGGGTCAGCCTGGGTCGTCGCCATGGCGACGACCCACGCTGACGACGCGGCGAACAACGGGAGGTCAGCGGCGACGACGCCGCCAACGGACCACGCCGGCCACTCCCGCCGCCAACGCACCGGCGGCGACCAGACCGCGAACCCGGCTCGACGGCCCACTGGCGGCCGGCTCCTCGGACCCCGGGTCAGACCCGGTGAGGATCACCCGGCCGGCGTCGCCGTCCACCGTGATGGTCTGCCCGCTGGTGATCCGTCGGGTCGCGACCCCGGTGCCCAGTACGGCGGGGATGCCGAATTCCCGGGCCACGATCGAGCTGTGGCTGAGCGGGCCGCCGATGTCGGTGACCACGGCGGCGGCCCGGGTGAACAGCGAGGTCCAGGCCGGAGTGGTGATGCTGGCCACCAGCACGTCGCCGGGCTGAAGCTCGGCGAAGTCGGTCGAGCCGCTGAGCACGCGGGCGGTGGCGGTCACCCGCCCGGCGCTGGCGCCGATCCCGGTGAGGACGTCGGCCGCCTGCTCCTGCGTGGTGGCCGGCATCATGCTGTTGAACAGCCGGCCCCAGCTCCGCTCGGGCAGCAGCTGCGGGGGAGTGACCCGCCGGCGGCCCCGCCACTCCTGCTTGCGCTCCTCGATCGCCTCGGCCAGGCCGCTCGGTCGCTCGGCGCCGTTGTCGGCGGCGGCCAGCGCAGCCGTCAGCTCGTCGCGGCGCAGCCAGTACACGTCGTCCGGCCGCTCGACGAGCCCCGCCGCGGTCAGCCGGTCGCCGATCTCGGCCAGCATCCAGCGCATCTGCGGCCAGGCCAGGCCGACCTCGGCGAGCGCATCCTCCCGGACCGGCGCCACCCGCTGCGCCCAGCGCAGCGCCCGGAGCAGCAGCTTCTTGCGCACGGGATCCAGACGACCGAGCACCTCGGTGGTCGCTCGCTCCCGGCGCTCCACGGTAGTCCGTTGCCGCGCGTACGGGTCGCGGTCCGGGGTACGCAGGTAGAACCGGATGGTGTCGATCAGCGGAGCCGGGTCGTCGGCCGGCACCGGGTTGACGAAGTCGAGGTTGTAGACGGTATGGCCGTAGCGGTCCAGGTGGTCCTGCAGCCGGTCGAGCCACTCGGCCCACTCCGGTGCATTCGGGTCCGGGTCGTTCCCGCCGACCAGGGCGGCGGCCAGCTCCGACTGTGATCGGGTCCAGACAGCGAGGTCGAACAGCGACTTCTCGGCCTCGATGGGCAGACTGTCGAATCCGAGCAGGTAGGTTGCCGCCGGCGGGTCGGTCGCCCGGCGGACCAGCGTGTTATACAGCTGGGTGAAGACCACCTCGGCGGTCGCCGCGATCGGGATGATGGTCTGCACCGCGGTGTAGTACTCGGTGCCCGCGTCCAGCAGCTCGGCGACGCCATCGAGCAGCTCCGGGCCCGGGACCTCGGTGAGCGGGCGGTCGGTCCAAGAACTCAGCACATCGCGGTACCGGGGCAGGGAGTAGCTGCGCCACCGGTCCTGGGCCCCGTCGGGGGTGAGGATGAATGCGAACGCCTTCCGACTGTGCAGCATCAGGCGCAACATCCCGGACCGGCTGTAGCGGTAGTAGGCGTAGCCGTTCACCGTCGGAAGGTCGACGTCGGCCTGCTGGATCACGTCGTCGCCAAGCATCTCGCGGAACAGCGCCTGGATCGACCGGGTGACCGACACGCCGACGAGGTCGGCGAACAGCGGTGACAGCGGGTCCGGCAGCTGCTCGACGATGCTGGCCCGGACGTACATCGCCGACGATTCGGGCACCGCCCAGTCGGTCGGGGGATCGGCCTCCGGCGCCGGCAGCGCCGTGATCGGCCGCGCCTGCAGCAGGACGAACCCGTCCCCCGTCCGGGCCCACTCGATGTCCTGCGGTGCGGCGAAGTGGTCCTCGACCTGTTGGCCCAGCCGAGCCAGCTCCGCGGCGGCGGCGTCCTTGAGCACCGCGGTCCGCCGCCGGTCCTCCGGCACCGGCTGCTCCGTGGTGCCGTCGTCGGCGTACGCGGTCTGCACGGTCTTGTCGGCGATGCTGCGTGAACGCACCCGGCCGTCCGCCTTGGCGACCACCAGGGTGTCGGTGTCCACCATGCCGCTGACCACGGCTTCACCGAGGCCCCACGCGGCCGTGATCATCACCTCGTCGCGCCGGCCGTTGGCCGGGTTCGCGGTGAACATCACCCCGGCCGCGTCCGCGGGCACCATCCGCTGCACCACTACGGCCAGGCGTACGCCGGCCGAGTCGAACCCCTGGCGGGCGCGGTACGCGATGGCCCGATCGGTCCACAGCGAGGCCCAGCAGCGGACCACTGCCGCGAGCAGCGCGTCGTTCCCGCGTACGTTCAGGTAGGTCTCCTGCTGCCCGGCGAAGCTCGCGTCCTCGAGGTCCTCCGCGGTCGCCGAGGAGCGGACCGCGACCGGTCCGCCGCCGAGGTCGGCGTAGGCCCGGAGGATCTCCCGCCGGAGCCCAGCGGGGACCCGGCCAGCCACGAACGCCGCCGCGATCTCCTCGCCGGCCTCCGGCCCACCGGCCCCGACAAGGATTCGGATGCGCTGGACCAGGCGGTTGGCGGCGACGAAGTCCGTGTACGCGTCCGTAGTGATCACGAAGCCGTCAGGAACCGGCAGCCCGGCGCGGACCAGCTCGCCGAGGTTGGCGCCCTTGCCGCCGACGCGGTCGTGGTGCGTCCGCCCGACGGTGGCGAGCGGAGCGATGTGGGTCATGAGTCGTTCCCTTTCTTGTTCAGTGCGGTGCGGTAGGTCTCCCACCGCTCGAGCAGCGCGGGCATCTCCCGTTGCCAGAAGGCGAAGAAGTCGCGGGTCTCCGCCAGCCGCCGGCCGGCTGGCGTTTCCGGGCCCAGCACTGCGACCCCCTCGGCGAGCGTGGTGGTGAACCGCTGCACCATGGCGTCCCGACGCACCAGGGCAGCGTGCCAGGCATCGGGACGGACCCGGTAGAGGTCCTTGCGGGATCCGGGCAGATGCTCGCGGTCAACCAGCCCGATCGAGACCAGGTAGCGGACGGCACCGGAGACGGCGCCCGCGCTGCCCTGGACGGCGCCGGCCAGCTCCGAAGCGGTGAGTCGGCCGGAGTCGGTGCAGAGCAGGGCGACGAACACCCGTGCCGGCATCCGCGGGAAGCCGGCGTCGGTGAGCATCGCCGCGAGCCGCGCGGTGAACTGGCCGGTCGCCTCGCCCGAGGTCAGCGGGGACGAAACGCTCACGAGGTTCACAACTTTCAATAGTTTCTGAAAGAATAGTGCCATCGGGCGTTCGAGCCAACCGCCGTAGGCTTCGCGGTTGTGAAGTCCTTCGACGACCTGTACGCCGAGCTCGCCGGCAAGCTCGCCGACGGTGACCCGGCCTCCGCCACGGTGGCTCGGGTCGAGGCCGGGGTGCACGAGATCGGCAAGAAGATCGTCGAGGAGGCGGCGGAGGTCTGGATGGCCGCGGAGTACCAGACCGGGGAGCAGGCGGCCGCCGAGATCAGCCAGCTGATCTACCACCTCCAGGTGCTGATGCTGGCCCTGGACCTGACGCCCGACGATATTTACGCCCACCTCTGACGGGCGCGCCTAGGATGGCCGCCGTGACCGAGACCGGACCGGCGGAGTCCCGGCCCCTGCTTCGGGTGGCTGTCCCCAACAAGGGCGCCCTCGCCGACGCGGCGGCCGAGATGCTCCGGGAGGCCGGCTACGCGCAGCGCGGCGACCCCAAGGAACTGCTGCTTTTCGACGAGGCGAACGGGGTGGAGTTCTTCTACCTGCGGCCGCGGGACATCGCCGTCTACGTGGGGGAGGGAACTCTCGACGTCGGGATCACCGGACGCGACATGCTGCTGGACTCCGGCGCCGCCGCCGCCGAGGTGATGCCGCTCGGCTTCGGCCGCAGCCGGTTCCGCTTTGCCGCGCCCACTGGAGCGAACCTGACCGTCGAGGGCCTGCACGACCTTCGGCTGGCCACCTCCTATCCCGGCCTCGTCGGCTCCTACCTGAAGGACCGCGGCGTGATCACCCGGCTGATCTCGCTGGACGGCGCGGTGGAGACCGCGATCCGGCTCGGGGTGGCGGACGTGATCGCGGACGTGGTCGAGACCGGGACCACCCTGCGACAGGCGGGGCTGGAGCTCTTCGGCGACCCGATCCTGGAGTCCGAGGCCATCCTGATCCGGCGGTCGCGGGCCGAGGTGCCGGCGGGACTGAGCCAGCTCGAACGTCGGCTCGACGGTGTCCTGGTCGCCCGCAACTACGTGATGATGGACTACGACGTCAGTGACGACGTGGTCGAACAGGCCTGCGCCATCACCCCGGGCCTGGAGTCGCCCACGGTGTCGCCGCTGGCCAAGCCGGGTTGGCACGCCGTACGCGCGATGGTGCCGCGGGCCGGGGCGCAGCAGACCATGGACGACCTCTGGGCCATCGGCGCCCGGGCGATCCTGGTCACCGACATCGCAGCATGCCGGCTGTAGCGGGCGACCCGCCGGTCTTCGTGGCCTGGCCCCGCCGGTTGCGGGTCTTCGGCCTCGCGCTCACGGTGGCGTTGTGCGCGCTGACCGCCGTGTGGTGGTTCGCCCTGCCGACGAAGATCCGCGACCTGTTCACCGTATCCCAGCGGCTGACCCTGCTCGCGGTCCTGGCCCTGCTGGTCGTGGTGGTCGTCGCGGCGGCATCCAGCTCGGTCCGCGCCGACGCCGACGGTCTGCGGATCCGCAACGGGCTGCGCACCCATGCCGTGCCGTGGCGCCGGGTGCACAAGATCATCTTCCGCAGCGGGGACCCGTGGGCCCAGCTGCTGCTCGTGCCGGACGACGGCAGCGAGTTCGAGGTGAGCCTGGACGCCGAGAAGCGGCAGCTGATGGGAATCCAGGCGGTGGACGGCCGGCAGGCCTACGCCGCCGTCGAGGAGCTGCGACGTCGGCACCAGGCGTACACCGGCTCGCACTGAGCGCGTTTACTCGATCCCGCGCGACTTGAGCAGGGCCTCGATCTCGGCCAGCTCGGGGTCGACCTCAGGCTGGTTGCGAGCGGGGGCTCGGCCCGCCTTGCTCTTGGCCGGCAGCGCGGCCGTTGCCGCCTGGCCGGAGGTGGCCTTGGCTCCCTTGGTCCGCGGGGCCGAGCGGCGGGCGACCATGCCCCCGACCACCCAGAGCACGACGCACAGACCGAGCAGGGCCATCCCGAACCAGATGGCGGGGGAGAAGATCAGGGTGGACGCCCAGGTGCCGACTGCGACGATCCCGTTCCAGAGCAGCCGGAGAAGGCCGCTGAAGTAGAGCGCGATCGGCGCGAGGGCCAGCCCGACGCCCTGGACCACGCGGCCCTTGTTCCCACGGCGCCAGG
>OCZS010000236.1_pt1 | contig 17970 bp, 16 predicted proteins | sample 1539071 | NCBI WGS metagenome assembly OCZS01 (sample SAMEA3113584, study PRJEB22503) | soil metagenome
GAGCTCAACGACCAGGAGAAGTAGCGGGCACGTAGCTGCGGGGGGCGATCCCTTTCGACAGGCAAAAGACTCGCTTGTCGGGCGTCACAGGATCGCCCCTCGACAAGCCGAGGGAACGGCCGCGATTGAGTACCGTGAGGGGAGGCGTTGATGAGTACCAAGGACTGGATCGAGAAGGACTTCTACAAGGTCTTGGGCGTTAACAAAGACGCCAAACCGGAGGAGATCAAGCGGGCCTACCGCAAGCTGGCGCGCAATAACCATCCCGATCAGAACCCCGGCAACCCCGAGGCTGAACGACGGTTCAAGGAGATCTCCGAGGCGAACGACGTCTTGTCGAACGAGACGAAGCGCAAGGAGTACGACGAGGCCCGGCGGCTGTTCGGTGGCGGCGGGTTCCGCTTCCCCGGCGCCGGCGCCGGTCAGCGCGGTGGTGGGGTCGGCGTCGACGACTTGTTCCGCAACGCCAGTGATTCGAGCTTCACCGATCTCTTCGGCGGTTTGTTCGGTGGCAGCGGCGGCGCAACCCGTAGCACGCGCTACTCCACCACGCGCGGTCCGCGGCGTGGCAGTGATGTCGAGGGAGAGGTCACGGTCGACTTCGTCGAGGCCATCGAGGGTGTCACTGTCGGCATGCAGATGATCTCCGATGCGGCCTGCGAAGCGTGCCGAGGAACTGGAGCCAAGGCCGGCACCGTCCCCCGCGTCTGTCCCACCTGTGAGGGCAGCGGGATGCAGACCTCGACGTCAGGCGGCGTGTTCGCCGTCACCGAGCCGTGCCGCGACTGCCGCGGACGGGGAATGGTCGTGGACGATCCCTGCCCGGTCTGCCATGGCTCGGGGCGCGGCAAGTCGACGAAGACCATGCAGGTCAGGATTCCGGCCGGCGTCACCGACAATCAGCGAATCCGGCTGAAGGGCAAGGGTGGTGCCGGCGAGAATGGTGGTGCAGCGGGGGACCTCTATGTCACCGTGCACGTTCGCCCACACCCGATCTTCGGGCGCAAGGGCGACCACCTGACGCTGACCGCCCCGGTCACCTTCACCGAGGCTGCTCTGGGCGCTGAGATCGAGGTGCCGACGCTGGGCGGTCCGCCGGTGAAGCTGCGCGTCCCGCCAGGCACACCCAACGGCCGTACGTTCCGGGTCCGCGGCAAGGGAGTGGCCAAGCGTGACGGCTTGAGGGGGGATTTGCTGGTGACGATCGAGGTCCTCGTACCGGCGGCCCTCAACGATCAGGCCAAGCAGGCGCTGGCCAACTATGCCGAGGCCGTCGGATCAGCCGACCCTCGAGCGCAGCTCTTCACACTCTCATGAGTACTGAACTCATCGCTGGCGAGTAGGGGGCCGTGGATCGATGCAAAATCTGCGGTCTTCAGCGTCCGAGCTGCCCCAGCCGATCGACAACGATGCGCCGGTGTTCGTCATCTCAGTGGCTGCACAGCTGGCCGCGATGCACCCGCAGACACTGCGTACGTACGACCGGATGGGGCTGGTATCGCCGCGCCGGACCGCGAAGCGCGGCCGCCGTTATTCGGCGCGCGACATCGCCCGGCTGCGACTGATCCAGCGGCTCAGCCAGGACGAGGGCATCAACCTGGAAGGAATCCGCAGGATCTTGTCCATGCAGGACGACATCGACGAACTGCGAAGCCGGCTGGAGCATCTGACGTCGCTGCTGGCCGCCGTGCAGTCCGTTTCTGAGGGTCGGGTGTTCACGGCAGATCCGACCGGAGGAGTGCACCTTGGCCGTCGCGGCCGGCGACCACCGCTCGCTCTGCCGGGGCGCCCGCTGCCCTGACCGGTCGCGCATGGGCCTTGTCGTCGGCTCATCCTTCCGGTCAGTGCGCTGCTTCGATGATGTCCAGCATTTGCTCGAGATGCTTGACGCGGAGCGGCATGGTGAGCAGCTCAGCTATCCGCTCCAGGCTGTGGGCCCGGTCCTCGTCGGCAGCGTGAGGCCTCAGGTAGTGCTCCACGGCGGCCTCCCAGAAGTGCCCGAATTGGGCGATCACCATGGTGAACGCCGCCAATCCCCGGATTCGAGCCGGCCCGCCCGCATCCTCATAGCTTCGATAGAGCTCGGCAGTCCGGAGCGGATCGCCGACGCCGAAGTCAAGGAGGACCATCGGTATCTCCTGTGCTGGATCGGCGAGACCGCAGTTCTCCCAGTCGATGACACAGACCCCGCCGCCCGGCGTGGGGAGGATGTTGTCGGCCCACAAGTCACGGTGACAGTTCTGTAGGTTCCTCGGCGTCTCGAGCAGCGCTTCCAGTCTCAACAAGTGCGGGATCTCCAGCTCCAAGGCCTCGACGAACGGTGCTTGCGCCGCTTTGGCCGCCGCGAGCAGCAGCGTCCAGCGCTCGGCACCAACGGGATCGGTGTACCACCAGTGCAGCGGTCCAGCTGGCTCGTGCCGAATTCGGTGAACCGCCGCGAGGGTGGCGCCGATCAACGCCGGTTCCAGGGCCGTATCCGTCGGGAGCAGATCGACCCATTCGTAGACCCGCACCTGGTGGCCGGCGACATCGAGCAGCACGTCGCCGGCAGCTGTGCGTACCGGTCGGGGAATCTGGAGCGTCCTTGTCGCTAGGACCGCCTCCTGGTATCCGACGTCCGCGGCAGCATCAGCCGGCAGTTGACGTACGACGAGATCCTTGACCGCGAAGATCCCTGCGCCGGTGACCAGCCGCCAGACGCGGCCTTGCTCGCCCCGAGCGGCGACCACCATGTCCTGGACTGGGGCGCCACCGCAGTACGCCCGAGCGATGGTGGCCGCGTCATCGGACAACATGGAGGCACCATTCCACAGGGCTCAGAGCTAACACAGCGCAGCCGGGCCGGCAGGTGCCGAGATGACTACTGAGCGCGTCGACTCGTTCTTACACTCGCTGACGTGGGAGGCCATCCGTGACGCTGCCTGTTCAATCGACAGCGGAATTGTTGACGCTACACGCCGTACGTCTCAAGGGCATGGCGGATGACGACGAGGTTGCCACCCGATTCGGCCTCCAGCGGACTGTCGCAACCGAGTGTCTGCTTGATTTCCAGGCGTTCGGCTGGATCACCAAGGTTGAGTTCGCCGGTACGGGTGGCTGGACCCTGACCGAGGCCGGCCGGGCCGAGAACGTCCGTCAGCTGGCCGACGAACTCGCCTCGACCGGCTTCAGGTCGAGCGTCAACCGCGCGTACGGGGAATTTCTCCCTTCCAACGGACGACTCATGCGCGCCTGTACGGACTGGCAGTTACGGCCCCGCGGCAGCGACCCGCTCGCCGTCAACGACCATACGGATAGGACATGGGACGAGCGGGTGCTGAACACGCTGTCGGACCTGAGCGGCGAACTGAGATCCCTGTGCCTCCAACTGGGTGATCGACTAGCCCGCTTCCGCGGGTATGACGAGCGTTTCGCAGCTGCCCTCAAACGTGTAGGAGAAGGGGAGCTCTCCTGGGTCAACCGCCCGACAGCGGACTCGTGCCACACCGTGTGGATGGAGCTGCACGAAGATTTGATTGCCACCCTCGGCGTCCAGCGTGGCGCCGAGTAAGCCTCCTGACCTGCCAGGTGCAGCGTGCGGCGATGAGTTCGCGCTCGTCGGCAGGTCTATCCGTCTGTTCCGCCGTACGAAACGAGAGGGCACGATGAAGACGCAACCCAGTTCACACCATCTGGATGTCGGGGATGGACGTCTGTACTACGAGGTCCGCGGATCCGGCCCACTCCTGTTAGTGATCGGTCAGCCGATGACCAGTGGTCCGTTCGGACCGCTGGCGGACCTACTCGCTGAATACCACACCGTGGTGACGTACGACCCACACGGTCTGGGCGCCAGTACGACAACCAATCGGACACAAGACATAACGCCAGAGGTTGAGGCGATGGATCTGGCTCACCTCGTCGACGCGGTCGGCGGCGGTAAGGCCGACGTGTTCGGCACCAGCGGTGGTGCCGTAGCCGGGTTAGCCCTGGCCGCTGACAATCCCGACAAGGTCGGCACCCTTATCGCGCACGAGCCGCCGCTTCCCGAGCTGCTGCCCGACGTTCCGCACGTGCGCGCCGCGGTCGACGACATCGAGGATGCCTACCACGAGGTAGGGCGGGGCGCGGCGTTCGGCAAGTTCGTCTCCCTCGTGATGCACCGTGGGCCGGTGACCAAGGCCGGAGTACCGCCCGCCGCGTGGCCGCCCGCAGGTTCCCCGAGTGATGACCCCGAGAGTCAGAGCGGCGACGATGTGGGTGGCGTCGAGGTGGTGCCGGAGCGCTCGGAAAAACAGCAGTCCGACGACGAACTGTTCCTGCTCCGCATGCTGAAGCCGTTTCTGCGCTACGAGCCGAAGATCGACGTCCTCCGCTCGGGTGGCCCACGGGTCGTTGTCGCTGTGGGTGCGGCCTCCGGCGGCGAGATTCCGCAGCGCTCCAGCGAGCTGCTGGCCCAACGGCTCGGAGCGACTGTCACTATCTTTCCCGGCGACCATGCCGGTTTCTTGGGTGACCCTGGCGGCTTCGCTGCGACGATCCGGCAGGTGCTGGCCGAATCTCACTGATGCTTTCACAGCCTTGAGCGGATTGCTCGTTGTCGGAATAGTGGAGCTTCTCGCAAAGTTGAGTCTTTGACACTCAACTTTGGCTTGCATCGACAGGCAAGTCAGCGCATAGTTGAGTGAGACGTACTCAAGTCTTAACTCAGAGGACACATGGACACCAACAAGCTCACAACGAAGAGCCGGGACGCGGTCTCGACCGCGCTCCGTACCGCTCTGACCTCCGGCAACCCGAATGCCGAGCCGTCCCACTTGCTGCACGCATTGCTGCTCACCCCCGGCAACACCGTTGCGCCATTGATCACTGCGGTGGGAGCCGACCCGGCCGTCGTCCAAGCGGCCGCTCAAGGTGCCATCGCCAAGCTGCCCGCCGCCAGTGGCTCGTCGGTCAGCCAGCCGGCACTCTCGGGCTCGTTCTCGCGCGTCCTCGCCGATGCCGAGAACCGAGCCCAGCAACTCGGGGACTCGTTCGTGGCCACCGAGCACCTGCTCATCTCGCTGGCCGCGGTGGAGTCTGACGCGAAGAAGATCCTGCGTGATCTTAAGATCACACCCGATGCATTGACCAACGCCTTCAACGCCGCTCGCGGCAACAAGAGGGTCACCAGCGCCGAAGCGGAGGGCACGTCCTCAGCCCTTGATCAGTACGGCGTTGACCTCACCGCCTCCGCCCGCGAGGGCAAGCTCGACCCGGTGATCGGCCGCGACACCGAGATCCGCCGCGTCGTGCAGGTGCTCGCTCGGCGGACCAAGAACAACCCCGTGTTGATCGGCGAACCTGGCGTTGGCAAGACCGCCGTGGTGGAGGGCCTGGCCCAACGGCTGGTTGCCGGCGACGTGCCCGATTCGCTGAAGAACCGCCGACTTGTCGCGCTGGACCTGGCCTCGATGGTGGCTGGCGCCAAGTATCGCGGCGAGTTCGAGGAGCGGCTCAAGGCCGTGCTGAACGAGATCCGCGACGCCGAGGGCCAGATCGTCACCTTCATCGACGAGCTGCACACGGTCGTCGGCGCCGGTGCCACCGGCGAGGGTGCCATGGACGCCGGCAACATGCTCAAGCCGATGTTGGCGCGCGGGGAACTGCGGATGATCGGCGCCACCACGCTGGACGAGTACCGCGAACGAATTGAAAAGGATCCGGCGCTGGAGCGTCGCTTCCAACAGGTCTTCGTCGGCGAGCCGAGCGTCGAGGACACCATCGCGATCCTGCGTGGGCTGCGGGAGCGGTATGAAGCTCACCACAAGGTCGTCATCACCGATGCGGCTCTGGTCGCCGCCGCCACCCTCTCGCACCGCTACATCACCTCTCGGCAGCTGCCCGACAAGGCGATCGACCTGGTGGATGAGGCGGCGTCCCGGCTACGGATGGAGATCGACTCCTCGCCCGAGGAGATCGACGCCCTGCGCCGTACGGTCGAGCGGATGAAGATGCAGCGGTTCGCGTTGGAGAAGGAGTCCGACCCGGGCAGCGTCGACCGCCTGCACCGGCTTGACGAGGAGCTTGCCAACGCCGAAGAGGAGCTTCGGGCGCTCGAGGCCCGCTGGGAGGCCGAGAAGCAGGGGCTCAACCGGGTTGGTGAGCTGAAGAAGCAGATCGACGAACTGCGGGTTGTAGCCGATCGAGCTCTTCGCGAGGGCGACTTGGTGCGTGCCAGCGAGATCTCCTACGGTGAGATCCCGGCGCTGGAGAAGGAGCTCCAGGAGGCAGATGAGGCCGAAAGCGAGCTGCCGTCCATGGTTTCCGAACAAGTCGGTCCGAACGACGTCGCCGAAGTGGTGTCCAACTGGACCGGCATTCCGGTGGGTCGGCTGCTGCAGGGGGAGACCGAGAAGCTGCTGTCGATGGAGGAGCGGATTGGTGAGCGGCTGATCGGGCAGCAGCGAGCCGTACGTGCGGTGTCGGATGCGGTGCGGCGGTCCCGGGCCGGTATTTCCGATCCCAACCGCCCGACCGGCTCCTTCCTCTTCCTCGGCCCCACCGGTGTGGGCAAGACGGAGCTGGCGAAGTCGCTGGCCGAGTTCTTGTTCGACGACGATCACGCCATGGTCCGGATCGACATGAGCGAGTATTCCGAGAAGCATTCGGTCGCCCGGCTAGTCGGTGCGCCGCCGGGCTACATCGGTTATGAGGAGGGCGGTCAGCTCACCGAGGCGGTCCGACGTCGTCCGTACGCCGTGGTGCTGCTCGACGAGGTCGAAAAGGCCCACAGCGAGGTCTTCGACATTTTGCTTCAGGTCCTCGACGACGGCCGGCTGACCGACGGCCAGGGCCGGACGGTCGACTTCCGCAACGCCATCTTGATCTTGACCTCCAACCTGGGCTCGCAGTTCCTGGCCGATCAGACGCTCGACGCGGAGACCAAGCGCAACGCCGTGATGGGTGTGGTGCGGCAGGCGTTCAAGCCGGAGTTCTTGAACCGGCTGGACGAGGTCGTGCTCTTCGAAGCCCTCGGCACCGAGGAGCTGGCCAAGATCGTCGAGATCAACCTGCACCGCCTCAACCAGCGTCTGGCGGACCGCCGGATCACCGTCGAGGCGACTCCTGGGGCCAAGGAGTGGCTCGCCCTCACTGGTTTCGACCCGGTGTTCGGCGCCCGCCCGCTGCGCCGGTTGATCCAGACCACCATCGAGGACCGGCTGGCCCAGGAGGTCCTCTCCGGGCGGGTCCTGGAAGGCGATACGGTCACCTTCGACGTCGACGAGTCGAGTGACGGTCTGCGGATCGTCCATCCGGCCGAGCTTGCAGTCGGCGCCGCCTCCTGAGCACGGCGAGCCGGCTTCGGCCCTCACGTTGAGCGCCCCGCCGGCGCGCTGCAGGATTGGGGCATGAAGCCGGGTTGCCGTCTCCCGGTCGACCGCAGGCGATGAACTCCCGGGGGGCACACCCTAGAGAGAGCGACGTCGTGCTGAGAGCGGGCGTCGAGGGGGTGCAGCTCGTGCCCGATCGGGCGTATTCCCGGGCCTACACGTTGCGGATCGGACGCACGGACCAGTCCTATGTCGACCTGGATGATCCGTTACGCCTGGAGTTCGACTACCTGCAGCGGATGGCCGATGCCGTGGATTGCGCGGCCGAACCTGGACAACGGCTTCGGGTCGTACATGTGGGCGGCGCCGCGATGACGCTGGCCCGCTACGTCGCGGCGACGCGGCCACACTCGGCTCAGCTGGTGTTGGAGCCGGACGTCGAATTGACCGCCTTCGTACGGGCGCACCTGCCGCTGCCGAAACGGAGCGGAATCACAGTGCGGGCGATCGACGGTCGCGCCGGCTTGGCCGGGTTGCGCAACGGCCAAGCCGACGTGGTGATTCTGGACGCGTTCGTCGGTGCCAGAGTCCCGGCAGAGCTGACCACGGCGGAATTCCTCGGCGACGCCCGCCGGGTGCTGGCCGAAGCGGGGGTCATATTGATCAACGTGACCGACCGGGGACCGCTGACCTACGCGCGCCGGGTGTTGGCCGGCGTAGCCGCGAGCTTCCCCCATCGCTTGCTGTGCGCAGAGCCGTCGACTATCAAAGGGCGGCGGTTCGGAAACGTGATCATAGTCGGCTCAGCGCGGGTGCTGCCTGTCGCCGAGATCGCGGACCGCGCCGGCCGAGGTCCGTATCCGTATCGAGTGCTGCACGGCGCCCGGCTCGGGCAGCTGATGACCGGCGTCGCCCCGTTCACCTCGGCTGATGAGGAGCTCTCGCCTGAGCCGCCACGGGGGAAAACCCACTTCAACTAGCCGTCGCCGCCTCTACCCTGGTGGAGTGTCAGCCGGCTATCCGCAGTTCACCGCGCCGGGCGCCGGGTCCGGTGGAGCGCCGGGGCCGGGCAACGGTCCGCCCCAGATTCGTGACGAGCAGCTTCAGCAATTGCCCCCGCCGCTGCCGCCGACCGGGCATCCACGGTTCACCGCAGTGCCGCAGCGCCCGGTCGGGATCGGGCTGGCCACAACGCTGGCGGTCACCGCGTCGCTGCAGTGGATCTGCGGCCTCAGCTTGCTGTGGCTGACTGCAGTAGCGGGTGCTGACACTCTCAGTCGCAGCGGGTCCGAGGGTGCGGTCTTCCACATGCTGCACCGCTTCGACCTCCGGATGAGCGACGGCCTGGCAGTGCCCCTCTATTTGCTGCCGCTTGCCTCGTTGCTCACCGGGTTCTTGATCTTGTCGCAACGCCCCTGGACCCGGATCGCGCACACCGCGGTGGGCCTGGTCGCTGTGGGCTGGTCAGCCTGGTGGTTGCAGCACCAGCTGGAATGGTGGGCCGTCGGGGCGCTGTACATCCTGCTGGGCTGCGTGGTGCTCTGGACGCCGAGCGCGTCGCGGTGGTACGGGCGGCAGTCGAACGAGCTTTCAGCACCGGGTTAGCGCACGGCCGTGACAAGTCCGGGCGGCCAATGGAGCTGGACGCCGTGGGACGTCAGCCCGGCTTGGAAGGCGGCCAGCAGGGCCGGGTCTGCCCGCACCGCTCGCGGGCGCGCCCGATGATCGAGGCAGAACGCGGCCAAGGCGCCGGCGGCCTCACCGACGTTCCATTCCACCGGGTGCAGCCGGTAACAGCCGTTCGTGATGTGGGTGACGCCGAGGCACTTACCGGCCGCCAGCACGTTGTCCAGCCGCTGCGGCAACAAGGCGCCCAACGGGATCTGGAACGGGTAGGTCGCGATATCGAGATACCCCCGACCGGCCGTGCTCGGGTGTAGATCAATTCGGTAACAGCCAACCCCCACCGTGTCCGAGAAAGGCTCGGCCCGATCGGCGCCAGGGCGAGCCTCCACGCCGATGTGGGTCTCCAGCACGGTGAATTCTGCGGCGATACGGCGGCTTTCTCGGATGTAGGCCGCCGCTGCCAGACCATCTGGGGTGCCCAGCACCTCGGGGCACAGCCGCAGCTCGGGATATCCGGTTCCGCCCTCAGCTCGCGGTGCATCGGTTTGAAGCCAATGCACGAAACAGACCGAGAGTTGCCTCGCCTTTGCGAGCGAGGCCTCTCGCGCGACTTCATCCACTCCGACGAGCGGAGTGAGCCAGTAATCGACCTGCGGCCAGTTCACCAGCGTCACATCCGAGACGTCAGCGGCGTAGTGGCCGCCGTACCGGATGCGACGGAACGTCCACAGGTCCTGTTCACCCGAATTGGAGAAGAGCGGCCGGCGAAGCGGCCGGCCCGTCTCTGGCTCTTGTGTTGTCCAGCCCAGCTGCGGTCCGGGCCAGAATGCCGCCCGGTAGCTTTCCCAGAACTGGTAGCCGTCGGGCCGGTCGATGGTGTGGTCCTCGCCGGGCAGCCACTCCAACGCCGCACACCAGGTGATCGCCTGCTGGTCGGACGGGTCTGCGGCCCCTGCCAACGCATGCGGCTCGCCGGTATCCCTGGCCGCTTCCGCACCGATGACAGACTCGCAGCCGATCAGCGGCAGCAGATCACCTTCTTCCGTGGCGTCCAGCACGTATCTGGCCGCGACCGTCGACCGGTCGCCGGTCTGCAGATCTTCGAACGTGACAGCCGCGACCTGATCGCCTGCCATCTCCGCCTGCACCGGCCGATGGCGCATGAGGCAACGCAGCAGACCCCTCGCCTGCGCCGGACGCAGCATGTCGTCCAACACCTCGCGGAACACTTCAGGTTCGGCGCTCAGCTGGCTCACCCAGGCGGCACCGGGATTGAAATGCGGGTCACGGGCCCCGGTCGCGGTCAGCCGCCTGGTCTGCCGGTATCTCGCCCGGACGGCGTCTCGCAGCCGGCGGTAGCTGGCCGTTGTGCCCGTGGCCTCCACCCACGGATGTTCATCCGGCGGGACCGCTTGGCTGGTGAGCTGGCCGCCGATCCGGTCGGCCGCCTCCGTCATGATCACGAGGTGGCCCGCGTTGGTCGCGGCAAGTGCGGACGCGATGCCGCCGCAACCCGCGCCGACAACGAGGACGTCGCAGGTCAGGTCCATCGGGTCCGCACGTCAGGCAGTCTTCGCCCGACCGGTCAGCCGATGGAGCCGGCGGATCGCCTCGTCGAGGACCTGATCTTGCTTGCAGAAGGCCCAGCGCACGTACGGCCGACCGGCCTCGAGGTTGTCGTAGAACACCTGATGGGGAATAGCGACCACGCCGCAGCGCTGGGGCAGATCCCGGCAGAACTCAACGCCGTCGGCATATCCGAGCGGCCGAACGTCCGTGGTCAGAAAGTAGGTGCCCCGCGGAACGGCGGGCAAGAACCCAAGATCACGTAATTCGTCGGCCAGCCGATCGCGCTTTCGCTGGAGGCTGACCCGCTGCGTCTCGATCCACCCATCGCCCTCGTTCAGCGCCCGGGCTACCGCCGGCTGAAAGGGCGCGCCCGAGACGTAGGTCAGGAACTGCTTGACCGCCGTAATCTCCGCGATGAGTTCCGGTGTGCCGAGCGCCCAGCCGATCTTCCAACCAGTCGCCGAGAACGTCTTGCCCGCCGACGAGATCCGCACCGTACGCTCCCGCATGTCCGGAAAGGCAGCCAGTGGCCAATGCTCAGCGCCGTCGAAGATCAGATGCTCGTAGACCTCGTCACAGATGACCAGCACGTCGTTCTCGACCGCCAGCCGGGCGATCTCGGCCACCTCGTCCAGGCTCAGCACGACACCCGTCGGGTTGTGTGGTGAATTGATCAAGATCGCCTTCGTGCGCGGGGTGAACGCCGCGGCGAATTCATCGAGGTCGAGCCGGAAGTCAGGTCCGAAGAGCCCAACTCCGACGCGCACACCGCCGGCCAGCTCGATGGTCGCTGCATAGGAGTCGTAGAACGGCTCGAGGGCGATCACCTCATCGCCCGGATCGACAAAGGCCAAGATCGCGGCCGCGAGAGCCTCGGTGGCCCCGGTGGTGACCAAGACCTCGGTCTCGGGGTCGTAATGGAGCCGGTAATGCCGCTCGGTGTGGGCGGCAATGGCGGAGCGCAACGGCGCGATGCCCTTGCCCGGCGGGTACTGGTTGACGCCCCCGGCGATGGCGGCCCGCGCCTCGTCGAGCATGAACGGCGGTCCGTCCGTGTCGGGGAAGCCCTGCCCGAGATTGATCGAGTCGGTGGCCAGCGCCAGGGCGGACATCTCGGCGAAGATCGTGGCGGTGGCCGAGCGGACGCGGGCCGCCTTCCACGGTGTTGCCATAGCGTGCACCCTAATCCGACCTTGACCCCCGCACTCCTCCTCTGACCCCGATAGACGGGGCTCAGAGCTCCAGCGAGGGGTCAACGTCGCGCAGCAGGTTCGCGACTAGGGTGCAATCGTGACCGAACTGCCCGTTGCCGACGACACCGCAACGCTGATCGAATTGATCAAGGAGTTGGCGGTGGTCCACGGCAAGGTGACCCTGTCGTCCGGGATCCAGGCCGACTATTACGTCGACCTGCGCCGGGTCACCCTGGACGGCGCGGCTGCACCGCTCGTTGGTCGGGTGATGCGCGACCTGGTGGCGGACTGGGACTTCGATGCCGTGGGGGGATTGACCCTCGGGGCGGACCCGGTGGCCGCGGCTATGTTGCATGCCGCCGCTGCGGCCGGTGAGCGGTTGGATGCGTTCACCGTCCGCAAGTCGGAGAAGGCGCACGGGCTGCAGCGCCGGATCGAGGGCCCGGAGGTGTTCGGGCGGCCGGTGGTTGCGGTCGAGGACACCAGCACCACCGGAAACTCGGTGTTGACCGCCGTCGAAGCGCTCCGGGAAGCCGGCGCCGAGGTGGTCGGCGTCGCCGTGATCGTCGATCGGGACACCGGAGCTCGGGAACGTGTCGAAGCGGCCGGCCTGCCGTACCGCTTCGCAATCAGCGCCGCTGAGCTCGGACTCGGCTAACCGGCGCCTCCTTGATCTTCAGCTGCCGCCGACCCGTGTTTCGCATTGGTCACCGTCGACTTTGAGCCCGGTACGCACACTTTGAGCCCTGTATACGAGGCTCAAGGAGCACCGGCGGGGCTCAAAGTCGGGGATGGCTTGGGCTCCGCGGTAGGCCAAAGCATTACGCTGGACGCGGCCTGACCCCAATCTTGAGGAGACCTCATGGGTACCGCCATCACCGTGATCATCATCTTGCTGGTGATCGTCGTGATCATCGCCCTGGTGGCCATGGGCTCGTACAACGGCTTCGTCAAGTCCCGCAATCTGATCCAGGAGTCCTGGCGGCAGGTCGACGTCGAGCTGAATCGGCGCTATGAGCTGATTCCCAACCTGGTGGAGACCGTACGGGGGTACGCGGCGCACGAACGCAACACGTTGGAAGACGTCACCCGGCTCCGCAACCAGGCCCAACAGGTGTCGCAACGGGAGGGCGCCTTGCCCAGTCAGGAGCGTGCCGATGTGGAAGAGGCGCTGTCCGGAGCGGTGCGTAACCTGATCGTCAGCGTCGAGGCATACCCCGACCTGAAGAGCAACCAGAACTTCCTCGAGCTGCAGCGGCAGCTTGCCGAGACCGAAGACCGGATCGCGGCCGGCCGGCGTTACTACAACGCCAACGTCCGGGTCTACAACACCAAGGTCGAGTCGGTGCCGTCCAACATCATCGCCGGCATGTTCAAGTTCGGTAAGGCGACCTATTTCGAAGTCAACGATCAGGCCGTACGCCAGGCGCCGAATGTGAGCTTCGGCGAAATCGCCTATCGCGGTGATCCCGAGCCCGGCCAGCTCCCGCAGCAGCAATCGAACGCCCCGGTGGAGTACGGAGCGCCGAGCGACGCGCTGCCCAACCCCCAGCAGTACGACCAACCGCCGGGACAGCAGCCGACGTACCAGCAAGGCCCGTACCAACAGCCGTCCGGCCAGCAGGGCGGTTCACCTTCCCAGCAGTACGGGCAGCAGCAGCCCTCTGGTCAGCAGGGAGGGTACTCGCCCCCCAATGCCGCGCCGCCGCAGTCAAGTCCGCCCGCCGGTGGCTATCAACCGCCCGACACGTACCCACCGGGGCCGACTCGGCAGTGAGGGGATCAGGTCATGTCGACTGAAATGACCTATTCCCAGCTCGGCGGCTCGGGACTCACTGTGTCGACGGTTGGCCTGGGCTGCAACAACTTCGGCGCCCGGATGGCGGACGAGGACGTGCCGGCGGTGGTGAACTCCGCGATCGAGGCCGGAATTACCCTGTTCGACACCGCTGACGTCTACGGAAACTGCGGCGGCTCGGAGAGCCTGCTGGGCCAGGCTCTCGGCATCCGTCGATCCGAGGTGATCATCGCCACCAAGTTCGGTTCCGACATGCAGGGGGCCAACGGGCCGGACTGGGGCGCCCGCGGCTCACGGCGCTACATCCGTCTCGCGGTGGAGGCGAGTCTCCGGCGGCTCGGTACGGATTGGATTGATCTCTACCAGCTGCATACGCCGGATCCCAACACGCCGATCGAGGAGACCCTGGCGGCTCTCACTGAGCTGGTGAACGAAGGCAAGGTCCGCTATCTGGGCTCCTCGAATCTGGCTGGCTGGCAGGTGATCGACGCTGACTGGACGGCCCAGACCAATGGCCTGGAGGGGTTCATCTCGGCGCAGAATGAGTACTCGTGGCTGGACCGGTCGATTGAACAGGAACTGGTGCCAGCGCTCGAACACACCGGGCTGAGCCTGCTGCCCTACTTTCCCTTGGCACGCGGGCTGCTCACCGGGAAATACAAGCGAGGAGAGTCCGCCCCCAACGGCACGCGTCTCGCCAAGCAGACGCATGCTTTGGAGCAGGCCAACTTCGACGTCATCGAGGCGCTGCAGGCCTTCGCGGACGAGCGTGGGCTTTCCATGCTGCAGATCGCTATCGGCGCGTTAGCCGCGCTGCCCACGGTGGGCTCCGTGATCGCCGGCGCCACCTCTGTCGATCAGGTAAGGCAGAACGCCGAGGCGGGACTCTGGGTCCCCAGCGGCGACGATCTTGATCAACTACTCACCATAACGTCATCCCAGGGGGTCACCTGATGGTTCCTTCCGATGCCTCACCGGCCGGTTCGCGCGACGATTTGCCGCTGCCCGACTACGACCACCTCCCGTTGGCGGGGCTGATCCAGCGCATCCGCAGCCTCGACGTCGATCAGCTGAACGCCCTGGAGGCGTACGAACGTGAGCACGGCAACCGCCTGCCTGTGACAGAAGCATTCCGAGCTCGGCTGGCGGAGCTAGCGGCGGGAGCCGAACCCTCCGGCGGCTCGCCGTTGGCGTACGCGCCGGAGAAGGCGCCTGGACCGGCAGCCCCGCTGCGAACCGACCAAACGACCGCAGCGCCGGCCAACAGCCCACCGACTGGAGCGGACGTCCGCAACCCGAAGCAGCCGTCTCGGACCCGCAACAGCAACTAGCTGGCGCCAGCCTGCGATCACTCACCGCAAGGCTGAAGGCCCGCGGTTTACACCGGTGCCGATTGGCGGCGATTCCTGAGGTACTCGATGCCCATCGGGATGAGCGAGAGAACCACGATGACGACCAGCACGAGATCGATGTTGTTCTTGATGAAGGGCACGTTGCCCAGGAAGTAACCGGCGATGGTGACGCTGAAAACCCAGAGGACGCCCCCGATGGCGGTGTAGGTGATGAAGTGCCGGAAATTCATCTTGCCCACCCCGGCAACCAGAGTGACGAAGGTCCGTACCAGCGGCACGAAGCGAGCCAAGATCAGGGCGCGGTTGCCGTAGCGCTCGAAGAAGTTGTGCGTCTTGTCCACGTACTCCTGCTTGAACAGCTTGCCCATGAGCCCGGACCGCGGCCGGAACAGCGGCGGCCCGATTGCCCGCCCGATGGCATAGCCGCTGACATTGCCGACGATCGCACAGACGGTGAGCACCACCAGTACGACCCACAACGGCTGATCGACGACACCTGCGGCGACCAGCAGGCCCATCGTGAACAGCAGCGAGTCGCCCGGCAAGATCGCGAACAGCCCGCATTCGGCGAAGATGATGAACGCGACGACCCAGAGTGCGTACGGTCCGGCAGCGCGGATCAGGTAATCCGGGTCTAGCCAGCTCGGCAAGAGCATCGGCGTCAACACCGCAGCGTGGAAGAGGGTCACGGGTTCACACCGTACCGCCGCCGCCCAGTCCAGTCCTAAAAAGAGGCTGTCGAACAGTCCCCACTCCCGTGAAACCGGAGAGGATGGGGTGTGGGACAAGTCGAGAGGGATGGAACGGCTCCCAGGTCGCGACTCGGGCAGCGCTCGGGCCTGCTGAGGCGGGCGGCGGGCGATGTGGCGGGCCGGGTCACTGGCGTCGTCGTCGACACCGTCGAACCGGACGTGATCTTGAATCACGTCGACGTCAACCGACTGCTCGACCGGGTCGATCTCGATCGCGTGATGGACCGGATCGACCTGCAGCGGGTCGTCGATCGCATCAAAGTCGAGTCCCTTCTCGCGCGGATCGATCTGGATCACCTCATCGGCCGAGTCGATCTGAACCAGGCGATGCAGCATGTCGACCTGAATGAGCTGCTGGGCAGGGTCGACCTGAACCTCGTCTTCGATCGCGTAGACGTCGGTCGGTTGCTCGATCGGGTGGATCTGAACCCGCTGCTCGATCGCGTCGACCTCGACCGAGTGCTGGCCCGCGTCGATCTCGACCGGGCCCTCTCCACCGTCGACGTCAAGGCGCTTACCGCCCGGTCGGGCATCCCCGAGATCGTGGCACAGAGCACATCGCGGATGGCCGGCTCGGCCCTCGACGTCGCCCGGCGCCAGGTCGCCGGGCTGGACCTGCTCATCGACAGGGGTCTGCGGCGCCGCCCGGCGACGATCATGCCCGGCCCCCGGCGCCTGCTGAGCGCGACGAGCGAGGAGGGCCGGTACTCCGTCACCGGGTACTACGCCGGCCCGCTGAGCCGGGCGGTCGGCGCCGTGCTCGACGCGATCATCGTGTTCGCCACGTTCACCCTCGGCTTCGCGGCCGTCAACCTGCTCAGCACGGTCGTGCTCGGCATCTCCCTTGATCAGGAGCGCACCGGCATCGTGGCGACCGTGGCCTTTGCCGTGTGGTGGTTCAGCTACTCCTTCGTGTGCCTTGCGGTCAGCGGTCGTACAGTCGGCAAGGGCCTGATCGGTATCCGCGTGGTCGCGGCGGACGGGCAAAGCGTCGCAGTCCGCCGCGCGTTCGTCCGGACCCTTACTTTCCCGCTGAGCGTGCTTTTCCTCGGCCTTGGATTTGTTCCTCTCGTCGTCCGTCGAGACCACCGAGCATTGCACGATCTGTTGGCCAGAACCTGTGTCGTGTCCGACTGGGGCGACCGTCCGGCGCAGCTATCTGGTCCCTTGACCGCTTTCCTGCGCCGGGCCTCGCCCGATACCGCCCCGCTCGGGTAAGGCTGCACCCGGCCGTCAGACAGCTGTGCGGGCGATATTCGCACCCGGTCCGTCCGGCGAACCGATCCGCAACTCCGACACCGACTGACGTGAGCCTGGACGGCGGACAATGCGGCCGAGGAGTGCTTCGCAGGCGTGCATTTCTGCACGCGCCTAGCCGGTGACGGTCGCCTCGCGTGTGTCGCGAATATCTCGTGCGTTGCCTGAACGCAGCCACCACGCCCCGAGCGCGACGAAGGCAAGCCCGAGAATGACGCTCCCGGAGAGGTAGACGAAGCTGAGGGGCACCCCGGACAGCAGGCCACCTGCGACGATCGCCCAAGAGATCGCGGCGGGGAAGACACGAGCGCGAACGCTGGCAATGCCATAGAGGACCCAGCCGATCCCGAACAGGACGAAGCTGGTCAGACCACCGACGAGAAGTCGGCTCCGCGCAAACGTATCCATCACCTCTGGGGCGACTTCCGCGAGCCTCGGTACGGCGAACGCCTCGTACCACCAATCCCCGGCCATGAACACGGTGCCCAGGATGGCTGCGCCGAGTCCGATGACGCCAAGCACCCCAGCAGCGCGAGCCTGAAGCTCATACGTTGCGACCAGCGCGAACACGAGCATCGCGAAGGCCACGATCGAGGCGACGCCGTTGATCGCATGGGTGACTGTCAGGACGTAGACCTTGAGTGAGTCGATGTCGGCGGGAGTCGTCACCATGATCACCCCCCGGGTGATGACGACCAGAGCGCCAGCGACGAGAGCCAGTGGGGCCGCACTGCGAGCGAGTAACGACTGGGGCATGTCAGTCCCTCTTTCCGGGTTTCCGCGACTGCATCTCAGGCTGATGAGGATCCTAGACCGTCGGGGTCTGGTGAGCAGCCTGGCTTGGTTCTGGCATTTTGGCGAGGCCGATGTGTGGTGGATGACCTGTACCAGCAACTGACCGAGAACCCGCCCTCGCTGGAGGAGGTGCTCGCGGACGCCCGCGAGGTGGTCGAGCAAGAAGCCGCGAGGGTCGTGTGAAATTCTCCTGAACTCGACCCCGGCCGAGCCCGGTGAAAGTGCCTCTGACGCGAAGATTTCCCTGGTGGCAGCCCCTTTATGCTGAGGCAGCGGTCGGGGTGAGGGTGACTTGGTGGCCGAGCCGCTGGAGTTGGTTAATGGCGTTGGGGCGGG
>OCZS010000237.1_pt1 | contig 17958 bp, 15 predicted proteins | sample 1539071 | NCBI WGS metagenome assembly OCZS01 (sample SAMEA3113584, study PRJEB22503) | soil metagenome
GAACATAACTCCCGACGTCCAACCACGGCAGTGTCCACGCCGGCGGCACCCCCGCACCTCAGATCTGGCGGGAACTGCACACCGGGTAGAATGACGCAGGCCACACGGCGAGTTGCATGCTCCGCTGCCGGGCTCCCGTGCAGGCACCGGACTGACGTCGCGTGACAATGGCCGAAGTCGATCGCTTCCGTCCCGAGGATCGCCGCAGCGTCGAGGCGCTGTACCGCCGCGTGTTCGGCAATGACGCCGCTGACGCGAGCCGACTGCGCTGGGACTGGCAGTACCGCCGCAACCCGAACAACCCCGACGGCCTGCCAATCATCTGGATTGCGCGCGAGGGTCCGAGCATCATCGGGCAGTACGCGACGATGCCGGTCAAGCTCTGGGTGCGCGGCCGGGAGGTGCCCGCATCGTGGGGCACCGACGTGATGGTCGCGCCGGAACGCCAGCGGCAGGGCGTGGGTGAGGTCCTGTTCCGCACGTGGGACCGGCACGTCGGAGCATCGCTCGGCCTGGGGCTCTCGGAATCTTCGCATCGCCTCTTCAAGAAGCTGCGATGGCCTGAAGCCGGCCCTGTGCCGTGCCTGGTGAAGCCGCTGACACGCCGGGCGTTCAGGCGCGCCAACTGGCCCGACGGTGTCAATCACGTCGTGTCGGCCCTGACACTCCCCTTGGTCAAGATCATCGCCCGGTCCAGGCCGCTCCGCGCCGAGATCGAGACGATCCGACGCTTTCCGCGTGAGTTCACGGACCTCTGGGAACGGGTCGCGCCCAAGTTCGACCTTGCGGTCCGGCGTGATGCCCAGTACTTGAACTGGAAGTACATCGAGGCGCCGCACGTGCGCTACGCGGTTGCGGCGCTGAAGCGTGAGGGTCGCTTCGAGGGGTACGCTGTCTACCGGCATCTGCAGGAGCCGCGTGGGAGAGTGACGAGCCTCGTCGACTTCCTGGTCGATCCCGAGGACCATGCGGGGATGAAGACGCTGCTGCGGTGGATCGATCGCGAGGCGCGCGAGGCGGATTCGGACAAGGTGCGCACGTACTCCCTGCACACGGGCTACCGGAAGTGGCTGCGCAACTCGGGCTACTTCACGGTCAAGTCGGGCATGGAGTTCACGCTCAAGATCAACGACGTGCCGGTACCCGACCAGTTCTACCAGCAGACGGATCGCTGGCACGTGACGCTCGGGGATTCCGACCAGGATCACTGACGATAGCGCCGGGCGTCGGGTGTCGGCTCGAGACGCAGGAGTCTCGAGTCGCAGGAGTCATGCAGTGCCGCTGATAGATCAACTCGCCGCCGAGATCCAGGCCGCCATGAAGAGCCGTGAGCAGATCACGCTCGACGCCCTCCGAATGCTGAAGACGGCTTTGACAATGAAGAGCGTCGAGAAGGGACGCGACCTCGACGATGCGGAGTCGGTACAGGTGGTCGGCGCGCTCGTGAAGCAGCGCAGGGACTCGGTCGAGCAGTTCACGAAGGCCGGGCGACAGGAGCTGGCGGACAAGGAATCAGCAGAGATTCTGGTGCTGCAGCGGTACCTCCCGGCAGCCGCGACACCCGAGGAGATCGCTGCCGCCGTGGACGCGGCCATCGAGGAGACCGGCGCGGCATCGCTGAAGGACATGGGCCGCGTGATGAAGGCCGCCATGCCACGGCTCGCGGGCAAGCACGCTGACGGGAAGGCCGTCAACGAGGCGGTGCGGCGGAAGCTGAGCTGACCAAGGTCTCGTAAAACTTTCTCCGCCGACGGCCGTCTAATTCCGGTGAAAGAGGCGCCCGCCTCTTTCCATCCTCCATCTGGGGTCGCCGGGCCACCGGGACGACCCCCTTTTTTGTACCTGTGGTCCTGGAACTGAAGCCCAGCCCGGTCGAGACGAGCGGCCGGACTGGAACTCGGGCGATCACGGCCGGCATCCTCGGGTCGAGGATCCTCTGCGGCACTGTTCGCTGTAGTACCCTTGTCGCCAGCCCATGAGCACACCTGCGCCCGGCCCGGATCCTGAGGCCGGCAGCGTTTCTACCGCGCGGAGCGCGCGCCCCCCCGCTCGACGACTTGCCCGATCCGCTGGCGTGATTGGCATCGCCACGATGACGAGCCGCGTGCTCGGCCTGGTGCGCGATCAGGTCATGGCCTACCTCTTCGGCGCCGGCAACGCGGTCGACGCCTACAACGTCGCGTTCCGGATTCCCAACCTGGTGCGTGACCTCTTCGCGGAAGGCGCCATGAGCGCGGCGTTCGTCCCGACGTTCACGCGGTATCTCACCCGCGAAGGGCGTCCGGCTGCGTGGCGTCTGGGGAACCACGTGGTCAACGCGCTCCTCATCGTGACGGCGCTCGTGGTCTGCGCAGGCCTCCTCTTCACGGAACCGCTCGTGACGATGTTCGCAGAGGACTACAGCCAGGTACCAGGCAAGCTGGAGTTAACGGTTCTGCTCACGCGGGTCATGCTGCCGTTCCTGACGCTCGTCGCAATAGCCGCGGCGTTCATGGGGATGCTGAACTCGCTGAACCGATTCTTCGTTCCCGCGCTGTCGCCGGCGATGTTCAACGTCGCGAGCATCCTGTGCGCGATACTGCTCGTCCCGCTGATGCCGCGGGTGGGCCTGCCACCGATCACCGCGATGGCGATCGGCGTGCTCATCGGCGGCGCCGGACAGATCCTCGCCCAGTGGCCGGTGCTGCACAAGGAGGGGTATCGCTACCGGCCTGTCGTCGATCTGCGCGAGCCCGGACTCCGCCAGGTGCTCATCCTGATGGGACCGGGCACGCTCGGGCTCGCAGCGACGCAGATCAACGTGTTCGTGAACACCGTGCTGGCAACGGGCGAGGGTACGGGCGCGGTGTCGTGGCTCAACTACGCATTCCGCCTGATGTACCTGCCGCTGGGCATCTTCGGCGTCTCGATCGCAACGGCCGCGGTGCCGGGCATCGCTCGCCACGCGGCGCGGGACGACCTCGCTGGCATGCGTCACGAAGTGGCGAACGGGATCGCCATGATGACCGTGCTGAACGTTCCTGCGACGCTCGGCCTGATCGTGCTCGCCCGGCCGATCATCGCCATGCTGTTCGAGCGTGGGGCGTTTGCACCGCGTGATACAGACGCGACGGCGGCCGCGCTCGTCTGCTACGCAATCGGGCTGATCGGGTACTCCGTCGTCAAAGTCGTCTCACCTACCTTCTATGCGCTGCACGAGAGTCGCAAGCCCGTCATGGTCAGCGCCGCCAGCGTGCTCGTGAACGCCGCACTCAACATCATGTTCGTCAGGCGGTTCGGGTACCTGGGCCTCGCGGTCGGGACGTCGCTCACTGCCCTGCTGAACGCGTCGGTACTGCTGGACATGCTGCGGCGGCGGCTCGGCGGCATCGAAGGGACGCGACTGCTGGGAGTGTTCGGCCGGACACTGGTCGCATCGGTCGTCATGGCGGCAGCGGCCTTCGCGCTCGACGGATGGCTCATCCAGATCCTGCCGGGGCGAACGCTGCTCATGGAAGTCGTGCGGGTCGCCACGACCATTTCGGGGTCACTCGTAGTCCTGCTCGCCGCTTCGTCGCTCGTTGGACTGCACGAGATCAAGGACGTCCTGCGCGCGCTCACCGCCCGCCTCAGGCGGCCGCGCCGCGGTTGACGGACATGCTGCGCCGCACGTCCGCGATCCTCGGCCTCGATCGCACCATCCTTCTGATGGCGGCCACGCACTTCGCGGTGGACGGTTATTCGAACATCTACGCGCCGCTGCTGCCGCTGCTCATCCCCCGGCTGGATCTCTCGCTTGCGGCGGCAGGTGCCCTGACGATGTGCTTTCAGATCGCCGCGTCGGTGTCGCAACTGGGATTCGGGCACGTTGCCGACCGGTGGAAGCCGCGGGTCCTGCTGTTTGCCGGTCCCGTCGTCTGCATCGTGGTACTGAGCGCGATTGGGCTTGCCGGATCGCCGCTGATCCTGGGGCTCGTGCTGGTCGCCGGCGGGCTCGGCGCCGCGGCTTTCCATCCGCCCGCGGCCGCGCTCGTGCACCGCCTTGCAGGTGAGCGCCAGGGCTTCGCGATGGCACTGCACATCACGGGCGGGTCGCTGGGATTCTCTCTCGGGCCACTCCTCTTTGCGCCCGTGATTCAGCGGATGGGGCTGCACTGGAGCCCGGTCGTGGCGCTGCCGGGTCTCGTGTGGATCTGGTTGTGCCTGCGGCGCGTGCCTTCGCCCGAGGAGACGCATACTTCGGCGAGCGCTGGAGGTTTTCGGGCGCTCAGGCCGTATGCATTCAACCTGACACTGCTATACCTCATCGTCGTGCTGCGGACGTTGGCGTCCCTCAGCTTTGCCACCTTCGTTCCTGTGATGCTCACACGGCGGGGTGTGTCCGTCAGCGGTGCCGCAGCGGCCATCTCGCTGTACCTGTTTGCGAGCAGCATGGGCGGGTTCACTGGCGGACCGCTGGCCGACAAGTTTGGACCGAAGCGTGTGATCGCACTCTCGCTGGTGGCCGCGGTGCCGTTTCTCGTCGCCGCGCCGCTGCTGCATGGGTGGTCGTTTCTGGTGATGCTGGCGGCAGGAGGGTTTTTCCTGCAGTCAACGCTGCCGGTCAACGTGACGTTCGGACACCAGGTGGCGCCCGTGAGCGCGGCGACTGTCTCGTCCTTGATGATGGGGTTCGCGTGGGGTACGGGCGGCCTTGCCGTGCCACTCGTGGGCATGCTGGCGGACCGTGTAGACATCGCGCCGGCGCTGATGATCATGGGCCTGGCGCCCCTGGCCGCGGCCGCGTGTGCTGTGCCGCTCCCCGGCGGCCGTCTGCCGCTCCGCTCGGACACTCTCGCCGACGGTGTGCGCAACGTGGCGCCGTGAAGGTGCGGCCAGACGCCCATCCCTACGTGGACTGTCACCTGCGACTGCCGCAGGGCATGCAAGTTGCTCGGGTCCTCGGCGCAGCTGTGTGGTACGATCCACACATCCTCGCACTCCGGAAGGCATGATTTAGCAGGCTCATCAATGCGGCGCTATCCTCCTCCCTCCGCCATCTCCGCTTCGTTCGGCCCGGGTCCGATGACACCGGCAGTGAAGTGGTTGCTCATCTCGAACATCGCCATCTTCCTGATCACGAGCTTCTGGCCGGATCCGATCCGCGTGCTGGGGCTTCGCCCGGCGGAGGTGTGGGGCGGGCTCCACGTGTGGCAGGTCGTGACCTACATGTTCCTGCACGCGAACCTGATGCACGTCGGGTTCAACATGCTGGCCCTGTGGATGTTCGGCGTGGAGCTGGAGCGGCTGTGGGGCACGCGCTTCTTCGCACGCTATTACGCGATTACCGGCGTCGGGGCGGGCCTCTGCGTGATGCTCGTCAGCGTATTCTCGACGCAGCTGGCGGGAGCCATGACGATCGGAGCGTCAGGCGCCATCTTCGGGTTGTTGATGGCGTACGCGCTCTACTTCCCGCACCGGCAGATCCTGCTCTTCCTGCTGTTCCCGGTTTCGTCGCGCGTCTTCGTTGCCATTGTCGGCGCCGTGAATTTGTACTCGGCGATGACGGCCACCAACGCAGGCGTGGCCTATTTCGCGCACCTTGGCGGCCTCGCGGTCGGGTACCTGTATCTCAAGTCGAAGACGCCGCGCTTCCATCCGATTGCGGAGATCAAGTACCGCTATCTGAAATGGAAGATCAATCGCGTGAAGCGCAAGTTCGACGTCTATGCCGGCGGACGGGCTGATGACGTGAACCGCCGGATCCACTGACGCCGCGGCCTCACTTCCGGAAGTAGTCGTCCGTCTTGTCCAGCCAGTCCTGGCGGATGGGGCTGAACACGTCGAGCTCGAACGTGTCCTCGAGCGCCTCGGCCTGGTGCTCCACCCAGGAGGGGATGTGCAGCACTTCGCCTTCCCTCACGGTGATCGACTCGCCGCCCACCAGGAACCTCAGCGCACCTTGCAGCACGTAACTCAACTGCTCGCTGTCGTGCGAGTGCATGGGCACTACGGCGCCGCGCTTCAGGTACACCTGCGCCAGCATTTCCCGGTGACCGGTGATGAACTTGCGCGAGATCACCTCGGTGACTTTTTCGAGTGCGATTTCATCCCAGCGGTAGAGACGGACGGGCTCCGACACAGAACATCCTTTGGCACGCGCGTCCGCGCTGCACGAGCGGAGCGCACCTCGCGCGATCATCCCGAACCGGGCTGACGAACGCGTTTTCGTACGAAACGCGGCACCCCGAACGGCCGGAGTATAGCACCGGCCGAATGCTATACTTTCCGCGTGATCTGCCCCGCTCCCCAGCCCGGACGCGCATTCTTTCCCGCGCCCGCGAGCGCGCGTCACCGTCCGGGCGGAGGGTTGCCGTGAAGGCCTCCGCCGCACCGCCAGGCGCGGCCACGGCGGAGGCTCCAGCCAACATCACATCCGCGGCGACGCACTCCCTGGCGGGCCACGACCTGCTCGCCGCCTACCGCCTGATGCTGCTGTCGCGGCGGCTCGACGACAAAGAGATTCAGCTCAAGAACCAGAGCCAGATCTTTTTCCAGATCAGCGGCGCGGGACATGAGGCCGTGCTCGTCGCGGCCGGCATGCACCTGCGCGGCGGCTACGACTGGTTCCACGCCTACTATCGGGACCGCGCACTCTGCCTGACGCTCGGTGTGACGCCGCTCGACATGCTGCTGCAGGCCGTCGGATCCAGGGATGATCCTGCCTCGGGCGGACGGCAGATGCCGTCGCACTGGGGCAGCAAACGCCTCAACATCGTGTCGCAGGGGAGCCCGACGGGGACGCAGGCGCTCCAGGCGATCGGCTGCGCTGAAGCTGCACTGCTCTACCGTGACATCACGCAGATTGCCGGGCGCGAGGAACGCTTCCACCCCGACGAGGTCACCTACCTGTCAATTGGCGATGGCGCCACCAGCGAAGGCGAGTTCTGGGAGTCCTTGAACACGGCCTGCATGAAGCGACTGCCGGTCTTGTATCTCGTCGAAGACAACGGGTATGCGATCTCCGTTCCGGTCGACGTGCAGACGCCCGGCGGCAACATCGCCCGCCTTGTCGCGTCGTTCCCGAACCTCACCGTGATGGAGGTGGACGGCACCGACTTTCTTGCCAGCTACGAGGTCATGGGCACGGCGGTATCGCAGGTGCGTGCCGGCGGGGGCCCCGTGCTCGTGCGTGCCGTCGTGACGCGACCCTACTCGCACTCGCTCTCGGACGACGAGCGGCTGTACAAGTCGCGCGAAGAACGCGAGGAAGAGGCCGCGCGCGATCCGCTGCTCAGGATGTCGCGCCTGCTGATCGGCGATGGCGTGACCACCGAAGCCGAGTTGGCCGAGATGGCCACGTCCGTGGATCGCGAGATCCAGGTTGCAACCGATCAGGCGCTGGCCGCGCCGAAGCCCGCCCGGGACAGCGCCGGCCTGTGGGTGTTCTCGCCGGATGTGGATCCTGCGGGCGAGGCGTTCGATTCCGACGCGCGCACGGACGGGAAACCCGACACGATGGTGGCGGCGATCAACCGCACGCTGCACGACGAGATGGCGCGCACGCCTCAGATCGTCGTGTTCGGCCAGGACGTCGCCGACTGCAGCGACGAGGCAAAGCTCACGTCGGTGCCAGGCAAGGGGGGCGTCTTCAAAGTGACGCACGGTCTGCAGAAGGCGCATGGCAGCACCCGCGTGTTCAATTCGCCGCTCGCCGAGGCGAACATCGTGGGGCGCGCGGTCGGCATGGCGCTGCGGGGCATCAAACCGGTCGTCGAGATCCAGTTCTTCGACTACATCTGGCCGGCGATGATGCAGATCCGCGACGAGATGTCGATGATGCGCTACCGGTCAGGGAACAGCTTCTCATGCCCGATGGTCATCCGCGTGCCGATCGGCGGCTATCTGCGCGGGGGCGCCCCCTACCACAGCCAGTCAGGGGAGAGCATCTTCGCGCACTGTCCTGGCATCCGCATCGCATTTCCATCCAATGCGGTCGACGCAGCCGGGCTGCTCCGCACCGCGATTCGGTGCGACGACCCGGTGATGTTCCTGGAGCACAAGCACCTGTACCGCCAGACGTACAACAAGGGCGTCTACCCGGGACCGGACTTCACCATTCCGTTCGGGAAGGCGGCGCTCAAGCGGGAAGGCGCGGACGTCCTGGTGATCACGTGGGGGGCGCTGGTGCAGCGCACGCTGCTGGCGGCGCAGCAGGCCGAAAAGGAAGGGCTGAGCGTGGCGGTGCTCGACCTGCGCACGATCATCCCGTACGACTGGGCGTCGATCAGCAGCCACGTGCAGCGCTGCAACCGCGTGGTGATCGCGCACGAAGATCAGCTGACCTGCGGCTTCGGTGCAGAAATCGGGGCGCGCATCGCCGACGAGCTGTTCCACTGGCTGGATGCGCCGGTGCGCCGCGTGGCCGCTATGGATGCGCCGGTCGCGTACGCTCCCGAACTCGAAGAGGAGATCCTGCCGCAGGCTGCCGATGTGCTCGCGGCCGTGAGGGAGATCGGTCGCTACTGAGCGCCAGTCACACCTCCGGGTGTGGAGCCGGCACTTCAGTGGTCGTCCCCGCTTCACATCAGGACGCGGTGTCGCCGTCCGTCACGGTCGCTCGGGATCGATGACCAGGCGGGGTGGTCCGCCGGTGCTCCTCGGCCCGCCGGACTGTTCGTACACTCTCCCGATCGCGTCGTACCAGATGTTCGCGATCCTGGTGTAACCCGCGTCGGTCGGGTGCAGGCCGTCGACGCCAATCGAGCCGGTCGGCGTTCCGTTGAGACCACCGAACAAATCGACGAGCACGATGCCCTCGTCGCTCGCAAGCGCCGCGATCTCGTTATTCAGCTCGACGACGGCCTCTGCGCCCCCGCCCCGGGATCCATTCGGGTTCTGGGGCGGGAAATTCGCCAGCATCACCCGCACGCCGCGCTTGCGAGCGATCTCAATCATGTCCTCGAGGCCTGTGATGATCCGCCCGATCGCCGCATCGAAGGAGCCGCCCGACGCCGCGCCCAACAGATCGTTCGCGCCATGGAGGAGCAGGAGCACCTGTGGCTTGTCGTTGTTGAGCACGCCCGGCAGCCGCGTCACACCGCTCGACACGCGCTCACCGGCCCGGCCCCGATTCAGCACCACAACCGTCTGGTCGATGTAGCGCGCGGACAGGAGGGCTTGCAGCTTGTATGGATACGATTCGATGAGGCTGAGGAGCAGCGTCGTCGGGTCCGGCGACGTCGTGCCCTCGGTGATGCTGTCGCCAAACGCCACGAAGCGGACCGACGACAGCACCGGCACGGCAGAGACGATGACCGAGAACCCACAGGCTCCGGAACTGCCGCGGCTGTCGGTGGCCGTGCACGTGACGCGGGTCGTGCCGAGAGGAAACACCGTGCCCGATGCGGGCGCACACGCGGTGGAAACCGGTGCAACCCCGCCAGTCGGAACCGGGGTCTCGAACGTCACGACCGGCGGCTGTCCAAGGCGCGCGAGTGCCTGGACATCGGCCGGGCACGTGATCGCTGGCGCCGGTACAGGAGGATCGGGGCTTGTCGGCGAGCCCCCGCACGAAGGCAGCAGCGTCGCCAGAACAATCCAGGGCAGGCGGCGGGCTGTCGGTGTGAATCGGTCGAACACGTCTGGTTTTGCCGCCCTGACCCGCCGGCTGGCCGGCAGCCGGGGCCAGGAGTGATGCCACTGCAGGGGTTACGATCTTACACGATCGCTCCCGCGCACCGCGGCCGGCAGGCCGCCCTCCGCACCGCGGCGGCCGCTGCCATGCTGGTGACGCTGCTGGCTCCCGGCGTGCTGCGCGCAGCGCGAACGCCGGAGGTGCTGCGCTCGGTTGCGGCGTTGCCGCCCCACCTCGCCGGCCTCTTCTCCGAGGCTACCGGCTTCCACAAGCTGCAGTCGGGCAGCTACCTCGTGTTCGACAGGCGCGGTCATACGGTGTACGGGGTGGACGCGGCCCTGACGACCGCAACGAAGATCGTGCAGGTGGGTCAGGAGTCGGGCCGGATCATCCAGCCGGTTGCGTTTGCGGTCTCATCCGAGGGCCGGTTCGTCGTGGCGGATGCGCCGGTCGGGCGGGAGCGGGTGCAGCGGTTCGGGGTGGAGGGCACACGCCTCGGAGGGTTCGTCCTGCCCGGGAGGATGGAGGCACGCCTGCAGTACGGCGGCATGGTGCTGAACGGCGTGGCGTCCATCGAGTATGAAGGAGAGTCCATCCTGCTGAACCAGCCCGAGCGCGGCGCAATCATCACCGAGTACACCCTGGAAGGGACGCCTCACCGCAACATCGGGCTGCTGCGCGCAACGGGCCACGAAGGGGAGCCGGACCTCCACCGCATCCTCAATACCGGGATTCCGCTCGTCAATCCACAGGGCGGGTACTACTTCGTCTTCCAGACGGGCGAGCCCCGCTTTCGCAAGTACGACGCCCGGGGCACGCTGATGTTCGAACGTGTCATTCAGGGTTCAGAACTCGACCCCTGGCTCGCGTCACAGCCGACGACATGGCCAACGCGAGGAGGGGCTCGTGAGATGCCGATGGTGCCGCCGACCGTGCGGACCGCCGCTGTCGATCGTGCCGGCGGCCTCTGGATCTCGTTCACGGTGCCGTTCACCTACGTGTACGACGCGGACGGAGAGAAAACACGCGTCGTGCAGTTCCATGGCGCCGGCATCATCGCACCGACGAGCCTGTCGTTTGCCCGGGACGGGCAGCTGCTGGTTACACCGGGGTGTTACGTGTTCGATCCCGCGGTCACCCTGCGCGGTCCGGCGCCGGGTTCACGTCTCCCGTGAACACGGCTGCAGCGCCAGCGATCGGCCGGGCGCATGCTACGATCCCGCCATCTCTATATATGACGCCGGAACAGCAGGGCGTAGCTGACGCCAACGACATCTTCTATCGCGCGCTGTCCCATCGCGATCTGCCCGGCATGGGCGACGTCTGGTTCCCGGCGGACTGGGCCGAGTGCGTGCATCCCGGTGGCGCGGCGCTCCGGGGGTGGGATGCAATCCGGGACAGCTGGCGGGGCGTCTTCGAAGGCGGCGCCACCATCACGGTCATTCCCGGCGACGTCCGCGTGCGCATCGTGGGAGACGTGGCGTGGGTATCGTGTGTGGAGCGAATCGCCGCGGCCGAGGGCGATGAAATCCACAGCTCGCTCGCGCAGGCGACGAACATCTTCGTGCGCCACGATGATCGCTGGCGCCTCGCCGTGCACCACGCATCGCCCGTGCCCTACATGCCGCCGCCGGTCCCCGGTTCCGGATCCCTGGTGAACTGACGTGAGGCACGTGCGTGCGTCGTCTTCGATTGCGACGCTCCTCGCCTCGGTGCTGCTCCCTGGCACGACGCCGGGTGCGACGGACAACCGCACGCTCACTGCCGTTCCCGGCATTACGGTCGGACACGTGACCCTGGCGGAACGGCCGACAGGCTGCACGGTCATCCTGGCAACCCCGGCGGCAATCGCGGGCGTGGATGTGCGTGGCGCGGCGCCCGGCACGCGGGAAACCGACCTGCTGTCACCCATCAACACGATCGATCGGGTGAACGCGATCGTGCTGGCGGGCGGCAGCGCCTTCGGTCTCGATGCCGCGTCGGGCACGGTGCGATGGCTCGACGAGCGTGGGGCCGGGTACGAGACATCCGTCGCCCGCGTGCCACTCGTACCTTCCGCCATCCTGTTCGATCTGGGCGTTGGCGACCCGAAGATCAGACCGACCGCCGACTGCGGCTACCGCGCGGCGGCGGCCGCGAGCGCCGAACCGGTGACCGAGGGGAGCGTGGGCGCCGGATCGGGTGCGACGGTTGGGAAGATGCGCGGTCTCAGCCACGCCATGAAGGGCGGCGTCGGGACCGCGGCTGTGGCACTGCCGACCGGGCTCATCGTTGCCGCGCTCGTGGCGGTGAATGCCTACGGTGACGTCATTGACCCCGCGACCGGCGCAGTGGTGGCGGGCGTGCGCACCGAAAACGGCCGTTCGCTTGCGGACGCGAGACGGCTGCTTCGTGACTCTCGTCCCGCCCCTCCACCTGCCGCCGAGAACACGACGCTGGCCGTGATCGCAACCAACGCGAGGCTCACCAAACCGCAGGCCGCGAAGCTGGCGCAGATGACGCACGATGGGTTTGCCCGTGCGATTTCTCCAGTGCACACGCCGGCCGACGGCGACACCGTGTTTGCGCTCGCCACGGCGGGGCGCACAGAACCCGACGACCTGCTGCTCGTGGGCGCGCTGGCAGCGGACGTGACGGCGGAGGCCATTCTGCGAGCCGTGCGCGCCGCGACATCGGTGCCTGGCGTTCCTGCCGTCAGAGACCTCGGGCGCTGAGGCGCCACACGCGCGACCTCCTGCTCCTCCATGAACACGCATCTCGTCCTCCTGCTCGCGTACTCGGTCGGGCTGGTAGTGCTGGGCGCGTGGGTTGGACGGCGGGTCCGCGGCCCGCGCGACTTCTTCGTTGCTGGCCGTGCGCTGCCAGCCATGCTGCTGTTCGCGACGATGCTGGCCGCGAACATCGGCGCGGGTTCCACCGTGGGTGCTGCCGGCCTGGGCTACCGACAGGGGCTCGGCGCCTGGTGGTGGAACGGGTCGGCAGGCATAGGCTCGCTGCTGCTGGCCCTGTGGATCGGCCCGCGCATCTGGCAGGAGGCGAAGCGGCGTGAGTACCTGACGGTCGGCGACTTCATCGAGGCACATTACGGGCGCAGCACGCGCGCCCTGACGTCCGCCCTGCTGTGGCTCGGCACGCTCGTCATCCTTGCCGCGCAGCTGATCGGCGTCGCCTCGATTCTCCACGTCGTCGCTGGCGTCCGCCGGCCGGTGGGCGCCGCGCTGGGCGGCGTGGTCATGGTGAGCTACTTCGTCGCGGGTGGGCTCCTCAGCTCGGCCTGGGTGAACCTGGCGCAGCTGATCGTCCTGCTCGCCGGCTTCCTCGTGGCGACGCCGCTCGCCGTTGCGGCGGCGGGCGGGACCGGGGCGATTCTCGACGCGCCGGCACTACCGCCCGATTTCTTCTCGTTCACGGGGCCGGACGGGAGCGCTGTCCTGCTGCTGGCGCTGCTCGGACCAGCCTTCATGGTGTCCCCCGGGCTCCTGCAGAAGGTGTTCGGTGCCGTTGACGCGCGGGCTGTGAGAATCGGTGTCGCGGCGAACGCCGCAGCGCTGATGTGCTTCGGCTTGCTCCCGCCCATTCTCGGCATGGTCGCGCGTGTGCTGCATCCAACGCTGGCGAGCCCTGACCTCGCGCTGCCGACCGTGCTCGTCCACCATCTGCCGCCGGCTGTGGGATCGCTGGCCCTTGCGGCCGTGTTCTCCGCGGAGGTGAGCTCGGCGGACGCGGTCCTGTTCATGCTGTCCACGTCGTTGTCGCAGGACCTCTATCGCCGGTTCCTGCGACCAGGCGCCACTGACCAGCAGGTGCTGTCCGTCGCGCGCAGTGCAGCCATCGGTGGCGGGATCGCCGGCATCGGCCTCGCGGCGATCATTCCGACGGTCATCGGGGCCCTCTCGATCTTTTACGGGCTGCTCACGGTTGTCGTCTTCGTTCCGATTGTGGCCGCACTGCATCTGCGCCGGGCTGGACCACCGGAGGCGTTGGCATCCGTCCTCGCCGGGGTGACCGTTCTCGTAGCCACGCACCTGCACACGGGTGGCGCCGCGCTCGCGGGCTGGCGTCCCGAGACGCTGGGGCTTGGAACCGCTGGAGCCGCGTTCGCGCTGGTGCTGGCGGTGGGATGGAGACGGCCCCATGATTGAGGTGAAGGGGCTCACGCGCGTCTTCGACAACCGGGTAGCGGTCGAAGACGTGTCGCTTGAAGTCGGCCAGGGTGAGATCTTCGGCCTGCTCGGGCCAAACGGCGCCGGCAAGACCACGACGCTCCGGATGCTGGCCGGGTTGATTAGTCCGTCATCAGGCGAAGCGATGGTGGCAGGAGTGCCACTCGTGCGCGAGCGGATGAACGACGTGCGCGGCAGGGTGGGCTTTCTCACGGAAGCGCCGGGGCTGTGGGATCGTCTGACGGTGAAGCTGAACCTGCTCGTCTACGCACGCCTTTACGGTGTGAAGAACCCGGAACGTGCCGTCGGCGACGCACTCGGGATGTTCGGCCTCGAGGATCGGGCCGGCAGCCTGGCCGCACAGCTCTCGAAAGGCATGAAGCAGAAGGTTGCGATTGCGCGCGCGCTTCTGCACTCTCCACCAGTCCTCCTGCTCGACGAGCCGACGTCGGGCCTCGATCCCCAGACCGCCCGGCTCGTGCGGGAACTGGTGCTGACGCTGCGTGACAAGGGCCACACGATCGTCATCTCGACGCACAATCTCGACGAGGCCGAGCGCGTGTCATCGCGCATCGGCGTGCTTCAGCGGCGGCTGATTGCACTCGATACGCCCGACGCGCTCCGGCGCCGCCTGTTCGGCCAGCGCGTGCGGGTGCGCCTGACGGGAAGCACCCCGCACCATGCCGAAGCCGCCAGGCGGGCAGGGGCTCGTGATCTCCAGTTGCTCGACGACGGCTTCTCGCTCGCCATGGACAATGTCGACCGTGACACACCGGCGATCGTTCGTGCGCTGGTCGAAGCGGGCGCAGACGTGCTCGCCGTAATTCCCGCGCAGGCGCCGCTCGAGGACGTGTACCTGGCGCTGATCAACGACCAGCAGGGGAACCCGAGCTCGTGACGTTTGCCGCCTATCGCGTCTCGGCGCTGCTCGTGAAGGAGCTCGCCGAGCTGCGGCGCAACCGCATGGCGCTGGTGCCGGTGCTGATCCTGGCGGTGGTGACGATCGTGCTGCCGTTCCTGATTGTGCTTGTGATTCCGGCGTTCGTGGGCGAGCCGCTGTCGGGAGACCCCGAGTTTGCGCGTGCGGTCAAGCGAGGCACCGTCCCTCCGGGCACCCATATGAGCGACGAAGCGGCGGTGCAGGCGTTCATCTTCCAGCAGTTCATGCTGCTCCAGCTGCTCATCCCGGTCACCGGCGCAATGGCTTTCGCAGGCTACAGCCTGATCGGGGAGAAGCAGGGGCGCACGCTCGAACCCCTGCTGGCCACGCCCATCACCACCGCGGAACTGCTGATCGCGAAAGGGCTCGGCGCGCTGCTGCCGTCGCTCGCCATCATGCTGGGCACTCTCGCAGTCTATCTGGCGGGCATGCTCGCCTTTGCCGAGCCGCAGGTGTTCTCGGCAGTCGTGAGCGCGCGGGCGGCGCTGCTCGTGCTCGGCTTTGGCCCGGTCGCCGCGCTGGTGGCGCTGCAGATCGCGATCCTGGTGTCGTCGCGCGTGAACGACCCGCGGACGGCACAGCAGTTCGGCGCCTTGCTGATTCTCCCCATCACGGTCGCGTTCGTGATGCAGTTCAACGGCGTCATCCGCCTCACCGTGCCCGTCATCATCATTGCCCTGGTGGTGCTGTTCGCGGTCTGGGTGCTCCTCGTGATGCTCGGGGTGGCACTCTTCCAGCGGGAGGCAATCCTGACGCGGTGGAAGTGACCATGCGTCGCGGCGGCCGGCGGGCGGGCAGCCGTTGACGGCGCCCGGGCGACCCGCTTGACGGCTCGCCGTCGCGAGGCGTATGAATGAGCAGTCATTCAGTGCCCGCAACCACTGCCCGCTCCACCGCTCCACTGACCAGTGCGACGGCACCGGCCCGGCGCCGTTCGGCCGGGGCATCCGGCGTTCGTCCCACGCAGGACAAGCGGGAAAGAATTCTGACCGCCGCGGTGAAGACGTTCGCGCGCCATGGCTTCTTCAACGCACAGGTGGCTGACGTGGCCCGGATCGCCGGCGTCGCGTCGGGCACGGTCTATCTCTACTTCCGGAGCAAGGACGATCTCCTGGTGGCAATCTTCGAGCGCACGATGCGGGCGGCCATCGCCGAAGGCCGGGCGGCACTCGAAGGGCTGCACCCGGAAGCGAGCCTGCGCCGCATCGCGCGGCTCCACCTGGAGCGCCTCGGAGCCGACCGCGACCTGGCCGTTGTCTTCCAGGTCGAGCTGCGCGGAACGACCAAGTTCATGGAGCGGTTCTCCGCGACGTACGTGCGCGAGTATCTCGGGATCATTCGCGACGTCATCGCCGATGGGCAGGCGCGGCGCGTGTTCCGGGCGGGAGTCAACCCGACGCTCGTGGCCAAGGCGTTGTTCGGCGCACTCGACGAGATGGCGACCAACTGGGTGTTGAGCCCGCGCACCTACGAGCTTGCCGCCGACGCAGACCCGATCGTCGACCTGATTCTCCACGGCGTGCGGACGTCGCGAAAGTTGTGACCACGTCGTCCTGGCCGGTGTCTGGTATGTGGAGCCCCCGATGAGCGACGTTGTCGCCGCCGCCGATCGCGTCCCACAGGGCGGACGGTTGCCGCTCATCAGGTCCGTGGCCGTGCTCGGCGCGGGCACCATGGGCGCGCAAATCGCGGCGCACTTCGCGAACGCCGGCGTACCGTCACTGCTCCTGGATCTGACCGCCGACGTGGCGCGGCAGGGGTTGGAGCGGGCCCGGACGCTCAGGCCAGATCCGTTTTTCACCGCGGATGGCGCAGCTCTCATCAGCACCGCTGGCCTCGACACAGACTTCCACCGGATCGCTGACGCGGACTGGACCATCGAGGCGATTGTCGAGCGCCTCGACGCCAAACGCGACCTCCTGGAGCGCGTCGACGCGGTGCGACGCCCCGGGTCGCTGGTCAGCTCCAACACGTCGGGGATTCCGATCGGCGCGCTCGCGGAGGGACGGTCCGACGATTTCCGCCACCATCTGATCGGCACCCATTTCTTCAATCCGCCGCGGTATCTGCGCCTGCTGGAGGTCGTCCCGACGCCGGACACCGATCCCTCCGTGGTGTCCGCCGTGGTGCAGTTCGCGGATCATCGCCTCGGCAAGGGCACGGTGATCGCGAAGGACACCCCCAACTTCATCGCCAACCACATCGCGCTCTATAGCGTTATCCGGACGCTGGAGGCGCTGCAGTCGGGGCGGTACACGATCGAGGAGATCGACACCATTACGGGGCCTGCGCTCGGGCGGCCGAAGAGTGCGACCTTCCGCACGGGCGACATCGCCGGCCTCGACATCCTCGCGCACGTGGCGCGCACCCTCTACGACCGGCTCCCGGAAGGGGAACGTGAGGCGTTCCGGGCGCCGCCCCTGCTCGAGGCCATGCTCTCGCGCGGATGGCTGGGAGAGAAGACGGGAGGCGGTTTTTACCGACGCGAGAAGAACGCGCGCGGCGAATCCGACATCCTCACGCTGGATCCCGCGACGCTGACGTATCGGCCGAGACAGACGGTACGACTCCCCTCGATCGACGCCGCCAGGGCCATCGACGACGTGCGTGAGCGCGTGCGCACGCTGTTCAATGGCCGCGACACGGTCGGCGAGTTCCTGCGCGAGACGCTGCCGCCAACGCTCGTCTACACCGCGCGGGTGGCACCACGAATCGCCAGCAGCATCGACGACGTGGATCGCGTGATGCAGTGGGGCTTCGGATGGGAGCTCGGGCCCTTCGAGCTGTTCGACGCGATCGGCGTCCGCGAGGTGTTGGACGCGTGGCGCGCGCGGACGCCGGACGCCGCCGACGCGCCGGCATTGGTACGGGAGGTCCTCGACAGCGGTCGCAACCGGTTCCGGGAGGGGCCGATCCCACCAGCCGCCCCGGGCCTCCAGATCCTCCGGGCGGCGAAGGAGCGATCGCAAATCATCCGCAGGAACGCCGGGGCCAGCCTCGTCGATCTCGGCGATGGCGTCCTGTGTGTCGAGTTCCACTCGAAGATGAATGCGATCGGCGGCGACACCCTGGAGATGCTGCAGGCGGGCGTCGCGGAGGCCGAGCGCAACTTCGCCGCACTTGTAGTCGGCAACGATGGCCCGAACTTCTCGGCGGGGGCGAACCTCATGCTCCTGCTGCTCGAGGCACAGGAAGGCAACTGGGATGAAATCGATCTGATGGTCCGCTCATTCCAGCGTGCCACCACTTCACTCCGATAC
>OCZS010000238.1_pt1 | contig 17941 bp, 18 predicted proteins | sample 1539071 | NCBI WGS metagenome assembly OCZS01 (sample SAMEA3113584, study PRJEB22503) | soil metagenome
AAGGTCTGTCAGAAAATGCATCAGGATGGGAGAAGAGAAATCACAAAAAATATGGTAGCCTTGCAAATATCTGCAGACAAATTGAATATGACATTAAACATGGTGTTACTAGCGAGCAAGTGACCTCTATCTTTGAGAAGATTCGAAACGATTCATCTTTTTCGACTCTGAGAAAAAGCAATGGTTCGATGGACAGATTGGCTGAAATTGAAAATCAATTTAACAAACCCAAAATAACAGTGCCGCAGTGGCGTTAGTATTGATATTAGCATTCCATCCTGTGTCCTAACACTGTTGCTTATCTCCATCCCCATTTTTGGATTATTTGATCAAATGAATTGACATGAGATCCTAATAAAGAACAAAATAGGGGATCCTCGCCTTTTAGAAAAACCGGTTTAACCAGATAAATGGAGAGCAAATTAGATTATTCAATACTAGCAAAGAATTTTCATTTTGGTTGTTGTATGTTTAGAAACCCCCCACTATTTTGACTATCGATGATTTGCTATAGCGTCCGCTGCTTATGATGATAACTATTATGCGCTACTGTAGAGGGGAAGGTGATAAGCACTCCTGTTTTTGTGAATTCATCCTGTGCAAGTTTTCATTTCCTGCCTATCTATTCCTGGTACAATATCTGAGTGACCGTAAACCCAATATCAAAGAGCAGTCGAACCGACGCTGTATCAATTTCGGAATATGCAGAGTTTACCCTGAGACCTCTTCCTTGATAGTGTCTTAGTACTGCGAAATTATGTCGTTAACGTGGTTGAAAGTCGTGAGGTAGCCGAGAGCATTTATGGAGGCAATCTTGCATGTTTGATTATCCTAACTTAAATAACCAACTTAATCAACAGATCCGCAAATGGCTGCAACTGATAATGACTACCCAGTGGTGGCAGAACAAGATGGTATTAAACTTAAGACTGAAAAAATGGTCACCGATAAACTCTATCACTGTATCTACGACAACAAGGTTTTTTTATTTTTCAAAGACGAGGAGTCCCTGCTTCATTGTTATGAGGTACAAGACCCTAATGCAGTTAGGGAGATAGCGGAAAAGCCTTCTGAGCTTGACGGTATTCTCAAAAGGTATGCTAACAAAAATCAAGGCTAGCCGCAATAAACGTTATATGGTACCGTGCTGAATTATCTCGCACGATGTCGACAAGCACCAATTCAGTCAGGCGCAGCAGTTCAAGCAACGAGATATTCATTGGCAAAAAACCGCTCATGACTTATGTCACAGCAACCCTAGTGCAGTTGGCAAACGAGCCAACAGTGGTGATCAAAGCTAGAGGAAAGAGCATTACCAGAGCGGTAGATGTAGCACAGATTATCGTAAAACGTATGGATACACTTGGATACAAGATCGGACCAATTAAGCTTGGATCCGAGACAGTGCAGTCTGATGACGGCAAGATAAGAAACGTCTCCACAATAGAAGTCCCGATTTCTCGTGCTAAGTAAAAAATTGTAAAAAAAACTAAACGAACCGCAGCAACCCACATGGCACTGTGGAGCATATTTCTTTCCTCTTAGTTATACTGAACCAGCTGCTAGACTTACACGGAAACGTGATATAGGTTAGAACATAAGAGGAATTGATGTTATAAAGTATTGTAACCCCGAGAATAAAAATCATATTAAGATTGATAGTTAACTAGATAAGTTGTCAAGATGGAGATTTGCTCTTGAGGCCTATCAGGGTATACTCTAAAAATATCCTTAGAGCAATAGAGGGCGTCCACTAAGCTTACTGCTGTAGCGTGGCTATAGCCTACTATCGTGGCAGGCGTTGCTTGCGATGCGAATTCTGAGTCGACAATAGTCAAGAACATTACTTAAAAGTTTGAGATGACTATAGCAGGCTGGAATTTGTAGGTAAATTAACTTGATGTAACAACAGCGCGATATCCAAAGCGATATACTTTAGAACTCAGATATACTACCGGACGCCAGCAAAAGGATGACATAATAGCCGGGAGAAAAGTGGACTGCTAGAGGAAGTATCCCGAAGGAATCTCTCAAGGAACATAAGGAATATCTTAGTGCTTCTAAATCATGGTAAAAGTAAGGTTCTGAACATGGACATTAAGATTTGTTTCACGGATAAGCGCTTAGAATTTTCTCACGGTTAGATCTGTTGGAACGTCACCTCCAATACAAAGCTAATCCCATAATACATCAGAACCACTGCCAGTCCCAGAAGCAACACAAGGTAATATTTTGACTTAAGAAAAAAGGCTCCCCTCGAAGCAAAATATGCGGTACCGGCAAGCCAAACATAGTCCATCCAAATGTGAAACGCAAAGAGGATGACCACGCCAGAAACGACGCCAAAGGCTGCAGAGTCGGCTATCAATTTCAATCCAGCTGTGAACCACCATAGAAGGAAAAATGGGTTAAGTGCGCTGAGAGCAACGCCTATGATAAACGGGCCTTTGCTGTCTGCTATATGTGGCGTCTCATAACCCCGCTTTTCCTTAATAATATTTGCTATTTGCAAGGCAGCAAAGGCAAGGATAGCGATTCCCCCAATCAACCCTAGGGTGCCAGCGTTTTTTTTTGCAGCGTCAAATGTAAACAGGCCTGCTGCTAGTATGATTATTAGAGGTAGCTCCACTACGGTGTGACCGTATGCAACTTTGATACCAGACCACTTGTCGTGACGTGCACCGTAGAACAGATTGGCAAAAAAAAGCGGGCCAGGTGCCAGTACACCTGATGCTGAAAGAGCTATAACCTCTATGCCAAAGTCCAACACATTCATTGTCCTTGTGATAACGTTGTCACTGTACTGTTAAGGTTTTCTATACAAGAGAATTGCTTAAAAGTAACAACTGATGCAAAAGTCATACATTGATCGACACGATACGCACTATCAGGCTCATCAGCAAATGGGGTACAAATATGGCATTAGGGAGGAGGCGTCCTGTTGTGGCAGTGTTCAGCATGACTCACTACTGCAATTTTTACTGTCCGATGTGTCCCTTCGGCAATCCCGACAAGGAAGGGCAAATAAAGCTGGCGAAGACTTCCGATCTTACGACAGAGCAATGGAAGACGGTCTTTGACAAGGTGTCGAAATATTGTATCTGGTGCATAATAGAAGGCGGAGAGCCCACGAGCAGACCGGACTTTATGGAGCTTGTTGAGTATCTGCATAACATCAAGATTCCGATAACGCTTATCACCAACTGCTCGCTCCTGCACACCATCGACCTAGAGAATCTGAGAAAATATATTCAGTTTGTGACATGCAGCATCGATTCCACCTTCGAAGAGTCATATTGTAAAGTGCGAGGAGTGTCTCCACACATCTTCCGGAGAGTGATGGACAACCTACGCCTACTGACAAAACATGAGGTACCCCACTACTTTAACAGTGTGATAACAAAATTCAATACACAAGAGTTCATAGATCAGAGTTACTTTGACAGGGCAAAAGATCTCGGAGCAAGCGCAATCTCTCTTACATTTGTTGAAGACAGGTCTGATGTTGACTATTCCCTATTGCCGGATCGGGAAACGATGGTCAAGGTCTGCACAAGCATTCTCAATTATATGAAAAAGTCTAGCTCACTTAAGATGCTAATACCACCAGAATATTTTCAACAGATAATAGAGCATGGGAGGACAGTCTTTGACGAATGCGGAGTTTGGAAAAGTATATTTGTAAACGGAAATGGAACTGTCATGGTACCATGTTGGAAATTTAACTCTCCGGAGAACACATATAGCCTTCTTGAGAAGAGCATAGATGAAATTTGGAACGCTCCTGAGTGGAACATTGCCAGGAAATGCCACGATTGCAAGGTGCTCGGTTGCATCTGGACTTCATCACAACCAATCCGGACTCTTGCTAGAAGCTATATGCGGGGGTTGCCGAAGTTAATTAGCCAATATAGGCCAGATCTTGAAGAGCTGACGTAGAAACAAATAACATGTGGAAGCATCCAAATCATTTTCTATAGTTATGTATCAAAGTCTAAGCATAGCTACATTACTACCTATGGTGATCCTGATAGAGCGAACATGATGTGTTCACAAGAGGCATGATCTTTCAAACAGCTGACATACTGCCTGATGTGTATATTATTTTGACACACGGATCTGAAAATACTCCATCAGTTTAAAGAAAGCTGTGTGCTATCAGGTAACGTTAGAAGTTGCAATCAGCACATTCTCTAGGAATGCTCTACTGCAAGCAGGACTCTCTGGGACCTTGGGAAGTATGGCGAAGAATGTTACGGCTGCCGATGGCGGATACCGTGCGCACGACAAAATATGGCATATCGTTCGAACTTCGGTAGCCAAGTCTTTAAGATCGGGTTAATTATAGATAGAGTTTATACATCTAGGTAACCTTAGTATGACAATTTTCGATCCAGTACTTATTTTTAATAGCAATTGTTGTATGTTAATATTAAGCAGTTCTATAGACTATATAGTAAAATAAATCTATTTTTTCATTACTAATAACAATTCAATAGAGACAGAAATAACCTGTAAATATCAAACTTTGACATATTGTATTGGAAATATGCTAACCGATGATGACGAAGGCATTAGAGTGCCATTGCAGCATCCAGCATGTCAAGTTGCTGCTTGCTTTGAGCGCGCATCCGTCTACGTCGTCATCAAGGAAAGTGATATCAATGCCTTGAACGTTGATACCGGCGAAAATCAGATGGTGATGGAGAGGGACTCGCTTGCAGATGTCAACGCTTTCAAGCTCATATTGTACCTTTGTGCACGCCATGACTATGATCTCAGGTATCTGCTTGAGCAAAATGAACTTGAGATAACAAAAAGGCATCACCTAATGCTCAAGGAGACTGAATAGCCGTTTGCCTTTTCCTTTGCAATCAACTGAAAAACACAGAATCTAATTTTGATATTGACGTCGCCCGATGTTCCATCACCATGAGGATCAAGCCCCTTACAATCATAACCAAATCATCCTGGTATAATCGTTAGTAGTATCTCGGTCCTTGGCCACTTAACATACACCTATTATCTTGCTGGTCTTTACAATACCCTTGCATTTTTGTATTTCATGAGTCACCAGACCTCACCTTCATTAACTATCATGAACATGTCTTGACAATACATGAAACCAAATCGCGGGGTAATTGCCCATATCCTCGACTTACGAATGCAGTGCAGAGGCAAGAAGGTTGCAATCATAGGAGACATCCATGGCTGCTACGATGAGCTCAGTGAGCTCCTTGATGCCATTGACTGGTCGCCCCAGAGTCATATTTTGATACTGACCGGCGACTTAATCGATCGCGGCCCCAAAATTAGAGAGACTCTCATGTTTGCCATGAATACTCCCTCGGTGTACTCGTTGATGTCCAATCATGAACAGAAACTTCTAAGATATCTTCGAGGGCATCAGGTACAAACTACCGCTCTTGTAAAGACAATTGAGCAATGCGGAGAGGCATTTCTAAAAGATCCATCACTTTTGAAATGGTTAGAATCTCTTCCTTGGATAGTGCGATACTCAGGCAATTCATACGTTGTACATGCGGGTATACGTCCGGATAGACCTATCAACAGACAGGAAAAAAATCATTGCATCTATATTAGGACATGGAATCCAAAAACTAAGAAAATCTCCAATGAAGGCATAGATCCGTGGTGGTATGAATATCCCTATCTCTACTCATCACAGAGGCATCATTCCGCTCCTTCAATAAAGATCTTCTTCGGACACCAACGACATGATAAGGCGTGGATCTCTCACTGGGCATGTGCTTTAGATGGTGGCGTCGTATTCGGTGGAACATTACGAGCACATGTGGAGAACAAAGGAATTCTGGAAATCAATGCCAAAAGAGCCTATGAACTCGACGAAGAAAAAAGACCTCCATCTACTTCAGCATTGGCCTGATTATTAGCAAAAGAATTCTGGAAGACGCTGACCATAACCTGCATAATATGCAAGAAGTTGTCATCCTCAAAGGAGCGTTTTTCCGCTCTAAGTATAGCTTGTAAAACAACTGCATCTCACTCAGACCCACCTCTTAGCTCGCTGATCATGTAGCGCTAATGTTAGCCATACCTTAAGAGATTTCCAATTTGATCTTTTGCGCTATTTTAACTATGTCTTCCTGAGCGGTGACTCTCCGGGAAGGCCATTTTCCATCTGGGCTGTCATCATCAAACCGAGGCACAATGTGAACGTGTACATGCGGGACAATCTGGTTTGCAGCAATTCCGTTGTTCTGTCCGACATTGAAGCCATCAGCCTTTACAGCCGATATTATTGCCTTAGCAATTGTGGGTACCAGAGAATACAATTTGCCCACTTCGGCAGGAGGCATTTGCAGCAACGTTTCGTAATGCTTAGTAGGCATCACTAAGGCATGGCCAGGATTGATCGGATATTTATCCATGAGGACCAAAAAGCCATTGTCGCGGTGGATCTGCACGCAGGGCTCTTGCCCCGATATTATCGAGCAGAAGATGCAAGGTTTGCTCATGCTGTGCGTATAAGAATATCAGTAGATTGGTTGTTTATTTTTTGCTATTAGGGCACATGAATTTTTAAATAGACCAAGGATCCGAATTTTACATAGATGGGCGAAACACTCGAGCTCGATAGCTTTGACATGACTTTCTCTTTCCGCTGCCCCAAGTGTGACTACTTGAATGAAGAGGTGCCTGCCAAGGATCTTTCAAGTGGTAATGCAGAATGCGGCATGTGTGAGACCGTTTTCAAGGTAGAAGGGATTGATGCTGTCAAGATAACGGCGACTCTTGAGTAACTGAAAAAAATCTTAAAATATGCACCTGTATCGATAATTGCAATGAAGCTCGAGAGTAGAAAGGTGCTCGAAGGGCCAGAGAGGGCTCCGCATCGGGCAATGTACAAGGCAATGGGACTGACAGATGGAGACTTGGACCGGCCTCTGGTAGGGGTGTCTTCCACATGTAATGAGGCCACCCCATGCAACATCCATCTTGGACGGCTTGCTCAGAGCGCTAAACGCGGTGTAAAAGATGCAGGATGCACGCCAAGGGAGTTCACCGCAATTGCAGTTTCTGATGGTATTGCCATGGGCCACGAGGGCATGAAAGCCTCTCTTGTAAGCCGTGAAATAATCGCAGATTCTATTGAAGTAATGGTCAGGGCCCATCAATACGATGGCGTGGTCGGTATCTCGGGCTGTGACAAGAGCTTGCCAGGGACATTAATGGGTATGGGCCGGCTGAACCGACCCTCAATATTTGTTTATGGCGGAACTATCATGCCGGGTCTGTGGAATGGTAAGCAGGTAACAGTGCAGGATGTGTATGAAGGTGTGGGGGCATATGACGCCGGCAAAATGACGTTGCAGGAACTCACCAGCCTTGAAAACGTTGCATGTCCTAGCGCAGGGTCATGTGCTGGCATGTACACTGCAAACACGATGGCCTCAATTAGCGAAGCGCTGGGAATGTCAATCCTAGGAAGTGCTTCCGCTCCAGCAGAGAGCGAAAGACGACTTGAAATCTGCTACAATACGGGCAACGCAATAATGAGCTTGATTGAAGCTAATATCAGACCGCGAGATATCATGACCTTTGAAGCCTTTGAAAATGCAATTATGATGGCGAATGCAATAGGCGGCTCAACCAATGCAGTGCTGCATTTGCTCGCAATAGCAAGGGAAGTGGGAGTAAAACTGAGGCTCTCAGAATTTGAAAGGATTCGTAAGCGCACTCCCCACATCGCGGACATGAGACCCGGTGGAATGTATATCATGGCCGACCTAGACAAGGTGGGCGGCGTGCCGGTAGTACTTAACAGTCTGCTCAAGAAGGGTCTCTTAAACGGCAATGTCTTGACAGTCAGCGGCAGGACCATGAAGGAAAATTTGGAATTGGTCAAGTTTAACTTAGATATTGACAAAAAGGTAATCAGACAGCTTGACAACCCAATCAAGCACGAAGGCACACTCAAGATACTTAAGGGCACACTTGCACCCGAAGGCGCCGTAATGAAGCTTGCAGGGATACAAAGCAAGAAATTTCTTGGTAGGGCTAGAGTATTTGACACGGAAGAGGACGCATTTGAAGCCGTGTCAAAGCGCAAGATAGTAGAAGGCGACATAATCGTGATCCGTTATGAAGGACCAAAAGGAGGACCTGGAATGCGTGAAATGCTGGCAGTAACTGCCGCTGTCGTAGGACAGGGATTAGGAGAAAAAGTGGCGATGGTCACAGACGGGAGGTTTTCGGGGGCAACAAGGGGATTTATGATAGGTCATGTTGCGCCTGAAGCGATGGTGGGTGGCCCAATTGCTTTAGTAAAGGAATACGATCAAATTATGATTGACATGCAGAAAAGCAGAATAGATCTCATGGTTTCAGAAGGCGATCTACGAAAAAGGAGAAAGAAATGGAAGTCTATCAAACCTCGCTATACAGCTGGGGCTCTTGCAAAGTATGCTTTGTTAGTCGGGTCTGCATCGGAAGGTGCAATCATGGCCTCTACCTAGTGATAAAGATTTAAATTTTATTTTTACTGCAGAGTCAACTATAGGTAGGCGAAAATGAGCAAAGGTGATTACTTTTGGTCTTCTCACAGGAGGCTCAATACATATACAGAAGCTCGCCACTTCTGAAAACCAGTTTCAACTTTTTGAGAAGCTCTACTTCCTTTATGAAAGGGTCTTCATCTTAGAGTCACTCGTTGGTCCTGAAGAGCTGGCTGAAATGTCTATCATTGGCTTTGATCCGAAACTCCTTGTAACATGCGACTCTAACAATTTCAGAGTTCAAGACAGGAATGGAAAAATTCTGCAAAGCACGCCAGCAAAGGAACCACTGTCAAGTCTCCGCGAGTTAATGCCCAAAGTCAATGATGATCGTTTCCGCTATGTCGGTGGGGCGGTGGGATACATCAATTACGATGCCATACGGTTCTGGGAGCATTTGCCAATCAACGATAACAGAAAAGCTAGCGATTTTCCGCTGCTAGAATTTGGCATCTATGATGATGGCATACTCTTCAACCACAAAGAAAACCAGGCTTACTATTTTTTCCTCGGAAAATCTCGGCTAGAGGAATTGGAGCAGAAGATGGCCCGGGTGAAAAATAAAGCCGCCCCGTTCTCATATTCGAAGCCAAAGAGAAACATGACGAAAAAGGACTTTGTAAGGATGGTAAGGAAGGCCAAGGGCTACATATACGATGGTCACATTTTTCAAGTAGTACTTGCAAAGAGCATGAAATTTAGGGTCAAGGGCAACCTAATTGGACTGTACGCTAAACTTCGAGAAGTAAATCCCTCACCATACATGTATATGCTAAAAATGTCTGACAGGTATATAATAGGCTCAAGCCCTGAGATGCTAATTCGTATTACAAAAGACTATGTCGAGACATTCCCTATCGCAGGCACACGGCAGATACTACAGGATGAAAAGAAGAACGAACAGCTGCGTCAAGAATTGCTCGAGGATGAAAAGGAGATTGCAGAACATACGATGCTTGTCGATCTAGCAAGAAATGACATAGGAAGGGTCTGTGATTTTGGCACGGTTAAGGTTAAGGAATTCATGAATGTTAAGCGGTTCAGCCATGTGCAACATATCGTCTCTCATGTCGTAGGTCGATTGCAAAAAAATTTTGATTCATACAATTCTGTCAAATCTGTCTTTCCAGCTGGCACCGTCTCAGGAGCTCCTAAAATTCGTGCAATGCAGATAATAGATGAGCTTGAGCCTTCGCTCAGAGGACCTTATGCTGGCGCCGTAGGTTATTTTTCATTTAATGGCTCATGCGATTTTGCAATTACGATAAGGTCTCTCTTTGTGAACGGTAGCAAGGCATATATCGAATCAGGAGCAGGCATCGTTATCGATTCGGATCCGGAGCTTGAATGGGCAGAAACGGAGCATAAGGCAAATGCCATACTTTCTGCCCTAAAGCGTGCAGCATCCGATTGATAGGCTTTTTGATCAATTCGTCAAGCATTTTACTGCTAATTGATTGCGTACTACCTAGAATTGAAGAACATTATTTTGATATCTTTCTAAAAGCTGTACAATAGGCTATCCATATAATATTATTTTGATTATGCAGATAATAAAGTCTTGTTAATGCTATTAATACTCAATTTCGATTATAATATGATAGATATGGTAATAAAGTCACTTACATCCTTTTTAAAAAAGGATTGAAAAAGTTTTAGTGGCTTGTAGGTGGCCTTGCAAACATATTCTCTGCATTTATATGATATTCTACTGCAAGGGCAGGATCCTTCTGCCTTCCGGTAAGGATGCCGACCACGACATCATCCTTCTTGATCGGCCCTTCCCTGCGTAGCTTTCTTACAGCTGCTGGGACTGCGCCTGATGCCATTTCGCAGTCAAAGCCATTTAAACCAACAATCGACATGCCGTCGCTCATTTCCTTGTCGCTTACTTGCACTACTACACCTTTAGTAAAGTCGAGGGCACGCAGTGCCTTGACAATATTGGCAGGTCTGCCTATCTGAATTGCAGTTGCACGTGTCTTTGGTTTGATTCCTTTCTTGTCCAAGTCAGTATAATAGCGATCAATGATTGCGAGATCTGGCCTGCCACCGTTCCATCTCAGTGGCTTGTCCTCAAAGAATCCATTGTACAGTTCGTATAACACGTTTGCTCCTTCCGCATTCACTACTACAAGCCGTGGAATTTTCTTGATCCAGCCCCATTCATAGAGCTCAATCAAGCATTTTCCGCAGCTCGATGTGTTACCTAGTGCGCCACCTGGATACACTATCCAGTCTGGCGGGTTCCAGTCCAAGTATTCAAGGACCCTGTAAAGGATAGTCTTTTGACCCTCTAGGCGAAACGGATTGACTGAGTTGACAGTGTATCCTCCAGTTTCTTTTGCGTTTCTGAGTGAAGTAGTCAGAGCGTCATCAAAATTTCCTTGCACTTGTATTACCTGCGCGCCAAATTGAAATGCCTGACCAAGCTTGCCAGGGGCGATTTCGCCTCTTGGGATGTAAACATCACACGCCATGTTTTCGTTTGCAGCGTACATTGCAGCAGAAGCTGATGTGTTACCAGTGGAGGCACAAACTATCCTTTTTACGCCAAGCATTTTTGCATGTGTCATTGCAGTAGACATGCCATTATCCTTAAACGAGCCAGAAGGATTGTATCCTTCAGGCTGAAGAAACAAAGAATTATGGTCCATACTCGCATACTCAGCTACCTTGCTCATCTTGTAAGGTTTTGAAAGGCGGCCTTCAGAGCCGTCAAGTGACACTAGCAAACGCGCGCATTCTTCAAAATCTTCTGTATCTATGCTGGCAAAATTGATTAGTTCACGAAAGCGCCATACTCCGCTTTCGTTGTAAATGTTGCCGCCGTGATCCCTACGGTGATAGAATTTTTCAATTAAATCGCGACTTTGCTTCTCGCTATACTTTATGTCTAGAAGCGAGCCACATGAACATCTGTAAATATCATTGTTAATCTTATGAGTTAAACCGCAGGAAGGATTAATGCATTTTTTGACGGTGAGTGCATCCATGTTAATGAAGACTTCCGATAGTTATTTAGACGTTATTCCAGATGCTGCTATTTTTTGGCAGTTTTTTCATACATTTTAAGTACCTGCTGGACGACTCCATCCATGTCGTCCTCTCTAACTTCCGGCGAAATGGCGTGTTTAAGTAGATTACTCACTGTGCTGGAGATCTCAGAACTGACTTCGTCAAAGCTGTCCATGTCACTGTAGCTCTGTTGATAAAGCCTCCTCAATCGCATCGCATACATGTGAGTCTGTTCATTCATGGTCACATCATAGCTGCGATTGTTGACCTTTATCTTCTCCTTTATCATGTTCTACACGTAACCAGACTATAGCCTTTAAAAACCTGTCTACGTAAATGGTCATAACGTTGAGAATACGGTAGAGCAGATGTAACCATTGATCACTGTTACCACGGTCACAGGCAGCTAGAGTACACCCCTCCTTTTATTTCCCTTATGTCATGATGGTTGGGTGCCATAATAATAAGAATGCCATTTGATAGCAGGTGGGTAAAGCCACAAGGAGAAAGCGTCGGTCACAAATTGCTTGAGGGCATCAAGCCACAAGCACCATTGAAGCCAAGGATAGAAGAAGCACAGAAAAAGTTGCATATGCAGATCGCAAGGCTGGATGCAATATCATCAAGAATGCAAGAAAAAGATAAGCTAATTTTCAAGCGCGTAGTCCTTGCGATGCAGAGTCATGATTCTTCGCATGCAAAGGTCTTATCAGGAGAGCTATCGCAGATTCGAAAGATGAACAAGATGGTCACATCAGCGAAGCTAGCTCTAGAACAGATACAGCTTAGGCTCAATACAATGACCGAGCTTGGAGATGTAGTGGTAACGCTTAGCCCTGCAATGTCTGTGATAAAGGGATTGCAGAACGGACTATCGGGAATGATGCCGGAAGCAGATCAGTCGTTTGGACAGATATCTGAGCTGCTGGGAAACATCATGACAGACTCAGGACAGATACCGAACAGCGAAATAGCAAACTTCAATACAATAAACGAAGACACCGCACAGATAATGGAAGAAGCGAGTGCCGTAGTAGAAATGAACATGAAGAACAAGTTCCCCGATCTGCCGTCTCCGAACCTAGGTGCAAAGAACTTAGAGGCAACAAGCTACTAGCTCTAGCCCATTATTTTTTTCTTTATTTTTTGCTTGCTATTTTTTGAACTTGTTTTTTTATTCTTGATATGGTGGGGTAGCTGTAACCTTTTTCCCTGTACGTCTTGATCATGGCCTTCCAATTATTAAGCCGCCAATTTGCTTGGTCCTCGGTGAGCGAAAGCGTTTCCCTTTTCACCAGACTCTTTCGCCCTGGCATCAAATACCCGCCGCTTTCAGCTGTATAGCGGCTATATGCAAAGCGCAGGCCAAACAACAGATCAGAAGCTGGAAGCGATTTAATATATAGGCCTATTTCACTGCTTTGCTCTTCTGACAGGTTTAGCTTGAAGACAAACTCTTTTGTAGGCATAAATATAGCGGTAGTACCGACTCTGTCCTAATAAGCTTTATTTCTAAATTCGAATTTAGAAATATTTCTACAGTATACCTGTTTTTTTGCCTACTCTTTCAAATGCTGCGATTGCAGAATCCAAATGTTTTTGTCGGTGCATTGCGCTGAGTGAAATTCTGAGACGAGCATGACCTTTTTTAACAGTTGGATATCTAATTGCTTGGACAAAAACACCCTCCTTTAATAATTCATTGGAAAGCTCTACTGCCTGTACTTCTTTACCAACGATGACTGGAATTATCTGGCTTGAAGAATTTCCAATTTCAAATCCGAGTCTTCTCATTGCTGATGAAAAATAGAGGATATTCCATTCAAGCCTCTTTTGCAGATATCCACTCTTTGCTATTGGAATAGCGGTAATTGCTGCAGAGCATAGGTGGTCGGGCAGGGCTGAAGTATAGATAAATTGCCTTGATGTATTGATCAAGAGTTCTCTAATCGAGAATGTGGTCGCTACATAGCCTCCAAAACAGCCTAGCCCCTTGCTCATGCTACTTATATGAACGTCAAAGTTTACTCCCAATTTAGCTGGAATGCCTGAAAAGGTAGGGCCGAAGATAAAGTCCCCATGTGCATCGTCTATGATAGTTATTGCATCGTGATGGTCTGCTATGCTCTGTATTTCTGAGAGTTTTCCTATGTCACCATCCATGCTAAAGATACCTTCAGTTATCACAATTTTTCTTCCTTGGCTACGCCGCATTAGCTCTTCTAAATGATCAGTGTCATTATGCCTGAAGACAAGAATTGTGGCACCACTTAGCCGGCATGCATCCACTATACTAGCATGGTTCAGCTCATCGCTAAATATTGTCGAGCTCTTGTCTGCAATTGCCATTACTACACCCAGATTTGCCGTGTAGCCTGTAGGATATACAAGGGCTGATTCTGTCCTGCGATGAAGTGCAAGCAGATCTTCGAGCACAATTATCTCTGGATGGTTGCCTGCGATTAACCTTGAGCTACACTGCGATACTTCGTGCAGTGACGAAATAGTTTTCTCTATTACCTTTTTGTTTCTGGAGAGCCCAAGATAGTCATTGGAGCAAAGGTTGATGACCTCCTTGTCGTCGACTTGGGCAGTTGGGCCCCTAGCAACCACAGTTCTAAGACGACGATATAAACCCCTCTTTTCGAGAAAATGAAGCTGATCATTAACGAAGGACGTCTTATGGTTTAAGCCCAATTTCTTTTATCATCGCGATGTCCTTATTGGCGCTATTTCCTCCCGTAGTCAGGTAGCCGCCTGTGATAATACCGTTTGCTCCAGCCTTGAGAGCCAGTCTGTCATTATTCTTGAGATGTAACTCCCGTCCACCCGCTATCTTTAGAATAGTTTTTGGCATTATAAAGCGCCAGACTGCAATTGTCTTAATTGCCTCAAGGGGATCCATGGGCTTAAGAGTCGCAAGTGGAGTCCCTTCCCTACCCATTAGAATATTGACCGGAACCTCTTCAGGATCGAGTGACGCAAGAGAGAAGGCTAGCTCTATCCTCTGCCTGGGAGTTTCGCTCATGCCTATGATGCCCCCTGAGCACAGCTGTAATCCTGCCTCTTTTACAATTTTTGCGGTATTTACTCTGTCAGAGAAGTCGTGTGTAGTGCAAATCTTAGAAAAATAGCTCTCTGCAGCTTCTAGGTTATGGTTGTAGCGCTTGACTCCGAGCTTTTTTAGCTTTCTCGCCCTATCTAGTGTCATGAACCCCAGAGAGACATTGACTTCGATATCCAATTTGGATCTGATTTCTTTGATTCCTTCACAGATCTGTTGAAAGTCCTTCTCGGGGGGATCTCTGTAAGCGCATACCAAGCAGAAACTTGTAGCCCCAGCTTCTTTAGCCTTAGCTGCCTTTTCAACCAACTCTTCTTTAGACAATAACGGATATTTCTTGATACCAGTCTCGTGGAACGACGATTGTGCACAAAACGAGCAATCCTCTGGACACCTGCCAGATTTTGCATTTACCAGAGCTTCGACATCTACCGTATTACCGTTAAACACCCGAGTGATAGTATTGGCACAATCAGCGAGCATCATGATGTCATCAGTACCGAGCAGATGCTCTGCTTCTTCAAAGGTAATTGAGCCACCTCTGAGAACTTTCTCCATACAGGTACGTATGAAAAACGAATCCGTCATAAGGTCAGGCAAGTTAGAGCCGGTAATTAAAATTTCGGTCTGAAAATGTCGTTTTAGAGAAGTATTTCTAAATTCGAATTTAGAAATATCTCATAAAAAAGTGTGCATAAAAATTTGCCAATATGAGAGATGACCAGTATACCTACCGCATCCGATCGACATTTTTGAATGTTTATTAGTAGTTGTATTTAGACAAGAACCAAAATATCCTTCTATATGGCACCGTACAGCGGCCTTCGTAATTGTGAAATGACTGCCTATAATTATGAGCTCTTTTTTTACTGCCAGTATACGCCCAACGCATTTTGGCTCCTATATCAAACCAACATAAGTCGTTTTGGTTGGTCTCCCATAATCAACTACGGTTCAAAAGGTCTTCTAGAAGAAGAAATTTTTTTAGAGAGGTTCATTTTTTAATAGATGTGCTGGGTTACGTACTTTTACAAAACAAGGTTCCAAGGTAGGGGTCTGGACAGTCAAAAAGACCCAATTATACATAGATCACTTCCTGCTGGAGGCAAAATGCAAAACCTGCGGTTTTCGTTAATCAGCCGGATATTCCAAAACGGTTCAAAAATGGAACGTTTTCTATACGTGACAAAAATTAGAACCATTTTTTTACTTTTGATTCATTATTGCAGCTGATGAAGGCGTCCATTTATTTGTGCTACCTTTTTTGAACACTTTTCTTGACAATGAGATAATTATATTGGGGCACGAAGAAGGGAATATGAAATATGCCTTCGCATACCTGCGTGTAAGCACCGAAGAACAGACTGTCCAAAATCAGAAACTTGCTCTTGAAAAATGGGCGCAAGGAAATGAGTATGTGATCCTTGACTCCTTTGAAGACCCAGCTATCAGTGGTAAGGTTCCTGCTACCCAACGGCGGGGATTTCAAGAAATGCTTGAGCTGGTAAAAATCACCGGAGTAGATGCCGTGTTAGTTTATGAATTATCCCGTGTGGGAAGAACTTTCTGGGATACGCTAGATGCGATAAAGGCAGTAGAGCACTATGCCTCTTTGATTTCATGCTCGCCTAGAGAATCATTTCTCCAAACAACAGAGTCCAGTATCAGAAAGCTCATGATTGGGATCCTAACATGGGCTGCCGAGAGAGAACGCGAGCTTCTAGTCCAGAGGACAAAGGATGGCATGGACCGAGCTAAAGCGGCAGGAAAAGGCATTGGTCGACCTCAAAAGATAATTGAGAAGGATAAGCTCATTACTCTGCTTGCAGAAAATCACTCGAAAACAAGAATAGCAAAGAGTCTTGGCATATCAAAAGCTACGCTATACAAGAAATTGAGGGAGCTAAGATAACTTCTCTATTTTTCTCAATAACTTAAGCTGTACATTGAGCAGCTTCTCGAGATCCTGCTTTCCAATTCCGAGAGGTGGAATTAGGAGCATAATATTGCCGAGAGGCCTCAGATGTACACCCATCTTTAGTGCTTGGTGCATTATAAAGTAATTTACTATCTCTCTATTTTTCAAAACGACAATCGGCTTGTTGTTTTTTGCCAGCTCAATTCCAGCGAGCAGACCTTTGTGTCGGATATCAGCTACTATGGGCGAATTCGAAAATTCAGGCAGTCTTGAGGCTATGTATTCGGTGTTTACTTCGATGTGCTGCGATAGATTACGTTTTTGGAAATTCTCGATGTTTGCTAGAGCAGCGGCGCATCCTACAGGATGACCTGTAAAAGTGTGACCGTGATATAGTTGCCTGTTGTAACGATATCTTCCAAGAAAGGCGTCAAAGATACGCCGTGTAACAAGGGTAACTGCTAGCGGAAAATAGCCTCCAGTCAGGGCTTTTCCAAAGCATACAATGTCTGGTTGTGATTTCTGTGCAAGATATTCTATGACGTTTCCAAGCCTACCAAATCCGGTTGCGATCTCATCTAAAATGAGCAAGATGTCATAATCTCTGCAAAGCTTTGCTATCCTTTTCTGATATCCTGTGGGGAAAATTATAGCCCCTCCTGCGATCTGAGCCCCGCTTTCCATAATCAACGCTGCGCACCGGTCCTTATGTCTTCTAAGAGTAGCCTCAGTTTTCTCAAGACACCATTCTACCAGGTCGCTTTCATTTGTAAACCTGCTCCCGTAGAGGATAGGACTTGGAACTCTGTGCACATTCAACAACAGCGGTCTATAAGCTCTGAAAAAATTCTCAATATAACCAACAGACATAGCTCCGACTGTGTCACCGTGATATCCATGCTCCAGTGAGATGAACTCCTTTTTTTCTTTCTTACCCTTATTATACCAGTATTGAAGAGCCATCTTCATTGCAACCTCAATTGCGGTTGAGCCGTTGTCAGTATAGAATACCTTATGCATCCCCCTTGCCAGCCTGACGAGTCTTTCTGCAAGCTTTATGGATGGAGCATTGGCAAAGCCGAACAGAGTAGAATGCGGGACCTTTTTTAGCTGATCTACCATGGCCTGAACAACTATGTTCTGCGTGTGTCCCCAGACATTGCACCACATGCTCGCACTACCATCGAGGTATTTTCTCCCTATGCTATCAACTAGGTAAAAGCCATCTCCTTTTACAATTACTCTGTTATTCCATTTCACCCAATCTTTCATCTGGGTATACGGATGCCATACAAACTCTTTGTCCGCATTTGCCAGGTTCAATTCAGTTAAATTCATGTTTTATATGCAGCTCTAATAATATTTCCATGCATGGCATCTTCATAACTGGGACAAGCACAG
>OCZS010000239.1_pt1 | contig 17926 bp, 23 predicted proteins | sample 1539071 | NCBI WGS metagenome assembly OCZS01 (sample SAMEA3113584, study PRJEB22503) | soil metagenome
ATCGGCGTCGAGGAAGCGGCTATCAGGTCCTTGTTGATCTCCATGATTTCCCGCGTCGCGCGGCGCTAACGAACTCACCCGTGTGTGCATAGTGGCATTATACATGGCAGTGCTAGGTATGTAAAGAACCGCGGGTTCGAGGAGTATGGCCGCGGGACAATTCCCCGGCCTTGAGGACGAAGGCAGCGAGGAATCGTGCCAAAACCTTTTAGCTCTTTACGAGATTTGCAGGCAAAATAAGGAACCGACGAGCGGACTCGAACCGCTGACCTAATCTCTTTACGAGTGCGCGGTCAGTGGTTGCTGAGCGTTGCAGAGGATTGCAAAACCCGCATGACTAGGCGCTTTCTTGTTCCCTCGATTGCCTACTATTGCGGGGCATTGCGTGCGGGTTAGGGTCAATCGAGGGTCAAGAGTTGCTGGGTTACAGCTTCTTGCACCAGTTTTGAACCAGCGGGCAGTATGAATGTACGAAAGCCTATTCCGAAGACCTGCCAAAAAGCTAGTCGAAGCCGTAGGGCGAGGAATGAAGAGTAGCGAGGCCGCCCACCTGTTCCGGGCGAGCCTCTCCTCTATCAAACATTACGCTAGGATGGTCCCTTCTATCGTCAACCCAGGGTAAGGACGACCGCCGTGTAGATATGACGAAGGTTGTGCTCTGCTACCGGACCAATCTCGCCGTAAGTGTAGAAACCTACCCACGGTGCATCCGGGCCAACGGAGTGCCTAAACTGTTCAAGAAGCTTTGATCTTTCTTGATCACGGAACATCATCTTGCCTCTGGAGGCACAGTCGAACTGAAATACAAGGTTAGGTTGGGTATCCCCTAGTTGGTGCCTGATCTGAGCGGCCATCCGATCGAGCCCAGTAGCGAGTTTCTCCTTATCTCGGCTCGAGAACCAAACACTCGTGCCCTCGGTGACCTCCGTTTGAATGGTGACAGACCCATCGTCCTTGTTTATGCGAGGTATTCCCTGCACGATGTACTCTTCACCTTCAAAGTATTCGGGGGCTTTGAAACACAGCGCAAGTGTTAAGGCATAACGGTACCAGTTAGCTACTAGGTCAGGATCAGGGATATACTCTTTGATCACTTCCAGTATAGGCTTCCCATCGATCTCGTAGATGATGTTCCCTTGGCAGCGCGTTACTATACGCTCATTACCTATGGGGATACAGCCATGGCTGATGGCCCAGGCAGCTTGTGCCTCGCCCGAGGGCAACGCGTACGCAGCCCCGTCGGAAACGACTTCATCATTGTAGTATTGGTAAGTCTGCCGTCTGGCGAAGTTGTCTCCAGCCGCCCCGCCCCACAGCGGGAGGAAGTGCTCCGTTGAGAGGTTCGTCTCCAGCCCTGAAACGAAGTGATCGAAGTTGACTGCGAGTGCATCCGGAAAGACGAACAAACCCATAGCAGCAGAGGAAATGTCCCTCTTTAGGTTTTGAGCGACCTGCTGCCCAGCGGCGCGCGAGTCGGCTCTAAGCCCGGTCGCTATCCCGTTGGTCCACTGTAACTCGTCTGAAGAGATCGCCGCAACTACCACAGAGAAATTAGATTCATCTGCATCTTCTCCGCCTATTGTGCCCTCTGCCGAGCAACCGGTTAGAGGTGCACCTTCGGTAGTCTCGCGTACCGCCCGCAACAAGGAGTGTTGATCATATCCAACAGAGGCGAACATGAAGACGAAGTCTGGCTTGCTGATGCCCGCGTTCTCTAGCGCTTGCTCGGCGGCCTCATGACCCGCGATGCTCGGATTGTGATGGTGGCTCATCCCGACCCCGGCTTTGGTAGCCATGGACGTACCTCCTGCTCGACAGGAACATCTTAGCTTAGGAAATGCTACGCGGCATCTCTCCAACTAACTACTTTTCACCATAAGGCAATCTGGTGATCGTCTGCTTGTCGCGCCTCGGAGCCGTGTAGCAGAGCGTAGGCACAGCGAGAGGTGTGTCTATGGCGTGCACACGGGTCATTGTCACCTCCGCAATCCACTATAGGACCAGGGCTCTGCGTTGCAGGGAGAATCCGGCTTATCTAAGAGCCGATTTCGAGAGAGCCGACGAGCGGACTCGAACCGCTGACCTGCTCCAGCTACGAGTTTGCTAAGGCGCGTTCTAGCCCGTACTGGTGCGTCCGGTGAATCGGCTTATCTATGCCATTTTCGCTTCGGCTAGCGAAGCTGTTTGTCTGTTGTGTACCAGCATGTACCAGCCCGGTTGCAGTACGCTTTCGGCCCGGGTTAACTCCGGCGTTAGCAGCGGCCTTGTGCATCCGTGTCACCGACGACGGCATACTTCTACAGTACAAAACGCTCCGCGAGCCGGAAGTTGGCTGCGCCCACTTACTCCACCCTTGCGCAGGTGGACTTTACACCCTGGAAGTCGTCCTCGTGAGTACCTCTCCACGTTATCCTGGTGACGACCCTGTCGCCTGCTTTGGCCACGCTTCGTCGTCCTTTGCTACTCTTTGTGGCTCAATCTGCTCGCGACGCTGCTTTTGCGAGCTGCTCTTGCCGGCATTCCTCAAGGCCCTGAGGAACTTGAGGAGGCGTCCGGCGTGCCTCTTCATTTCCCATATCAGGGCTGATCTCCGGCCATCGCGCCGCTTGTGAGTCGCCCGCAACGCTTTGGCTTGGCGACTCATTTCCGCTTCGCGCAGCAGTTCCTCGCGACGCTGCTTTACAAGATCTGAACTCATCATCTCGTGCATCCTTGATCCTCCTTCTTTGGATGGCTAGATCAGGCGCTCTCTCTGTCCCTTCGCTCACTCCACAACCCGCCGCCGGCGCCAAACTCCGTCACATAAGCCTCTATCCACTCAACGCCGTGGTAGCAGGCTACCGAGATGCGGTGGTGGCCATCTAAGACGAAGTAGAAGCTCCCTACCTTGTAGAGGCTCACGGGAGGTAGCTCCTCGCCCCTCCAGAACGCCCGGTCTATGCCCTTCCACCTCTCCCCCACATTCGCCTTGGCGGGCATGAAGTCTCTATCGAACTCATAACAGCGGCCTACGCTGCCCCCTATCTGACTAACCGGCACCGTCCTCATGCCTCGGTAAACCCGCGCAGATGCCCCGGGGATCTTTCTGATGTCATCGAAGCACAGCAGTCGGTTTGAAGCGTTGTCATTTCGCAAGCGGGTCGCCACCCGCCGAAGCAGCGCCCTTCGGCGGGCGCGGGAGAAGTCCACGTCTACCTGTACCTCTAGGCTCATGTAACCAACCATCGACTATTAATCCTTTCCTCGGTCTTTCAGATGCCACTCCAGCCGATCAAGCGTTCACCCGGATGCCCATGGTGCGCGCCGTGCCCTCGACAACCTTCATGGCGGCCTCGATCGAGCCGGCGTTCAGGTCCGGCATCTTTGTCTCGGCGATCCTCCGCAGCTGCTCGCGCGTCACGGTGCCTACCGGCTTGCCGTTCGGCGAGGCCGCGCCCTTCTCTATTCCGGCGGCCTCGCGCAGCAGCGCCGATGTCAGCGGCGTCTTAAGTCGGAGGTCGAAGGAACGGTCCTCGTAGATCGTCACCTTGGCGGGAAAGATCCGCCCCTCCTGCCCCCTGGTCGCGTCGTTGTACCTTCTGCAGAACTCCACGAGGTTGACCCCGTGTGGGCCGAGATGCCGCAAAGGGCCGCCGTTCGTGAGACCGCTGTCACCCGCTTCGGCGCCTGCTTGGTCATCATGCAATGTCGGGACAACTGCAAGGCGAGTTAGAGTAAGACAGCCACGACGCTACCGGCGCATGGCCGTCGGCAACCGCACTCCGTCACCCCTGGTCATGATGATTTCTCCTCTTGGATCGTCCTACGCGCGTGCAGCATCACTGCGCTTGCAGCGGTGCCGGCCACGAATGCAAGCGCGAGCAACGCTCCGAGAGTCGCGGCGTCCGGCCGTATGAGAGGCTGCCCCCGCAGCGCCTGCCAGGTGAGAAGCGCGACGAGACCGAGATAAGAGAGGGCTATCGTCCACACCAGCGCCTTCCGGTGGCCCTGACGGAGCCAGCTCGGACCGAAGCCGGTTAGGAGAAAGCCGATCAAGGGCAGAGCCTGCAACCCGTGCGGCCCGATGAAGTGCGGCACTCGCAGGTCGCCTCCGGTGGTGCTCCATCCGGTAAGCGGCAACCCCGGTCTGCCATCCTCGACACCCACGCTATGCGTGCCCTGTATCGGGGCGTCGATCCCCGCTGCTTCGGCGGCCTGGGCCTGTTCGGGGGTCTCGGTCGTCATAAGGAAAGCGACGCTCATGCCGACGAACGAGATGAGCACCCCGAGCCGCAGGGACCAGGCGAAGGCCGGGTCTGGCATGCGCTGGACGAGGAGCAAGACGGCGGTCAGCAGGTTCGCAGCCCACGCCAGCACCACGAAGAATGCCATGGCGTCCCACAGGGCGCCGTCGAGGGGGTTGCAACGTTGAAGTGGCTTGTGGTGCCGCGCACGACCTGGGCGGCGATGATGACCATCTCCATGCCTAGCGCCACGGCCGTGGCCCAAGCGACCAGCCGCACGAGGAGCGGGCGCCCCCGCACAAAGGTCAAGAGCCAGAGCAGAGTAAAGCAGTATATCGAGATCGATACGGCGAACTTGGCGGGTTTGAGCCAGGCTGGCGCGCCGGTTATGATGCGCGGGTCCAATAAGAGTCCTGCCATCGTGGCCGCCAGCGTGAGTAACATTGCCCCGCCAACGAACGTCAGTGGACGGCTGGAGGCCCAGGCCCTTCGCAGGAGGCCGCGCGAACCTGGGACGCGCGTTCTGCCTGCGCGAGAGGGAGACTCCACGGTGTTCATCATCGGCGCCCTTCTGCTGGTCGGTCGTCGCGGGGCCGCACGATCCCTTTCCGACCGGACCCGGGGCCCCACGTATCTCGCACCCGGATCGCTTGCCACGAAACCACCATCAGCCACACGCTATAGGCCATAATCTCGATCCGGTTGGGCCAGCCAACCAAAACATCGGGGCCGAACTTACCCCCGCTTTCCGAGACCATAACTCCTACGGATACGAAGGACCCCACGTAGGCAACCAGGGCCAGCCCGGTCGCCCAGAACAGAGGTCGCTTCGCCGAAGACCACGCCGGATTACGAGACAGTGTCCAGCCAACCAGCGCAGCGGCAAACGGCATGGCGATGCCGAGCGTCCCGCCCAAATTGTGAAGGCTGCCTTCGGTCGTCGCGGCGCCCTTGCTCACCGTTATAGGGTCAGTCGTAAAGATGGCCGCGATGGTCAAACCGAGGGCGCTCACCAGCAGCAAGGCCAGCCCGATCCAGCCAACGACGGTCCCCGTGTTTGCGACCGGATCGCCACGAACAGCGTGACGCAGGCGAGCGCCAACGAAAGGAACGCGAGCACCATCACCCAGCCGTGGCGGCCGATCGCGTACTCGCTGATGAAGTGTAGTGTGGCTAGCAAGATCACAAATGTAGCGGCTCCGGAAAATGACAGGCGTCCCGCTGTTCGTGAGATCGCCGTCACTGGATTGACTGTATTCTTAGCTATCGGATCCTCCATGTGCTTGTGGTTCCATTAATTGACCCTGGTCATGGTCGACTCGTATCCACCGCCACCCGGGTACACCCACTCGCCGGCACATGTGTTGCCATCGTCGCTGAACTCGCCTTCGTAATACGCTGGGGAGCCTTTCTCCCCTCCCCAGATCGTGAGGATGTCCCCGTCCAACTCGTACACGTAGTCGAGGGTGTTGCCCATGTTGTCGTATAGGCGCGCCCTAATGTCCTCGCCTGGCTCGGCACCGAATTCCCGTTCGTGCCCGATGATCTGGATGCCCTTGATGTTCTGCCCGTACTGCTCGAGATCGACGTGCTGGACAAGGAAAAAGCCGCCCTCCATCCACTCGAAGGTGACTCTTCCTTGCGCGCCCCCGGACATCTCCCACGTGCCGACCAATCTGTCCAGGCTCTTGAGGTCGGGGTTCGGCTCGGGCGGCTGCTGGTGAGCCTGAGCGTCGTTGGTGTTGTTGTCGTCGGCCATAATGTCTCCTTTCAATGACTTGTCCATAACGGCTTCGTGTGATTGACATTTACTCGCTGGCAGTACGCAGGATTGGTCCTCCCGCCCTGTAGATCACGGCGTTCTTGTCATCGAGCAGCATTTCCGTCCTTTCCTTTCTATCTAAGGCCGAGTTACGATAGGGCTCAGATCACGGTTCGTACGCGCGGCCGGCGAGTTCGTGCGTTGCTCCGACGATGACGAGGTTCGAGCTGTGGAAGGTCGAACGGTCCACATCCGGGGGCGGCTCGGTGAAGCCGGGCATCTCCTCCAGCCCCACGGTGTAGTCGCTTAGCCCGACCCGCAGGGGTCCCTCACCGGCCAACCGCAGCGTTACCCGAACTCCCTCGGACGGCGGATCGTAGAACCGTAACTCGTAAGGCCACTCCTCGGCATCTTCAGCGTACGACGGGATCGAGGTAACGGGTGGATGGTCGTCGGCGGCGACGGTCGCGTTTTGGACCGGGCGGTCGGCGTGCAGAGTGAGCACGTCGGCACCCCGCTGCGAATTTAGCCGGAGCTCAAGGACGGTTACTTCGCCGTCGGTGCGGGAGCCGAGCACGGTCAGTTTGGGAGCCTCCAGCGGCACCACCTCCGCGGGACCGCTCCACTTCGGGTCCGTCCTGTACGGCAGAGGTATCTCCATCGCCTTCGCGCCGCGGTCCGCGAGATACCGGGCGGTCCACTCGTGCGGCGCGTCGTCCTCGCTCGCCCAGAGCGCGGCGCCCGAACCGGCGTCGAGCACGTACATCAGGTGCGCCGGTGCGGGATGGTCCCTGTCGAAGCGGTCCACCGCAAGGCCTGCCCCGGTCAGCCCGGCAACGGGCATGATCGCTAGCGGCAGTAGGAAGGCCCATCGCCTTATGGTGCGTCGCCGGCGAGCGGACCCTGGAGCGTCTGTCGGGTCCTGTGGCATCGTAAGCTCCAAGAGTGGCAGCACGAGCAAACCCGCCAGCGCGAAGAAGAACGCTGCGGCCGCGCCCATCGGGATGCCGATGACGGCCAGGATGCTGGTGGCGCCGACGACGAGGATGAGCGCGCCCGGGGCCGCGCCGGCCGTCAGGGCGACGACCCGCCACGCCGCCCGCTTCTCGTCGATCGTGAGCGCGACCATGTAACCGCAGGCGGCGGCCGCGGCTGACAGGGAGCCGTAGTAGGAGAGCCCGGGAGCCAGCCAGGCCGCCGCGACTCCGACCGCCGCCGGCCACGCGAGCGCCCCGATCGCCACAGACGCCGCGCCCATCCATCGCCGGAGCAGGGCGTACCAGCTGACGACGATCGTCGCGGTGAGCACGGCCAGAGCCCAGCGGTACAGCTCTGGCCTGTACGGGTCGCCCATCCCGGCGTACGACGGTCGGATGAAGAGTAGGACCTCCCACAGCCCGATCGCCGCTACCGGCGCCACTACGAGCGGGATCAGGGCTGTCGCCATCCCGCCGACCAGCCGCGGCACCGTGACCAGCGTACGGCGCCGTGCCACGAGCGAGAAGGCGAGGAGGGCGACCACGGCAAGCCCGGCCAACGGCCAGATGAGCCATGCAGGATAGCTGATCGCGGCACCGAACAGCGTGAAGTACGCTGCGTTGCCGTCCGAGTCCAGCCTGTCCAGGTCCCGCTCACCGAAGGCGCGGGCCAGGGCGAGCATGTTCGCCCCGTGGTGCTGCATGCTCGCACGATCGAAGTTTTCGATCGTGTCGCGCGGGTTGTGGTAGTAGGCGCGCCCGTCGATGAAGGCGAAGTTGAGCCCGGCGAAGCCTTCCTCTTTCAGCACGGTGAAGTCCGTGTTCTGCGACGAGAGCTCATAGAGCTCCGCCATCGCCGCTTCGCCTACCGGGTGGGGCGCGGAGGCCGCGAACTCCTCGATCAGCTCCGCGTTGCCCCCCGAGGTCTCGAACAGCACGGAAGGTCCTGAGTTGCCGGTAGCCTCCCAGTTGAGCACCACCCCACCCTCTGCGCCGTACGGGTGCTGCTCGACGAACGACTCGGCGCCGAGCAGCCCCGGCTCCTCGCCATCGGTGAGGAGGAGCACGACGTCGTTGCGCAACCTCTCACCACTTCTCAGGGCGCGCGCCGTCTCCAGGATGGCCGCGACAGCGGCCTTGTCGTCGGATGCGCCCGGGGCGCCGAAGGTCGTGTCGTAGTGCGCGGCGAGGAACACCCTGCCGGTCGAGTCGCGGCCGGGAAGGGTTGCGACGACGTTCTCCACCCTTCCGGCGACGGTGTCGGCGTCGAAGGTGCGCACGCCGACTCCGTCCTGCACCTCTACGTCGAGCCCAAGCGCGGTCAGCTCGTCGACCAGATAGTCGCGAACCTCGTCGCCGCCCGCACCGCCGATCGGGGTCGGCTCCTCATCGGCGATCCGCTCCAGGTGTCTCCACGCGCGCTCCGCGCTGAACTTCGTCTCCGGTGCGGACGCCGGGACTGGCGACGGAGGTCTTTCCGCCGCCTTCGTCCACACGACGAGAGCGGCCAGGAAGACGAGCGCACCGACGGCAGTCAACACTCGGCGACGGCCGCGGAGGGGGACCAGACCTCCTGCGGTGAGCTCCGCGAGCATCCCGTAGGCTTCGTGGACCTTCATCATCCGCCTCCGGACTCTGGCCCGACCAGGAAGGGCGCCAACGCCGCCCAACACAGCGTGCGGTAGCGGTCCTGGGCTACCTCGGGGGTGAAGTGCCCGGCGAGCTCCAGGCTCACCACCCCGTGGGCGGCGGCCCACAAGACTTCGGCCACGGCCTTGGGGTCGCCCTCGATCAAGACGCCGGCATCCATCGCCTCCCGCACCGCATCGGCCAGCATCCCCAAACTCGCGTCGCCAACGGCCAAAGATTCCTGGGAGGGCTCGAAACCCGGTATCGCCCGCCCGAACATCACGTCGTAGTAGTTGCGATCCGCCAGCGCGCTCTCCCGATAGGCTATGGCCAGCGCGGCGGCCCGCGCGACGGGATCCTCCGGCGCGTCGTGGGCCTTCTCTGCCTCCTCCAGCCTCCGCGTCAGGCGCTCGAACCCTTCCCTGTAGAGTGCGTCCGCCAGACCGACTTTGCCCCCGAACATCGTGTAGAGCACGGTGGTCGAGCAGCCCACCTCGGCGGCCACCCGGCGCACGGTCAACGCCTGCGGCCCGTACTCCGCCAACAGCCGCCCCGCCGCGTCCAATATCGCGCGACGCAACGCCTCCCGACCTTCTCTCTGTGCTCGAGCGTATGGTGAGGTTTGGTTGCTCATGGGTACATAATAACATTGTTCTGCAAGAAAAACAATGTTACTCCTCTGCCGGTAAACAGGTAGGCGAGTACGTCGACATTCGCGGCGCTCTGGGCTCTCGGGTTTCTGCCTCGGGACATGTGGTGTCGGACGTACAGCGTCTACGTTCACCAGCGCGCCTCGATCCCTTCTCGGAGGTCCACCATCTCGTGCATCTTCGGTTCCTCGACTGTATGCGCCGGCTCCAGTGGCGGCGGGATACCAAACTCCGTTACTTCGGCGTCCATCCACTCGACGCCGTGATAGTGGGCTACCGAGACGCGGTGGTGGCCGTCCAAGACGAAGTAGAAGCCGCCGACCTTGTAGAGGCTCACGGGAGGTAGCTCCTCACCCCGGTGGAAGGCCAGGTCTATGCGCTTCCACCTTTCTTTCACGCTCGCCTTAGCAGGCAAGAAGTCTCGGTCAAACTCAGAACACCGGCCGACGCTGCCTCCTATCTGTACTACCGGCACCGACCTCATGCCTCGATGGATTCTCCCCACTGCCCCGGGGATCTTTCTGACATCATCGAAGCACAGCAGCCCATCCGAAGCGTTGCCTCTTCGCAGACGAGCACCGATTCGCCCGAGCAATGCCTTACGGCGCGCGAAGCTGAAGTCTTTATTCACCTGCACTTCGAGGTTCATGTAGCCGACCATCGGCGACCCTTTCTTCGGGTGTCTATGGCCCGAGCTCCGATGGACAAGACTTCTGACCTGCACGCTGGGCAGTGGAACACCCCGCCTAGCAGCTCTCGCATCTCGGGATGGCCGCACTCGCAGGGGTGGGCGCCCAGGGCGTCGGGCAGGCCGATGATGTTTTCCAGGGTCTCCAGCGTGGAGCCGAGCAGTGGCAGTCCGCAGGAGTCGCAGCGGGCGAAGCCCTGGCCCAATGAGACGAGCTTGCCCGATTCACAGAATGGGCAGACGATGTGATGCGGTCTGGACCCGGTGCCTGATGGAGCTTTCATCGCTGTCTCCTTGGTTGGTCGTCGATCCGTTGCCAGGGTGCTTCTTCGTGGCCCTGCCACGGCCCATCCCCTCCTCGGCTACTCCGGCGCACGACCGGAGCACGCACCGCCACGTCTCTAGGGAATAGAAGCTGTCTCCGTGGTGCATTGCATGCTCGTCCCTCCATTTCAGGCCGCCTCCCTCCGGCCGGGGCCTTCAGGAAAGAAGAAGGCCTCAGGGTCTATCGGGAAGAGCACACGCACCCCGCGTCCGGGCTTCCCATCTCCGGCGATCCTCAGTGCCCGCTCGATGGAGGGGGCGCTGATCCTTATCCGGCGTGCGAGGGTGCCCTCCTGGATCTCCACGGTCACGCATATCATCTTTGCGCTCCTCATCTCCTTCACTCCGTCTCTCTCTAGGACGCCACGACTCGACGCGTAGCCACACACCGGACAGCGAACCCTATGCTGGCCGCCGGAGGACAGCTCACCCTCTTCCCAGCTGGGGCTGGTGATGGAGTGAGATCCAAAGGGCGCAACCGAAGTTTTTACTTTGTGTCCCTGTGGCTTCGCGCGTTGGCCGCTGTGGTATTTCATGTCATCAAGGTTAGCGTCGCGCCGTCTCTCCCGAATCTGCCGCTAGATAGATTCGGGGCACGTTTTCGGGTACTCCTGAGGTAACGCTGCGCCTCCAGGCAGTGTTACTTGCGTAATACGATGATGTTACTTTCGGCACATGGCTGAATTCGTATGATGTATGACGCTCGGGAGATGACCCGCTCCGGAAATGGCGCTAGAGTTTGGGGTATGGCTTCTTACACCCCGGACGGCAGGTTGGGCAAGCTGCTCCGGCGGGGGCGGGCGTTTCTCGCTTCAGCGTTCGCCGGGGATCACTACCGCCCGGCGATCCTCAACCTCCTCTTCTGGGGCTCGTTGCTCGTCACCTACGTCTTCCACGTGTCCGGCTTCTTCATCGACGACGTGAAGCTCAGGTTCGGGCCGGTGCCGTTCACGCTGGTCATGGGTGTCTTGGCGGCATTGTGGCTGGCGCTGCCCTGGGACCCGCGCGCGAGGAGCCGCAGAAAGCTGGTGGCGCCAGCCTTCATGCTGGTTCTGTTCGCCCTGATCTTCCTTCTCACGGACGGTGGCTGGTTTGTCCTGATCTTCCCGTTCGTGTTCGCCAACGCGACGTTCCTGTTCGGCATCAGGGGAAGCATCGCTTACTCTGTAGCACCCCTGGCGATCTCGTTCGTCAGCATCTGGACCCTCCCGTACCCGGGTAGTGACGTGGGGGACGCCTTCAGGGATACCGCCGGGTTGGCCGTATTGGCCGCTTTTGCGATCGGCATCTGCGCGGCCATGGTTGAGGCGAGGCGACGCCGGGAGGAGATAGAGAGCCTGCTCGGGGAGCTCGAGGCGGCCCACGCCGAACTGGAGCGCTACGCCGAAAGGGTTAAGGAGTTGACCGTCGCCGAGGAGCGCGCCCGGATGTCCAGGGAGATGCACGACTCCCTGGGCCACTACCTGACCGTGATCAACGTAGGATTGCACAACGCCCACAGGTTCAGGGAGAAGCGACCCGAGGCGGCCTGGGAGGAGGTTGAGGAAGCGAGAGGCTTGACCCGGGAGGCGCTCTCGGAGGTCAGGCGCTGGGTGCGGGCGCTAAAGCCGCTGGCCCTGGAGGAAAGGGCCGGTCCGGAGGCGATGTCCGCGCTAGCCCGCTCCTTCGAGGGTACGGGCTTCGACGTGGGCTTCACGGTCGAAGGCTCCGAAAGAGAACTGCCGGGCGAAGCCGAGCTGGTCCTCTACCGCGCCTTGCAAGAGGGCCTGACCAACGCCCTCAGGCACTCTAAGGCTCGCCGGGTGACGGCGTCGCTCGCCTTCGGTCAAGAGAGCGTGAGCCTCACGGTCGCCGATGACGGGGAGGGCGCGCCGGAGGGAGCTTCGGAGAAGGGCTTCGGGCTCGCCACGCTCCGGGAGAGGGCCGAGGCATTGGGAGGCGACTTGAGCGCGGGCAACGCTCCCGAAGGAGGATTCGTGGTGCGGGTCGAGCTGCCGCTGGAGACGCCATGAGAGAAAGGCCTATCCGGGTACTTCTCGTGGATGACCAGATCCTCATGCGCCGGGGTTTAAGGAAGTTGCTGGAGGTCGAGGATGGCATCGAAGTCGTAGGCGAGGCCGCCGACGGCGTAGAGGCACTGCAAATCATCGCTGAGATGAGGCCCGATGTTGCTCTGGTGGACGCCCGGATGCCGAAGATGGACGGTATAGAGCTCATAAAGCGCCTCTCGGAAGAGCATCGGCGGGTAGCGGCTATCGTCCTCACCACCTTCGACGACGACGAATACGTCTTCGGGGGCTTGAGGGCCGGTGCCAAGGGTTACCTCCTGAAAGACACCTCGCCTGAGGAACTGGTCTCGGGCATAGAGAAGGCGAGCAGGGGCGAGACTGTCTTGGGCGGCCAGATCGCCGCCCGCGTCGTCTCCGAGCTGCGCCAGAGGACCGACTCCGCCGAGCGCCCCCCGCGCCCCGGAGATGAGATCCTCTCCGGGCGTGAGGTGGAGGTCGCAAGGCTAGTGGGCGCGGGCGCCACCAACCGGGAGATAGCTCATCGCCTCTACATCTCCGAGGGCACGGCGAAAAACCACATCTCCAAGATCCTCAGGAAGTTGGGTCTCAGGGATCGCACCCAGCTCGCGCTCTACGCCGTCGAACGGGGCTGGACGACAGGTGCCCGATCACCGGAATCCCCACCCGCCGATCCGGCCTAATGCCCAAGCGGTTTCCATACCAACCAATGTTGTCCCTTGGTGCTGGAGGCCGCCCTGAGCGCCTGCACAGAAACACTCGTCTATGAGGCACGAGCAAACCTGCGCTCGTGTACCTCGTGGGAGACGTCCGAGAGACGTCTCCCTCGTCGTCCTGGCAACCCCCTTTTAGCATCGTTGGCCTCCGGTGGGATGAGAAATCTTCCGTCTCGTGCGCGCTGACGATCTCACGCCTCCGCCGTGCAGGACAGCTTGGTCCGCGCCTTCAAGGACCCGGTTGCAGTAGCGGGTTGCAGTACGGGACCTCGGAACTCATCCGAGGCTTCCTTCTATCCCTCGTGTTTTACCTGCAAATTAGCGAAAAACGAAGAGCCGACGAGCGGACTCGAACCGCTGACCTGCTCCAGCTACGAGAAAGAATCGGCGGGTTTTCGGGATGTTGGTGATTGTTTCAAAACCCTTTAGATAAGCCGAATACGCGCACCAGCAACATCCTGGAACAACCGGAAATTGGGGAGGGTTGGTGCACGGTTGGTGTACAGATCCTGGCTTCGTCGCGGCCGTACTCGGTGAAGCTTGCGACTGGAACGAAGGGACTTGAGTGACTTCGTTTAGTAGAAAGGCGTGTAGGTCATGACGTGCCAGGCGCCTTCTTCGCCGGCCTCAAGCTGCGTGAAACCTACCGTGGTGCCCTCGGGGCGGCTGACCTCGACGTAGAGTCCCCGGCCGGCTTCGCCCCGGACGGGGTAGGTGTGATCGACAGTCCCAAGATATCCTGCCACGATGCCAAGCTCAGGGATGTCCTCCGGGATGGGTACGAGGTTGAACTGTTGGTCTGCGCCGCGGGACACTTGTGGGTCGTTGCTAGTCGTGGCTAACGGGAACTGAAGGGCGTGGAGGAGATCGGGCGCAGAGAGCCGTCCTCTCCGACTTCGAGGTCCACGAGCCCGACGCTGGTGCCGTCCTCACGGCCGATTTCCACCAGTAGCATCCGGCCACCTTCGTAGACGGTGACGATGGTTCCCGTTGTGCCGGCCTCGACACCGAGCTCCGGGACGTCCTCGGGGATGGCTACTGTCTCCAACTCTTCGTAGGTTGTGCGCATTCTTGGTGTCATGTCTGCGATTATAACGTAGGGTCGTAAGGGAGGTGCCCTAGAGGAGCGGGAAGGCGTTCACCAGGTGCGGACTGGCTTGGCCGACGTCCGGGTCCAGGGCCCAAGCGGTCAGCACGGGGCCGACGTTGCCATTGGGTCCTCGGAAGCTGGGTATCACGAGCTCCCACCTGCGGATCACGTCAGGCAACCCTTCGGGCGGGGTCTTGCCCTCCTGCTCTTTGGGCTGGGCTTGTACTAGCTGCTCCCGGATCAGGCGCTCCAGCAGCTCCGCATCGCCCTCCCCGATGCCGAAGACGCTACGCCAGAGTGCCGCTCCGCCCTCGCCGCCTCTTCGGCGGATCGTCTGAGCCGCTCGTACTCGCCGACGTCCAACACGACCCCTATGCGGTCTCCGCTCTCGTTGGTAAGGTAGCGCGCTTCCATGCCTCCTATTATTCTATCCGGGATCGGTCGCAGACTCCTCTCGGCCGGCTCCGATGATGGCCAGGAACTCGCCCTGGTGGTTATAGAGGAGCCGGTCAACCTCCCAGCCTTCGAGTCCGGCTTCCCTCGCGATCTCCTGGTAGAAGCGCTCGTGTTCTGCGAAGTTCCTGAACGAGTATCCCAAGGCTTCCGTTACGCGCTTGATGCGCTCGTCCACGGCTATGGCGTCGCGGAAGTCGGGGTGGTAGACGTCCATCCAGATGTTCCTGGCGTACTTGTCCCCTATGCCGTGGAAGCGTTGCAGGAAGGCAATCTTTCCTTCTCTGCCGTCCTGGGCTAGCGCCTGTCTCCTGGCCGCTTCGGGTCCGCCCATCTCGATGATCATCTCGTAGTCGAGGTCGAGCCAGACCGCCTTCTTAGCAGGCATCCGTACCTTGGACGCTCGCAACACTTCGTCTAAGTTCTCGAGACGATCGAGCGCAGAAAGGGCTTCGAAGGTGACTCTATTGTAGTTCTCTTCGTTCCCGATCAGCCCGTCCCAGCCCCTGGCATTGCCCATGGTGGCGAAGCTTTGGAGCAGCGAGTGCCAAACGAAGTCGGGCCGATCCTTCTGCTCGAGTCCTTCTTCCTTCCTCTGCCTCAGGGTCTCCTTCATTTCGGGCGTGAGGTGCTTGAGAGCATCTATCAAGCGCTGTCTCCTCGATTCACTCTCCATAAGTCCCTCCCTCGTCTCGGACGCTTAACCTCGTCGCCACTCCCCCTGTCTACTAGGAAAGTCCTACAGCGGTTTCCAGCAACCTCGAGCTCGATGACCTCAATGACACCTTATAGCCTGCCGAGGTAAAATGGGGGATGTCTCCGATCCCTTGAGGTTCAGTCAGCGATTTCTTTTTCTCGGATCTCGACTGTTGGCTCGACGGCGACCTCAGTGCTGAGCGAGTTGGCTATGTAGCACTGCTTGTGTGCCAGTTCGGTGAATTTCAAGACTCGCTCTTCCTTCACGCCAGGGCCGACCACTATGCGCGGCCTCAGTGTGAGCTTGGTTAGCCGCATCGGCTTAATATCTTCGGGCATCTCTGCCTCTGCGCGGTCGTCATACTCCAATACCTTAACCCTGGCGCGGGCTGCGATAGCCAAAAAAGACAACAGTTGGCAAGAAGACACCGACACTAGCAGGAGTTGCTCCGGGTTGAGCTTCTGTGGATAACCGAGGAAAGCAGGGTCAGCCGAAAGCATCAACTCGGTTAAAGCCGGAGGGGCAGAGCAGGTGTGCGCGCGGTCGTAGCTCTCGTAGCCGACAGCAGTATCTCCTGCCCAGTGGCACGTGGCATGATACCGATGGACGTGCCCCTCCGATCCCGCAGTCTCACTCATAGCGCCTCCCTTGTTTGCTGCTCGCCATCTTACCCCGTGATGTGGTCTGTCTAGGGTCTGCTTCACACCGGGAGTGTTACCCTACGGTAGCCGCAATACTCGAAGAAACCGCGGGCGTCCTGAGGTGTGACTTCTGGGATTGCCATTCCCATCGCTTCTATCAGAGTTTCGCAGGTACGTGCCTGATTGTAGGATTTGGAGGATGACGTAGAGCGCCACCGCGAGAAGCACCAAGGGCCCAACCCCAGAGCGCAAACTTGCTTATCAACCACCTCGGGGTGGATCCGCGCTCGAAGAAGAACATGGCCGGCGTCCCCAACACGAGCAGTGGTAGACCGATCTGGAGCATTATCCTGAGCCAGGGTCCGTAGAGATTCCACACTGGTTCCACACTCTTATGGTAGCGTCCAGACCTCGCCATTAATTGCCCGGCGTATGCGTGCTGCCAAGCTGGCAGTAAAGAGGGACGCCGTAGCCTGATGGCGTCGGAATGGCAGCAAACCTCCAGCCGTCGCATCCTTCCGCTCTCGCAACACCATATATGGGGGGAGCACGGATGGGCGGAACGAGGCGTAGGAGGGTCGAGCCGACCGACGAGAAGGGGAGCAACTGAAGCTTCTTTGCAGGTGGCCCGAGCAACTCGCATACGAGGAGATCCGACCGACGGTGCTCTTCGGCTCTTCCGTGCGCGACCGGGCAGAACAGACGGGTTCCTCCGAGCGCACGCTCTACCGCAAGGCCGCCCGCTTCGACCGGAGCGCGGACGTGCGTTACCTCGACGTCGTGGACGAGGGCCTCGTCGGCTCCAAGGCCAACGCGATCACCGTCTTGGACAACTACAGCAGGGCCGTGGTGGCGAGCGCGGTCTCCCCGACCCAGGACCTTGCGGCCTTCCTCTCCGTGCTCCACCGGGCCGTCGAGCGGCACGGCCCGCCCGAGGCGCTGGTCACAGATTCGGGGTCGGTGCTCCGCGCAAACCGGGCGTGGGCGGTCTACGAAACCCTCGGGATCGAGAAGCACGAGATAGAGCGCGGCAGGCCGTGGCAGAGCTACCTGGAGACCGCCTTCAGCATCCAGCGGCGCATGGCCGACTGGCACTTCGCCAAGGCCGAGAGCTGGCCTGAGCTCCATGCTGCTCACGCGAGGTGGGTGGAGGAGTACAACGCCCAGTACCACTCCGCCCACGAAAAGCGGACCGACGGCAAGCGTTCGCCCGCCGAGGTGCTTGGGGTCTTGAGGGAGGCGCGACTCCTGCCACAGGACCTGGACAGGACGTTCTTCGCCGAGCGCTTCTTCCGGGTGCTGGACGCGTTCGGCTACGCCGTGTGGCAACGCTGGAGGGTGTACGGCGAGGAGGGCCTGGCGGGCAGGGAGGCGGCGCTGTGGCTTGGGGATGAACTTCTCGCAGAGACCTTTGCGAATTTCGCCTTGCACCTGTTCTACGTGGTTGGGTGAATAGAGCCCTCCGAGATCCGCCCTACACGCTCACCGGCGTCCGCCGGTCCTGCTCGCCGAGCACGTAGTGCTCCGACGCGGTGGCCCGGTGTTGGCGCGGCAGCGCGTGTCGCTACCTACAGTCGGGACCGCCCGGGCGGTTACCAGCCGCCGCGATCGCGTCGCCTTCCCGGGTGTGCGCCTTCTCCCGAACCCGCAGCCTGTCCAGTTCGGCCTGGAAGGTGGCCCGGTCGACCACCGCCGGCAACGCCGGGTGCGTCGTCGGACATCGTGCCCTGATGGTCAGTCATGCCCTTCTCCAATCGTCGGTTCGTTCACTTCTCTTCGAGCGCGTCGGGCTGTGACCGGTCTCCCTCAGGGAGTTCAGCGTGTCTGTCCCGTTCGAGGATCGGTCATCGGGTCGAGACGCGGCACCGCCGGCGGCCCCACTGGATGGGGTCCGCCGGTCGTGGTCGCGCGGTCCTCCGCCGAGGTTTCTATGTCACGTGCTTCAGGAGTCGGCCCTTGCGTACCGCGGGCGGCCGTTGGGCCGGTAGACCTGGTGGATCGTTACCCCCTTCGGGGTGGACCGCGATTCCACCAGGTCGAGCGCTGTGT